>ENA-OWMY01000279-OWMY01000279.1-metagenome-genome-assembly--contig:-NODE-279-length-15666-cov-16.112229_pt1 | contig 15666 bp, 15 predicted proteins | sample MGYA00245358_ERZ651122 | MGnify/ENA primary metagenome ERZ651122 (study PRJEB26857, sample SAMEA4031752) | metagenome | biome: human; feature: oral; material: saliva | place: Philippines | collected 2014...
GGCAGAATCAACAGCATCATCGGCAGGCCGAGCTTCATCCAGCCGACGAAGTCCAAGTTCAGCGCTTTGGCGGCAATCATGTTCGGCGGAGAACCGACCACGGTACCCAAGCCGCCGATACTGGCGCAGTAGGCGATACCGAGCAGGACGAAAACGTAGGTTTTGCGTTCTTTTTCTTGGTCGAGGTGGCTCATCATACCCATTGCCAAAGGCAGCATCATCGCGGCAGTCGCAGTGTTACTGATCCACATAGACAGGAAGGCGGTAACGGCAAACAGCATCAATACGGCAACTTTCATATTGCCGCGGGACAGGCGCAACAGGCTGACGGCGATTTTACGGTCGAGACGCTGCATGTGCAGGGCGGTTGCAAGCGCAAAGCCGCCGAAGAAGATGTAAATCGTCGGGTCGGAGAAACCGGCCATCGCTTTTTTGATGTCCATATCCGGGAAGCCGAGTACAACGGCAAGGATAGGGATCATCAGTGCGGTAACGGTAATGTGTACGGCTTCGGTAAACCAGAGTGCCGCAACGAAAAGCAACAGTGCGATACCTTTGTTGGCATCGGTACTGTAGGGAAGAATGTAATAAATGCCGAAGCAGACAACAGCAGAGATAATGGTCGTCAGCAGTCCTTTAAAGTCGGTAATCGGCTTCTGTGCACTGAGAAGCTCGACGTTCTCAGGATGCTGAGTCTTATCCTTGGCGTTTAAGTCCATGATGTATTCCTCTGAAACATGATTGGTTTTTCTTTTCAGCCGTACGTTCAGACGGCCTAATAGACGACAGTATATTTGTAATTTAATGTAGTGTAAACAAATTGTAAATTATTTTTTAAAAATGAAATGAAAACCGGATAAGCAGCAAGAAAACTGCTTATCCGGCGGAATAAAGACCCATCGTGAGTTAGTAAGAATCAGGACAAATCGGTAAAACTGCCAAAATTACGGCCGAGTCAGTAATACCATCCTGATTTATATGGATTTAAACGTTTTGCGTCAGATTGTCTTGTTCCTTAAACAACAAGCCGCAAACGGCCAGGCCTGCCGCCGCCAGCAAGGCTCCGGCAATGCCGATATTGGAAAGGCCGAACCAGACGGTTACATAATGCCCCAAAAGCGCACCGCCGCCGATGCCGACATTGTACAAACCTGAATAAATCGAGTTGGCCACATCTGTTGCATCCGAGGCGAATGCCAAGACTTTCGACACCATGCCCAAGCTGACGATGACGATGGCCACGCCCCAAATAAACACCAGCGCGTACACCGCATAAGGGAAAGAGGCAAACGGCAGAAGCAGCAGGGCGGAGAGCAGGATGACCGCCACCGCGCCAAGCATAAACAGGCGTTGCGATTTGGCAAACCATTTGCCAAACAGATAAGAAGCGGCAAAGCCTGCCAAACCATACAGGCTCAAAACGATGGTAACTTGTTCAGCCTTAAATCCGCCAACTTGCAACACAAAAGGCTCGATATAGCTGTATGCCGTGAAATGTGCCGTAATAATCAACACCGTCATGGCATAAAGCAACATCAGGTTGCGGCGCTTGAACAAACTCGGCAGGCTGCTTAAAGAGCCGGTATTTTGGCTGGGTAAAGCAGGCAGGTTTTTGGCCAACACCAGCATTACGCCGGCAGCGCAGACCCCGATCAGCAGGAAGCTGAGCTGCCAGCCGAAGTATTGCCCGACCACGCGCCCCAGCGGAATACCCAAAACCATCGCCAAAACCGTACCCGTACTGAGCAAGCCCAAAGCCTGATTGGTTTTGCCGGTGGGCGCAAGCCGTACCGCCAAAGAAGCCGTAATCGACCAAAAGACCGCGTGTGTCAGCGCAATCCCGATACGGCTGACCAAGAGGATGTTGAAGTTCCAAGAAAAAAACGACAGCGCGTGAAACAGCGCAAACAGTGCAAACAGCATCAGCAATAATTTGCGCCGTTCGATGTTTTTCGTCATCAGCATCAGCGGCAGCGATAGGAGCGCAACAATCCACGCATACACCGTAATCATCATGCCCACTTCCGTTGCCGGTTTGTCAAAGCTCTGACCGATGTCGCTCAAAAGCGCAATCGGAATGTATTCGGTGGTATTGAAAATAAACGCCCCCACCGCCAGCGCGCATACGCTAACCCATTGTTTGAATGTTGAAGTCATTATTATGTCCGTTTGATGAAGCAAAGGGCGTTATTGTACGCCTATCTGCATTTTTCAGACGGCCTTTAATGAAGAATTTGCAAGCTGTTTGTGTAAGGAGTAAAGTGTTTGGCAACCATATTTGTTTGAATGAAAGGAAATACAAATGCAAACTGTTACCCTCAACATCGACGGCATGACCTGCGGCGGCTGCGTGAAAAGCGTAACCCGTCTTTTGGAAGGCGTAGAAGGCGTGGAAAAAGCAGAAGTCAGCTTGGAAAACAAAAATGCAGTGATTACTTTCGATGAAAGCAAAACAGATGCCGACGCGCTGATTGATGCCGTAGAAGACGGCGGCTATGACGTGGCTTTGTAACCGATAAGCGTATTTTTGAATAAAGGCCGTCTGAAACGCTTCAGACGGCCTTTGTCTCTTGATCACTTACTTTTTGCCATTATTTGGATTACACCGCCACACGGGTAAACAAAAGTTTTCGCGCATATCTGAAGCAAAGCGGCGGCAAGTGGCTGCCGTATTACGACGAGGCCTGTACCAAACCGTTAGCGGCCGACTAAGGCTACCTGAAACTTTTCAGGTAGCCTGTTTCTATTCTGCCCAAGCCGCCTAACGCTCCTCCAGCCCGGCCAAAATCGCACAATCCGGGCAGTCGTCTCCCGCGCAGGCATCGTGCCAACGTTGCAGCTCGGCCACCATGCCCTGCAAGCGTTCGATTTTGGCTTCCAGCTCGGCGATGTGCCGCGCGGTGAGCGTTTTCACTTCGCGGCTGGTACGCTGCGGGTTGTGTTGCAGGCTCAAAAGCTGCCCGATCTGCGGCAGCGAAAAGCCCACTTCCCGCGCATGGCGGATAAAGCGCAGCCGGACAAGGTCGGCCTGTCCGTAGCGGCGGTAGCCCGCTTCGCTGCGCGCGGCCGGGGCGATTAGGCCGTGCTTTTCGTAGTCGCGGATTTGTTTGGCGGAAAGGCCGCTCTCGGCCGCGGCCTGGCTGATGTTCATCATGATGCTTGACCTTTACTTCGGGTAAAGCTTTATAGTGGCGGCACTTAGCGGGAAAGCAAGAGCAGACCCATCATTTCAGGTTACCTGAAAGCTTTGGCTGCAACGGGCTTTAAAACCTCAGCCTCATTCCAACAGAAAGGAAACCCTATGCAAACCATCACATTAAACATCGAAGGCATGACCTGCGGCGGCTGCGTGAAAAGCGTTACCAGCATCCTCGAAGGCGTAAACGGCGTGGACAAGGCCGAAGTGAGCCTGGAAAACAAGAATGCCGTCGTGGAATTCGACCCCGCCCAAACCAACCCCGCCGCGCTGATAGAAGCGGTGGAAGACGGCGGCTTTGATGCGGCTTTGTAAATCGAATCGCAACAAATCGACTGCAACACCCCAAAGGCTACCTGAAAACCCTGCTCCGCTTTTTTCAGGTAGCCCAACCACATTCAGAAGGAAGAAACCATGCAACAAAAAGTCCGTTTCCAAATCGAAGGCATGACCTGTCAGGCCTGTGCTTCGCGCATTGAAAAAGTGTTGAACAAAAAAGATTTTGTCGAATCGGCTGGAGTGAACTTCGCCAGCGAAGAGGCGCAGGTGGTGTTTGACGACAGCCAAACCTCCGCCGCCGACATCGCCAAAATTATCGAGAAAACCGGTTACGGCGCGAAGGAGAAGACGGAAGACGCGCTGCCGCAGCCCGAAGAAACCGCGCATGTAAGCTGGCGGTTGTGGCTTTTGCTGGCAATCAATATCCCGTTCCTTATTGGTATGGCAGGCATGATGATTGGTCGGCACGATTGGATGATTCCGCCGGTATGGCAGTTTGCGCTGGCGAGTGTGGTGCAGCTTTGGCTGGCAATCCCGTTTTACAAAAGCGCGTGGGCGAGTATTAAAGGCGGGCTGGCGAATATGGACGTGCTCGTTACCATCGGCACGGTCTCGATTTACCTGTATTCCGTCTATATGCTGTTTTTCAGCCCACACGCGGCGCACGGTATGGCGCATGTGTATTTTGAAGCGGGCGTGATGGTGATTGGTTTTGTGTCGCTGGGCAAGTTTTTGGAACACCGCACCAAAAAATCCAGCCTCAACAGCTTGGGCTTGCTGCTGAAACTCACGCCGACCCAAGTCAACGTGCAACGCGATGGCGAATGGAAACAACTGCCCATCGATCAAGTGCAAATTGGCGACCTTATCCGCGCCAACCACGGCGAACGCATCGCTGCTGACGGCATTATCGAAAGCGGCAGCGGCTGGGCGGACGAGAGCCACCTCACCGGCGAATCCAATCCCGAAGAGAAAAAGGCGGGTAGCAAAGTGTTGGCGGGCGCGCTGATGACCGAAGGCAGCGTGGTGTACCGCGCCACGCAGCTCGGCAGCCAAACCCTGCTCGGCGACATGATGAACGCGCTTTCCGAAGCGCAGGGCAGCAAGGCGCCGATCGCGCGCGTGGCGGATAAGGCGGCGGCGGTGTTCGTGCCTGCCGTCGTGGGCATCGCGCTTCTGACTTTTATCGCCACTTGGCTGGTTAAAGGCGATTGGACGGTGGCGCTAATGCACGCCGTTGCTGTTTTGGTGATTGCCTGCCCGTGCGCGCTCGGTCTGGCGACGCCCGCCGCGATTATGGTCGGCATGGGCAAAGCGGTGAAACACGGGATTTGGTTTAAAGACGCGGCTGCGATGGAAGAAGCCGCCCACGTCGATGCCGTCGTGTTGGACAAAACCGGCACGCTGACCGAAGGCAGGCCGCAGGTTGCCGCCGTTTATTGCGTTCCCGACAGCGGCTTTGACGAAGACGCTTTGTACCGCATCGCCGCCGCCGTCGAACAAAACGCCGCTCATCCGCTCGCCCGAGCCATCGTTTCCGCCGCCCAAGAGCGTGGTTTGGAGATTCCTGCCGCACAAAACGCGCAAACCGTTGTCGGCGCAGGCATTACCGCCGAAGTGGAAGGCGTGGGTTTGGTGAAAGCGGGCAAAGCCGAATTTGCCGAACTGACCTTGCCCGAGTTTTCAGACGACGTCTGGCACATCGCAAGCATCGTCGCCGTTTCCGCCAACGGCAAACCCATCGGCGCATTCGCACTCGCTGACGCATTGAAAACCGACACCGCCGAAGCCATAGGTCGTCTGAAAAAACACGGCATCGACGTTTACATCATGAGCGGCGACAACCAAGGCACGGTCGAATACGTCGCCAAACAACTGGGCATCGCACACGCCTTCGGCAACATGAGTCCGCGCGACAAAGCCGCCGAAGTGCAGAAACTCAAAACTGCCGGCAAAACTGTGGCGATGGTCGGCGACGGCATCAACGACGCACCCGCGCTCGCCGCCGCCAACGTCAGCTTCGCCATGAAAGGCGGTGCGGACGTTGCCGAACACACCGCATCCGCCACGCTGATGCAGCATTCGGTCAACCAACTCGCCGATGCTCTGCTGGTGTCGCAAGCGACTTTGAAGAACATCAAGCAAAACCTGTTTTTTGCCTTCTTCTACAATATCTTGGGTATTCCGCTCGCCGCACTCGGCTTTTTAAACCCCGTCATCGCAGGCGCGGCAATGGCGGCAAGCTCGGTTTCCGTGTTGAGCAATGCCTTGCGCCTGAAACGGGTGAATATTGAGTGATAATATAAAGGCCGTCTGAAGACTGTTTTTTCAGACGGCCTGTCATCAAGTATTTTTGAAGGAATAATCAGATGAAAACACTTCGTTTATTGTTTGGCTTGGCATTGGTTGCCACTGCGTTTAGCGTGCAGGCTGAGGATTACAGCGAGAAGCAGCACGATAAGCTGATACGGGAATGCAATCGGAACGACCTGGAAAGTTGCGTTACTGCGGCCATTTGGACGCGCGATTATCTTGAAGCGCCTGCTAATGCTTATCCGTTTCTGAAAAAAGCTTGTGATGGCGGCAATATGCGCGGCTGTAATGTTTTGGGTAATCTGTATCTCAATCCGTCCAGCGGTTTGGGCATGGATTATGCCGCCGCGGTCAAGCTCTACGAACGAGCCTGTAAAGGCGGTTATGAAAATGCCTGTACCAATCTTGAAGAAACTAAAGCAGAGATGGCGCAAGGCAATACATCAGACCGCGACAGCCGGTTAAACCAACTGAGCGAATCTTGTGCTTTGGAAAACGAAGCCGCTTGTCAGGCGTTAATGATGGAAATGCAACGTTGAGTGTCACGCTGAGGCCGTCTGAAGACTGTTTTCAGACGGCCTTTAATCCATATTTTCTGATTTTGAGACCCAAGCGGGAGTATGTCGTATGGACATGATGTTGTTTACCAATATTGTATTGATTGTTTTATGTATTTTTACCATGTTGCTGGTGTGGTCGCGCAACTGGAAACGCAAGCAGGCGTATTTTGAGAAAATTAAAAGCAATCCGGAAAACCTTAAATGGGTTGGGCAAAATCTGACCGGTCAGGAGTGGAAGGATTTGAAAGCTGTGAGTGACCGTTTTGGCCTGCCCATGTTGCAGGCCAAGCAATTAATTGATTTTTATAAAAACAGTCAGCGTTAATTTATGATTTAACGATAGAACTTGACTGAAGTTAAGGCCGTCTGAAATAGCACTCTTATAATAATATAAGTGATATTTCAGACGGCCTTGCTGTTTATTCAAATAAAGGGAGGAGAACAAAAATGACCGTTTACTTAATCGGCGATTCCGTTCGGCTTGCATCGGAGCCTTACACACGCGCCGCTTTGCCTGAGGCGGATATTGTTTCTCCATCGGAAAACTGCCGTTCGTCGCATGATGTGTTAGAGCATATCGGGCAATGGACAGAGGGCGCGACTGTGGGAGACATTATCCACATCAACTGCGGTTTGCACGACATCCGCCACAATCAAGGCTGTAATGAGCCGGTGGCCGATATAGAAACCTACCGCAACAACCTGACCCAAATTTTCAATTATCTGAAACAGACAGGTGCAAGAATTATTTGGGCGAGCAGCACGCCGTTTTTGGAAAGCGTACACAATATCGTCAAACCCTCGCGCCGCTATCTGGCTGATTTGAAGGCCTATAACCGTATGGCGGAGGATTTGGCAAGGCAATATGGCTTTGCCGTCAATGATTTATACAGTCTGATGTTTGAGCAGGACTTGACTGATGTGATGCTGTGCGATGGGCTTCATTTCAATGAGTTCGGCAGTAAGATGATAGGCAAGGCAGTAGCCGAAGCGATATTGAAACAGATGGATTAACCTGACTTAACTCGTTTTGTCATGTTTTGGCTTTCAGACGGCCTTTAAAGCTAAAGCGAAGCCCCCGATATAAACTAATGCAGCACTAATCTTATCAACATTTAATCCAGGAGTATGACCATGAGCGGCGAATTAGATAAAATCAGCGGTAAAGTAAAAGAAGTGGCAGGAGATGTATCCGACAATGCTAAACTTGAAGCTGAGGGCTTGGTTCAACAAGGCGTTGGCAAAGTAAAAGAAGTGGTCGGCGATATTGAAGAAAAAGTCGGCGATGTTTTGCAAAAAGGCAAAGAAGAAGCCGGGCATTTGGTTGATGAAGCCAAAGAAAAAGCTGAAAGCTTGATTAATGATATTAAAAGCAAATTTTAATATTTAAAGAATAAAGGCCGTCTGAAAGATTTTTCAGACGGCCTTTGTTTATGGTTTTAAAGCTTAGGCAAACTGTTTGCCAAATTCGATAAATTCGTCTTTTTTGGCTTTGGCTTTGCCGGAGTCGATGGCTTCTTGAGCGGCTTTGACGCCATCTGCCAGCGAAGCGACCACATTTCCTGCGTAGAGCGCGGCGGCGGCATTGAGGACGACGATATCGCGTGCGGCACCGGCTTTGCCGTCCAACACTTCGTTCATTTTTTGCAGGGATTCTTGCGCGTTTTCGACTTTGATTTCGTCCAAATTGCGGCGGACTTCCATGCCGAAATCGGCCGGGCTGATGTCGTATTCGGTGATTTTGCCGTCTTTCAGTTCGGCAACGCGGGTTTTGCCGGTCAGCGTGATTTCATCCAAACCGCCTTCGCCGCACACAACCAAAACATGTTTGGAGCCAAGCTGTTGCAAGACGCGGGAAAGAATGCCGCATAAGTCGATGTGGAACACGCCCAAGAGTTGGTTTGCCGCGCCGGCAGGATTGGTCAGCGGGCCCAAGATATTGAAGATGCTGCGGAAGCCGAGCGAGCGGCGGACAGGGGCAACATAGCGCATGGCGCTGTGATGGTTGGGCGCGAACATAAAGCCGATGCCGGTTTGCTGAATGCTTTGGGCAACCTGTTCGGGGTTGAGGTTGAGGTTGGCGCCCATTTGTTCCATGACATCGGCAGCGCCGCTGGATGAAGAAACGGAGCGGCCGCCGTGTTTGGCGACTTTCGCACCTGCAGCAGCCGCGACAAACATGGAAGTCGTGGAAATATTGAAGGTTTTGGCACCGTCGCCGCCCGTGCCGACAATATCGACCAAGTCATCAGCGTTTTCCAATGGCACTTTGGTGGCAAATTCACGCATCACGCTGGCTGCGGCGGTAATCTCGGAAACGGTTTCAACTTTAATCCGCAGGCCGGTCAGAATGGCGGCGATTTGCTCGGGCGGAACTTGGCCGCTCATGATTTGGCGCATGAGGTCGGTCATTTCATCGTAGAAAAGTTCGTTGTTGCTGATGAGGCGTTCAATCGCTTGTTGAGGGGTAATCATGATTTTTCCTTTGTTCGTGTCCGATGTGATTCAGGCCGTCTGAAAATGCGGTTTGAACACTGTCAAACACCTTTCAGACGGCCTTTCATTAAGATTTTTGCGGACGATAGTCTTTGAATTCTTCCAAGAAGTTTTTCAGCATATCGTGGCCGTGTTCGGTCAGCAGGGCTTCGGGGTGGAACTGTACGCCTTCGACGGCATATTCTTTGTGGCGTACGCCCATGATTTCGCCGTCTTCCGTCCATGCGGTAATTTCGAGGCAGTCGGGCAGGGTGGCGCGGTCGATGGCCAGGCTGTGGTAGCGCGTGCAGTTGACCGGATTGGGCAGGTCTTTAAACATGCCTGTGCCGTGATGGAAAACGGGGGAGACTTTGCCGTGCATCATCGTTTGCGCGCGCACGACATTGCCGCCGAACGCTTCGCCCATGGTTTGATGGCCGAGGCACACGCCCATGACGGGCAGCCTGCCGGCAAAGTGCTGCATGGCTGCAACAGAAATGCCTGCTTCTTTAGGGGAACAAGGGCCGGGGCCGATGACCAGATATTGCGGTTTCAGGGCTTCGATTTCTTCGATGGTGATTTCATCGTTGCAGCGTACCAAAACTTCCTGCCCCAATTCGGCAAAGTATTGGACGATGTTGTAGGTGAAGCTGTCGTAATTATCAATGAATAAAAGCATTTGCAAACCTTTAATGACATTTTGGCAGATAGGATTTGGACTGCCAAAAGTGTAAAAATCGTTTATGTTTGCATAATATCACAATCTTTACCTTAGGATTACTTAAATACATAAGAACTCATGGTACGGTCAAACCAAGCCAGCAGGAGTTAGCTAGACGTAGGGCAGAATTTGGTAAAAATCGAGATGCCTTGAGTCGAGAATGGGAAAAGAATACAGGGAAAAAATGGCCAACTTATACTGAACCTGTAATATCTTCCAGAACTGGTAGGCTTATAAAGCCAACAGGGAGTAAGTATGATGCTCACCATATTCAACCATTAGAAAATAATGGTGGTAATATTTGGCAAAATATTACTCCAGCTAGGTATCCTGAACAGCATCAAGGCGGCATTCATCGGGCAGATGGACCATTAAGAAATCTTCAAAAAAAATTGGATAGATAATATGTTTGAACGAATAAAAAATTCTTCTATTATTGTGAATAATTTCAATGAGTATTCATTATGCCAAGAGAAAAATCTATTTTTTAAATTACCAGATAGTGATTTTCTATAGTTAGAAAAGCATATCCAAATTCCATATGATTTATTCTGCTTTTGGAAAGAAATTGGTTATGGTTTTCTTACTGTAAATGAAAGCGGAAGTATTCGCTCAGAGTCCGATAATCGAATTATGGATCCTTTATCCATTTTAGATATATTGATTGGGGAGTCAGAACAAGTTTCTTCTAATTTTATTATTGAGCCATATCAAGTACCATTTTTCGAAAGATTTAGTGAATATTTTATTTGTTTTGATAGGCGAAATTTAGATAAGCCTAAACAACCTGTCTATTGGATATGGGATATGGAAAATCCGTTAGCTGATTCAATAGAGAGTTTTATTTATAAGTTATTTGAAAATCCTGATTTTTTAAATGAAATTTAGTAAGTTGTAGTAAGCGTAGGTTGGGTTTAAAACCCAACTAAATTAAAAAGATCGTCTGAAATCAGCAAGCCATAGCCCAAAAGGCCGTCTGAAACGGCGGATAAGACAAAACAGCTAAAAAATGCTATGCTTTACGCTTTGAACCTAATCTGTTTGAAGTGATGAAAAAGTATCTTATCCCGACTGCCGCCGTCGTTGTCGCCGCTGCGCTCGGCACGCCTTATTATCTTGGTGTCAAAGCGGAAGAAAGCCTGACCGAGCAACAAAAGCTGTTGCAGGAATCCGGTTTCCTGACCGTTGAGTCCCACCAATACGATCGCGGCTGGTTCAGTTCAACCGAGACGACCGTCATCCGCCTCAAGCCGACCCTGCTTCAAAATACGCAAAAATACCTGCCGGACAATTTGAAAACCGTCCTGCAAGAGCCGATTACGGTCATCAACCACGTGACACACGGCCCGTTTGCCGGCGGTTTCGGTACGCGTGCACATGTGGAAACCGAGTTCCAATACCATCCGGAAACCAAAAAAGTTTTGGACCGCTTCTTCGGCCAGCAAACGCCGTTGACCATGACCAATACGGTTTACCTTTCCGGCGACGGCAAACTCAGCCTCAATATCCCCGCCTTCGACTATGAAGAGCTTTCCGGTATCAAGCTCAACTGGAAAGGCTTTAGCGGCAATACCGATTACAGCCAAGGCTTCAAAAGCTATCGCCACGATTACCTTGCGCCGTCTTTACAAGTCAAATTGGCCGACAAAGGCGATGTATCTTTGGAAAACCTGCGCTTCCAATCCGAAACGGAAGACGGCCTGACCAAGCTTGCTTTGGGCAAGAGCAGCATTACGCTGGATAAATTCCTGTTGCAATGGAAAGAAAACATCGATTACAACGTTAAGTTGAACGAACTGGTCAACCTTGTGACCAACCTGCAAATCGGTGCATTCATCAATCCGACCGGCACGATTGCTCCGTCTAAAATCGAAGTCAGCAAACTGCGTTTCGATACTCAGACCGGCGAAGTTGATAAATTCATCAACAGCGAAGGCCGTTTCCAATTTGAAAGCCTGACCTATGGCGAAGACAAATACGGCCCTCTGGATATCAATGTCGCTGCCGAGCATTTGGATGCCGCATCACTTTTGGCATTGAAAAACAAAATTGCCGAAGTGTCCGTGAAGAAAATGAGCGAAGAAGAAATTCAGGCTTCCTTGATTCAGACGGCCAAAAACGAGGCTTCAGGCCTGTTTACCAACAATCCGGTTTTGAACGTCAAAACTTTCAAATTTACCATGCCTAATGGTGATGTCGATGTCAGCGGCAAGCTTGCCTTTAAAGGTTTGACGGCCAAAGACCTCAACAACTTGGGTGATATGCTGAAGAAAACCGAAGCCGATTTCAACATGAGCGTACCGCAAAAATTGTTGGAGCAGCTCGCCGTCAACCAAGCAAGCAGCCTGTTTAGCGTCAATGCCGAAGATGAAGCCGCAGGCCGCGCCAGCATCGACGATATCAACGAGACCTTGCGCCTGATGGTAGACAGCACCATCAAAAGCATGGCAAGTGAGAAATATTTGACCTTAGAAGACGATAATGTCAAAACCCATCTGACTCTGCAAAACAGCGAGTTGAAATTAAACGGAAAAGTCCTTCAAAGCGACCCAGAACCTGAGTTTGACGAAGCAGACTTTCCCAATAACTAATCCTCAATCACACAAACAGCGGTTTTAACTTCCCAGGAGTTAAAACCGCAAATCAACCCACAATCAAAAAGGAAACCCATGTTCCGTACCATGCTCGGCGGCAAAATCCACCGTGCCACCGTTACCGAAGCCGACCTCAACTACGTCGGCAGCATTACTATTGACCAAGACCTGCTGGATGCGGCAGGTATTTGCGTTAACGAAAAAGTCGCCATCGTCAACAATAACAACGGCGAACGTCTTGAAACTTATACCATCCCCGGCGAACGCGGCAGCGGCGTCGTTTGCCTCAATGGCGCGGCCGCGCGTTTGGTTCAAAAAGGCGACATCGTGATTATCATGTCTTACGTCATGTTGTCCGAACCTGAAATTGCAGCGCATGAGCCGAAAGTCGTCCTCGTCGATGAGAATAATAAAATCCGCGACGTGATTTCTTATGAGCCGCCGCACACCGTGTTGTAATATTCAAACAAAGGCCGTCTGAAACGTTTCAGACGGCCTGTTTCCCAAATTCAACTTATCTGAAAGGCTTTGCCGTGAATATCCAAATCAACAACATCACCGTCAGCAACGATGCGCCCTTTACCCTTTTCGGCGGCATCAATGTCCTTGAAGACCTCGACTCTACGCTGAAAGCCTGTGAGCAATACGTTAAAGTAACCGATAAACTCGGCATCCCTTACGTTTTTAAAGCCTCTTTCGACAAGGCAAACCGCTCTTCCATCCACTCTTTCCGCGGTGTGGGTTTGGACGAAGGCATGAAGATTTTTCAAGCGGTAAAACGTGAGTTTAACGTTCCCGTGATTACCGACGTTCACGAGCCTTACCAATGCCAGCCGGTTGCAGAAGTCTGCGATGTCATCCAGCTGCCTGCCTTCTTGGCACGCCAAACCGATTTGGTGGTGGCAATGGCGAAAACCGGCAATGTCATCAACATCAAAAAACCGCAATTCCTCAGCCCGTCTCAAATGAAAAACATCGTTGAGAAATTCCAAGAAGCAGGCAACGAGCAAATCATTTTGTGCGAACGCGGCGCAAACTTCGGCTACGACAACTTGGTGGTCGATATGCTCGGCTTTGGCGTGATGAAAAAAACGTGTAACAACCTGCCCGTTATTTTTGACGTAACCCATTCCCTGCAAACGCGCGAATCTGGTGCCGCCGCATCAGGCGGACGTCGCGCCCAAGTATTGGACTTGGCGCTTGCCGGTATGGCAACCCGATTGGCCGGTTTGTTCCTCGAATCCCATGCCAATCCCGACCAAGCCAAATGCGATGGCCCAAGCGCATTGCCGCTTGCCCAATTGGAAGACTTCCTGACCCGTGTTAAAGCAATCGATGAAACCGTGAAATCGTTTGCTCCTATGGATATTCGTTAAGGGCAAATAAGTTAAAAGGCCGTCTGAAAGCATTTTCAGACGGCCTTTTTATCGGCGTTACTGTCCGCGTAAAAACAACGCATCCAATTCTTTTAAAGTCAGTTTGACCCAAGTCGGACGGCCGTGATTGCACTGGTTGCTGCGCGGCGTGTTTTCCATATCGCGCAGGAGCGCATTCATTTCCGGCAGGGTAAGCTGGCGGCCGGCGCGGACTGAGCCGTGGCAGGACATGGTGGCGAGGATGTGGTTTTCGTGTTCTTCGATGGTTTGGCTGCTGCCGACTTGGGCGAGTTCGCCCAATACGTCTTTGGCCAGCGAAACAACGTCGGCTTTACCGAGCATGGCGGGAACTGCACGGACAGCAAGGGTATTGCCGCCCATATCGGACAGTTCCAGGCCAAAGCTTGCCAGCGTTTCGGCATGATCGGCAAAGGCGGCGCATTCTTCGTGGGACGCGGTGAAGGTAACGGGGATGAGCAGGCGTTGGCTTTGCAGGTTGCCGTTTTCCTGCCGTTGACGTTTCATTTTTTCGTAGTTGACGCGTTCGGCGGCAGCGTGCATATCGATGAGCAACAGGCTGTCTTCTGCTTGGGCAAGGATGTAGATGCCAAGTAATTGAGCAATGGCAAAGCCGAGCGGCGGCAGTTCGGATTGGGAGGGAAGACCGTCTGAAAGCGGCGTATCTGTTTTTTGGGTAGGCATTTCAGACGGCATATTGCCGAAACGTGCCTGCTCGAATTGGCTTAACTCAAGGTCGATGTCGTCGGTTTTTTTGTAAAGCTCGGCGTAAGTATTCATGGCTGCGCGGCTTTCGCGCAGGGACAGGCTGCGTTGTTGCGGCGCACGTGCGGCTTGGTAAGGCATGGGCGCGGTTTTGCCTGATGAACCAAAGGCATTGCGTGTATCGGGTTTGTTGCCCGTCGGGTAGTTGGATGCGCTATCAAACAGATTTTCGCTGTCGTTTTCAGACGGCATTGGGGTGGAAACAACGCCGGTAATGTCATGCAACACTTCGCCTGCGTTGCTGACGCTTTCGGTCAAGTCGGCGCGCGTGTCGGCTAGGGCTTTGTTGAGCGTGTGGAACACGAGTTGGTGCACCTGCTGGCTGTCGCGGAAGCGGATTTCGGTTTTGGTCGGGTGGACGTTGACATCCACGGCTTCGGGCGGCAGGTCGAGGAAGAGGACGAAAGCAGGCGTCAGCGCGTTGTGCAATACGTCTCGGTATGCCTGCTTGACGGCATGGAGCATGACTTTGTCGCGCACGAAGCGATGGTTGACGAAGCAGTATTGTTTGTCGGTTTTACCTTTGGCAAAGGTCGGCTTGGCAACCGTTATTCCTACGCAAGGATGCTTTTCCTCTATGAAAAGTCGTGCTTCCTCCATAAGAAAACCTTTGGGATTGTCTTCTTCCATGAGTTCACGCTTCAGTAACTCAGCGGTGATATAGCCACGTTGCCAAACTAATTCTTGGTACTTGCCTTTGGCTTGTTCCTCTTTGCTTTGTAAATAGCGGTTGATTTCTTTTGTTTCTTCGCCTGTTCCTTTGCATCGTCCCTTATGGCTGTCCCAAAGTTCGGGAGCGATTTCCTTGCCCGTGCTGTATTGCACCTGCTCACCGTCTATGGTGATGCGTCCCATAATCGGGCATTTGCCGTTCTTTTTCTCTTTGGAGCGATTAATATAAAAGAGTGTCTTGAATGTACTACGTGTCATGAGGTCAAAGTTTTAAGGTGAATGTCTCTTGTATTCGCTGCTGCACTATCTGCATATCCCGATGGATTCTTTCGGAGGAAACCGCTGCATATACCTGTGTTGTTCTCAGGTTGGTGTGTCCGAGCATACGGCTCACCGTTTCAATAGGTACACCTGCAGAGAGTGTGATGAGCGACGCAAAGGTGTGCCGAGCCATATGAAAGGTCAGTGGACTTTCCATGCCGATGTTTCTCTGTATGTAGTGCATGCCATTGAGGATAATGTCGGTGGTCGGCACGTCAAAGACAAAGCCTGCACGCTTTCCTCTGTACCGCTCCATAATCGCCCAAGCAGGAGGAAGTACCTGTACACGATACGGGGTCTTGGTCTTCATGCGTCTGCCCTTGATGCAGAGTTTGCCTTCTTCAGTGACGATATTCTCCTCCCGAAGATTGCGGAC
>ENA-OWMY01000280-OWMY01000280.1-metagenome-genome-assembly--contig:-NODE-280-length-15590-cov-12.993563_pt1 | contig 15590 bp, 18 predicted proteins | sample MGYA00245358_ERZ651122 | MGnify/ENA primary metagenome ERZ651122 (study PRJEB26857, sample SAMEA4031752) | metagenome | biome: human; feature: oral; material: saliva | place: Philippines | collected 2014...
AAAGGGCTTGTTCTACCGCAGACGGATTAAAACGGTCTGCCATTTCGAATTTTTGTGTCATTGTTGTTCTCTTTTTGTAGGGTGGGCTTTAGCCCACCGTTTATTTGAAATTGAAATGGTGGGCTAAAGCCCACCCTACATTATTTTTATCTATAAATTTAAAGGTCTTTTTGTGTTAATAATATATTTTTCTATATATGGTAAGATTTTCCTATTTACTTTACCAGCTCTGTAATATCCATTCTCAGTCCAGCTCTTTTTATCTTCATCCAACCATTTTGAATTATTTTTCATAATGCTAACTAATTCATCATGTTTAATTAGACACCAATTAGATTCTATATCTCTATCATCTAATCGAAATGCAATGTACAGGTCTTTATTCAAGTATTTTTTATAAATTGAAATGCTGCTTTTTAGCTGAACTTTTAATGTAACCGATTCTTGATAGGCAAGAAAATCAGCACCTTCCCAGTCATCACTTAATTTAATGCAATTGAAACCGTAGTCAGCCAAAATAGAAGCCAATTTCTGAAAATTAAAGATTTCTTTTTTTCTTGCTGATAAATCTTTATATTTAATCTTATCTATTTGCATATAAATTCAATTGTATAGAACTGCTTCTCATTCGGATAAATCCCCCGAATTACCTCTTTTAACTCACCCAACCCCCATTTTCTCCTGCTTAGTAGGGTGGGTATAAACACACCGTTATATTAAATACTTGGCACGTTGATATACGCACCCAACAAATAATTAATTTTCTTTTTTATCTTTTATCCAAGGATGTTTATTATTTGGGTCACCGTATTGCCCACACGATTTTCTTGCTTCATCATCTGATAGATAGTAACGAGGAATATTGATCGGTAACAATGCTGTATCAGCCACAACAGATAAAGGCCAATCGATAAAATATAATGGTCTGGTCATATGCTTAAAGCCAACACCATCGTAAAAATTACCAGCTACCATATTGTAATCGTATCGAGTTCCAATATAAGGGCAAGGATCTTTCAGTGTCGTTAAAGTTCCACATCCATAGAGAAACATACTTAATAATATAAAAACGATTTTTTTCATTTTCTTCGCGCCTTATGCTCTTCATCAGATTCCGTATAGTAACGAATAATATCGTGATATTTATCTTCTTTAATTTGGCTTAAATCAAAAGGCTTGTCATCATTCTCTTGTTGCACTTTATTTTTAAAACGTGAATTCAGCATTACACCCAAAATAACAAAAACAATAAACGCAACAATGGTATAACCTATTCCAACACCAAGACAGCCTAGACCGCCAGGCCCCATGCCAGCATCCATACAAGCAAAACTCATTAAAAAAGGAAAAGAAATAAATGCTAATATGGCTGATAATACAATAATCATAAGAAACACTCTTGGATATCTTAGTTACTTAATTAGGTCAAACTCAATCACCCAAAACTCATTTTCATTGGGATAAATTGTTTTAATCACTTCTCGCAATTCCGACAAGCTCATATTTTCCTGAGCTGCGTGCTGTTCTGTGAGATTATCAAGCATGATCGGCGACACACTTAACACTTCAATCGTGCAGAAATATTGATTATCTTCAAATCGACCAACACGTAAAATATCACCTGCTTTAAAATGGCTTTCGGATTTATCTCGAATCGTGATGGTTTTACGTCCTGCGAGAATATCGGCTTCGAAGCGTTGATAAAAGGTAATATCGTTCATAAAGTGCGGTCACAAAAAATCTATTTTTTTATTTTGAGGGCGAATTGATCACGCCCTCATATTAGTCAGGATAGGATTATTCCTCAATCCCTCTTAATTCATCTTTAATACGTTGAATTTCTAAGAATAAACGGCGTTCTTCTTGACGGCAAAAACTATCTCCGCTTAAGTTTTTCGCATTGGCAGAACAACGAACTTCTTCGTATTGTTTTTCTAACACATTTAATACGGCTCTTTGCTGTTTACGTTCTGCACTTTCTTTTGGTGCTTTTTCAGTCACTACCACACGTGGTTTCTGAGGGTGGGTTGCTTGTTGAGCGACAACAGTCTCTTTTTTATCCGATGCTTTCTCTGCTACATCAACCGCTTTTACTTCTTTTGTGACTTCAAATTTGACTATATCGGATTTTACTTCTGCAGTTTTAACGTCAGCTTTAACTTCTGTGCTTTCTGTTTTCTCAGCGACTTTTTCGGCTGATTTAGTTTCAGCCACTAATTCTTTTGATTTTTCAACCGCACTTTCTGCTTTTTCTGTTGGTGCAGGTATTCTTACTGCTTTCTCAACTTGGGTTGAGGTGTTTTCTTTATTGTCACAAGCAGATAATAAGGTGCTTGCGCCAAGAATAAGGCTTAAAGCCACTTTAGCGTTTAAATTCATGTTAATTTCCTAGGTTTTAAAGTTAAAAATATTAAGTGTTTTCAGTAGAAAGCGTCCAACCTTGCGAGCGAAGGATTTTATAACGTTCACGCGCTTGGGCTTTTTGCGTTTCTTCTACCGGTACAAAATCAATTAATTGTGTAAAGCTGTGGCTAAAATCCGGCACTTCCATTTGTAAATTGATCAGCAAATCTCGACGTTGGGCATTGCGTTTGCCTTTCCAACTAATCTCAATTGGCGGTGCATATTGTGTTGCTTCGCCTGAAAGATTATGAGGAACAAACTCATTCGGATCCCGTTGCCATAATGCTTCATCAATTAAAAATGCTTGCTCTTCTGTTTCGCACGCGATTAAAACTCGCTTGCCTAAACGCCACGCTTGAGCGGCAAGATCACAGGCAAGTTGCTCAACTGTTATCTTCTTTTCTGGATTTAAGAGATAAAATTGTGCGTTTTTTGCCATGATTGCGACTTCTCCATTTATCGTTTTGTAAACTGGCGGATTTTATCAAAAAAGCAGCAAAAAATAAATCATCAACAAGGCGATTAAAGTAAATAGAAAAAACACGGAAATTTTTTACCGCACTTTTATGATCTACATCACAAAAGTAACTTTTAACCTTTATGTTACATTCCATTCATAACTCGCAGGTGTTAGAATTTTGAAGATTTATTTTATTTTCGATGATAGGAGTATCACATGGCATTTCGTATTGAAAAAGACACTATGGGCGAAGTTCAAGTTCCTGCAGACAAATACTGGGCAGCACAAACCGAACGTTCTCGCAACAACTTCAAAATTGGTCCGGCAGCTTCTATGCCGCACGAAATTATTGAAGCGTTCGGTTATTTGAAAAAAGCCGCTGCTTTCGCAAACTGTGATTTAGGTGTATTACCTGCAGAGAAACGTGATTTAATCGCAACCGCCTGTGATGAAATCCTTGCAGGAAAATTAGACGACCAATTCCCGTTAGTCATTTGGCAAACCGGTTCAGGTACACAATCAAACATGAACGTGAACGAAGTGGTGGCAAACCGTGCTCACGTTTTACATGGTGGTAAATTAGGCGAAAAATCTTTCGTTCACCCAAATGATGATGTGAACAAATCACAATCTTCAAACGATACTTTCCCAACTGCAATGCACATTGCCGCATACAAAAAAGTGGTTGAGCACACCATTCCTTGTGTAGAACGTTTACAAAAAACGTTCGCACAAAAAGCAGCAGAATTTAAAGATGTGGTAAAAATTGGTCGTACTCACTTAATGGATGCAACCCCATTAACATTAGGTCAAGAATTCTCTGCTTATGCAGCACAATTAGATTTCGGTTTACGTGCACTAAGAAATACCCTTCCACACTTAAGCCAATTAGCACTTGGTGGTACTGCAGTGGGTACGGGTTTAAATACACCAAAAGGCTATGATGTGAAAGTGGCAGATTACATCGCACAATTCACTGGCTTACCATTTGTGACTGCGGAAAACAAATTTGAAGCATTAGCTGCGCACGATGCAATCGTTGAAACTCACGGTGCAATTAGACAATTAGCGATGAGCTTATTCAAAATTGCAAACGACATTCGTTTATTAGCATCTGGCCCGCGTTCTGGTATCGGTGAAATCTTAATTCCTGAAAATGAACCAGGTTCTTCAATCATGCCGGGTAAAGTGAACCCAACTCAATGTGAAGCATTAACCATGGTATGTGCGCAAGTATTCGGTAACGATACCACTATCGCATTCGTTGGCTCACAAGGTCACTTCCAATTAAACGTATTTAACCCTGTAATGGTGGCGAATTTCTTACAATCGGCACAATTATTAGGTGATGCTTGCGTATCATTTGATGAACACTGCGCAACCGGTATTCAACCGAACTACCCACGCATTAAACAACAATTGGAAAATTCATTGATGTTAGTAACCGCACTTAATACCCACATCGGTTACGAAAATGCAGCGAAAATTGCGAAAACTGCACACAAAAATGGTACAACTCTACGTGAAGAAGCGATTAACTTAGGCTTAGTTTCAGCCGAAGATTTCGACAAATGGGTTCGTCCAGAAGATATGGTGGGTAGCTTAAAATAAACTCACCCAATAATTTGGTGTCAAAGGCAGGTCTATCCTGCCTTTTTATTTGTGTTTTTTTAAAGGGCTTTTTTGTTATAATCACGGCAATATTTTTGACATGAAAAAAACTATGAAACTGAAATTTATTATTGCTGCCATTTCAGCCTTATTTTCCACCGCACTTTTTGCCCAATGGCAACCGGTCGGCAATGCTGAATACACATGGGGGCCATTCCATGTTTATACTGTCGGCTTATATTCTGAAACGGGTTCCTATGAAAAAAATGAACGTCCGTTAATGTTTTCGATTAAATATGAAAAACCAGTAGAAGGAAAAAACTTCGCCATTGCTTTAACCAAAGAAATGGAATCACAAAATTTAAGTAAAGATGACACCACGGCATGGCTCAAAAAAATGCAGGAAATCTTCCCTGATTTTTCACCAAACGACATCTTAAATTTTGTTGCCTTAGCGGATAAAGGCTATTTTGTGTTGAATGATACCGTGTTAGATCACGAATTCGATCAAAAATTTACACAAGCGTTTATTGATGTGTGGCTTTCAGATAAAAGTAGTTTTATCAAATTACAACCGCAATTATTAGGTAAAGAAAAACCGGCTCACGATAGCAAAGAATTTCAACATCAACCAGCAAGCGAGCCTTTTGATGAAGAAAATACAATGCCGGAATTACCACCAAATTACGATTTTAAACAAGACGCAAAAGGATAAACAACAAGGGCGAACATGATATGGTTCGCCCTTTTCTTTTATTGTTTCACTTGCTGTTCTAAAAACAAGATCATCTGCAAGGCAATATCAATGCCACTGGTTTTCTCAATCATTTCTAACCCCGGGCTAGCATTCACTTCAAGCACCAATAACCCTTCTTTTGAACGAATCAAATCAACACCGGCTACCGCAAGCCCTAAGGCTTTAGTTGCACGAATGGCGATGGATTTTTCCTCTTCAGTGAGTTTAATTTTTTCTGCTGTGCCACCACGGTGAAAATTCGCACGAAACTCGCCATCTTGTCCAATACGCTGCATTGTGGCGACGACTTTATCACCGATCACAAAACAGCGAATATCTGTCCCTTTTGCCTCTTCGACAAAATCTTGTAACAAGACGGGGACATTCGCATCTTTTAACGTTTCTAAAATACTGACCGCACTTTGTGGACGTTCAGCCAAGATCACCCCAATACCTTGTGAGCCTTTTAAGGTTTTAATAATCATTGGAGCGGTTGTTTGCTTAATGGCTTGTTTCGGCTCAACTTCACAGCCCGATAAGACAGAATTTGGCACGGCAATGCCTTGTTCCAATAACATCTGCAAACTGCGCCATTTATCGCGAGCGGCTAAAAATGCTTGTTCTTTATTAAGGCAATAGACGCCCTTCCCTTGGAAATGACGCAATACCGCACAGCCCATTTGGGTACTTGTCGTCCCAAAGCGTGGCAACACCGCATCATAATCAGGCAATAAATAAAGCTCACTTTCTGCATTTTGTTGATAATACAAAGAAAAGTGCGGTTGATTTTTGTCGAGTTTTAAAATGCAACGATTAGGATCCAAAATATCCATTTGATGCCCGCAACTTTCTGCTGCTTCTTTTAAACGCTGGCAGCTATAAAGGCGAGGCTCACGGCAAAGCATCAATAATTTCATTCAGTTATATCCTTAGGAAAAGAGGAGTTGATATATTACACCAATCACAATAATCCTGAAAAATGATTTCTGCTTTTGTGGAAATAGAGTAAAATCATTAGGAATTTTGTTTAAATAAAAGGAAAATTTTATGTTCGTAGTTATTTTTGGTCGTCCAGGCTGCCCTTATTGTGTACGTGCAAAAAACCTTGCTGAAAAATTAAAAGGTGAAGTAGCGGATTTCGATTATCGCTATGTAGATATTATCGCTGAAGGCATTTCTAAAGCAGATTTATCAAAATCTGTCGGTAAAGAAGTGGAAACTGTGCCACAAATCTTTATCGATGAAAAACCAATCGGCGGTTGCACTGATTTCGAAGCATTAATGAAAGAACAATTTAACGTTGTTGCTTAATTTTTGCTAAAAACATAAAAGTGCGGTTAATTTCAACCGCACTTTTTTATTTCATCTTAGTTAATTTGCAACAAAATCGACCAATCCCACTCCGTTTCATTCAAACGATATTGTTCTTTTAATGCGGGTCCACAAGAGTTAGAACCTACCCCACTCATTTTATAATCCACACACAAGATTGTACTGCCACTTTTCTCCAAATCATATTGGTGCTTTTTACTGCCCAATTCTTCTTGAGAATAAGGGGAAACATTCATACTAAAAGGCGTATGACTTTGCACGGTAAAGCAATCAGACGAATTTGCCACCTTCACTTCAGTACAACCATAGTGACTGCCATTTTCTTGCGGTTTCAAATAAGGCACATGATTACTTTCTGGCGTTGTTTTATAACGACCTAAAGCCGTGGCGTGATGTTTATCTAGATAACTTTCCGTTGGACCATAGCCCACATACTCCACTTGGTTAAATCCTTGGTTAAGGAAAAAACGCAAGCCAAAACGTGGTAAGAATGGCAAGTGCGGTTGTTTTTCAGCATGAATATTAATCTGAAGCAGCCCATTTTGCTCAATACGATACACTACATTTAATATCAATATTCGTGCTTTTGATACGGCAACCAATCCTAATTTAAAGGTAATTTCAACCGCACTTTCCTGCTCGGTTAAACGGTAATCATAAACACGGCTCGTCGCACGATCGTAACCTGCAGCAAGCCAATGTGCTTTAATTAAACTATCGTTATCCAAAGGCGCTCGCCAAATATTAAAATCGGCAGGTTGATTCAACCAAGGCTCGCCAGCTTTACGAATTTGTTGAATCGTGCCTTTATATTGATCAAACTGGTATTCAATATCTGAAACTTTAACTGAAATTAAATTGGCATATTCTGAAACAGAAATCGATTGGATATTTGATTTGATCTCATCAGCGAATAAATGTGATTGCGCCGACAAAATAATCTGATCAAATCCCAAACAATGCCCTTGAGGAATTAAACCTGTTTCTGTTTTTTGATGATAGGTTAAGGTCAAAATTTGTAATGAACCGTTACTTGCTGGCAATCGTAAAGGCAAAAGTGCGGTTGACTTTGGCACAATGTTTAAATCATCTATTTGGCCTTCTTGTATAACAGCAAAATCTTCGGTGATTTGATAATGAATCGAAATGGCCTCTGCCGCATCCGTAAAATCCAAATAATTTTTGAGTTCAATATGACCATTTTTTAAGGTAGCACGAAGTGGACGATACACATTTTTGTATTCCAACAAATTGCTTTGAATTTGACGATCTGCCGTCACTAATCCATCGGCACAAAAATTACCGTCATTCGGCGTGTCATTAAAATCCCCGCCATAGCCCATCTTGCTTGAGTTTGGCAAATAAGGGGAATGATTGCACCACTCCCACACAAAGCCACCACAAGCGCCAGCATGTCGTTCCATAGCTTGGAAATAATCTTCCGTATCCCCGCAAGAATTCCCCATCGCATGCAAATATTCACAGAAAAGATACGGCTTTTGATTTTTGGCATCGGCAAAATAAGCATCCAATTCTTCCGTACTGGTGTACATTTCGCTATGAAAATCTAAATTGGATGTGTCATTTTGATGCGCTGAATGTTGAAAGATCGCATTTTCATAATGCACTAAGCGACTTGGATCGCGCTGTTTCACCCAAGCGGCTGCTTGCTCAAAATTCTCACCGTAGCCACTTTCATTTCCCAATGACCAAATCACAACAGAAGGCCGATTTTTATCTCGCTCAACATTGGCATAAGTGCGGTCTAAAATGGCTTGATTAAATTCAGGGCTTCGAGCCATATAGCAATAATTGTCGATTGTTTTTTGACGAATTGCTTCATGATCAATCTCTGTTTTTACCCCTAACAAAATGCTTGTTTCTGGCGACTCTACATAAACCGCATTCGTGCCGTGTGATTCAATATCACTTTCCGCAATCACATAAAAACCATATTCATCACACAATTCAGTAAACCAAGGTGCATTCGGATAGTGCGCTGTGCGAATGGCATTAAAATTATGCTGTTTCATTAAGCGTAAATCTTGCAACGCTTGTTCTCGACTAATGACATAACCCGTTTTCGGATCGCTATCGTGACGATTAACGCCTTTAAACTTTATCGCTTGCCCATTAAATAACATGACACCATTCTTCACTTCGATATGACGCAAGCCGACCTTTTGGCAAATCACTTCTGATCCATATTGCAAAATCAACGTGTATAAACGAGGGTTCTCCGCATGCCATAATTGTGCATTTTCAATTTCAGCATGAAATACGTGTCCTTTTTGTTCTGTTATCAATTTGCCTTGAGGATCAAATAATTGCCAAGCAATGGGTTGTTCACATTCTGTAAACTGACAGGCCACATGTAACTGAGCCTTGGTAAGCTCTTGATTAAATTGTGTTTGAATGAAGAAATCTTGTAAGTAATTTTTTTCTCGCTCTAACAGATAAACATCTCGAAAAATACCAGACATTCGGAATTTGTCTTGGTCTTCCAAGTAACTGCCATCACACCATTTCAACACGAGAACATGTAAGTGGTTTTCCCCTTGTTGTAAAAAGTCAGTAATATCAAATTCATTGGTGCAATGACTAATTTGGCTATAGCCTACAAATTGTTGATTCACATAGACAAATAAGCAGCTATCTACCCCTTCAAAATTTAAGAGATACCGTTTTTCGGCATTGATTTCGACATTAAAAACGCGATGATATAAACCACAAGGATTTTCAATGGGTACATAAGGGGGATCAAAAGGGAAAGGATAATTTACGTTGGTATATTGATGATTATCGTAACCATGATTTTGCCAATTGGAAGGAACGGGGATTTTATCTGTAAAGGAAAAATGAAGGAAATCTTGAGGCAAGTGAGTATAGCTTTCAAAATAAGCAAAATCCCATTCACCATTTAGTAAGGTAAAGTAAGGGGAAAATTCTCGTGTCTTTTTGACCGCACTTTCTGTTGAAGAAAAAGGAATAAAATAAGCATGATGTGGTGTGGTATTCACGTGCAAGGTTTGCGGATCTTCAAAATAGCGAGGCAACAACATAAAAACTCCCAATGCAATTTAGACACATAAAAAAGGGCGCCTGAATGACGCCCACTATACCTAAAATCTTCGACTAATCTAGTGATAAGTTCACAAATCGTGATACTTATCACATTAATTTTTATGGCAATTTTGCCAAGAAGGCATAACCGCCTTTTTCACTCATTATCTCAACGTTAGAATCCGCTGTAATGAATGCTGACTCACCTTGTTTCAAGGTAAGTGCGGCTGATTTTTCTTGTATTTTTAACTCGCCTTGCATCACCAATAAAATGCCTGCACTTTGAAGATTCAATTCAGTATGTTGTTGTGGTTCAACACGAATTTGAGCTAAAGCAAAATCTTTTACTGGCGTTTTATAAGTAAATTCTGACTGATTTTGAGGTGCTGCTGAGATAATTTGGGGTGTTACTTCGCGACAATCCACAATTTTTAATAATTCGACAATATCGACATATTTTGGTGTTAAGCCACCACGAATCACATTATCAGAACATGCCATTAACTCCACGTTTTGTCCGCGAAGGTAAGCATGAGGAATACCCGCATCTTGGAAAATACCCTCTCCTTCTTTCAAATGTACGATATTAAAGAGATAAAAACACACCAAGCCAGCATCTAATTTTTCAGGCGAAATCGCCATGGCTTCCATGGTATAAAGCACCCAATAATCGGGGTTATCTAGCCCCAACTCACCATTTTTATAAGACTGTTGATTAGCTTCAATAATAGGTAATAGCCAATTTGCAAGCGTTGATTGATCCGCCAACATCACATCTGCATAAAATTCAGCAAGGCTTTGCTTATCTAATTTTTCAGCCAAAGGTTGCAAAGAGGGGCGCGCATTTAATGTAGCAAGAATTTGAGATTTTGTTTTAAAGCCATGTAAAAGCCAAAAATCAGATAAAGCAATCATCATTTCTGGTTTGTGATTTCTATCTTTATAAGTCCGCGTGCTGTCTGTTAATGCAACCCCTTTTGCATTCTCAGCCTCAAAACCCTTTTCAGCTTGATCTTTAGTCGGATGCAATTGAATCGAAAACGGCTTTTCAACATCTAAAATCTTTAACAAATAAGGGAGTTCATCACCAAATTGCTGACGACTTGCTTGCCCAAGTGCGGTCGGATTTTGCGATAAAAATTCAATAAGGGATTGTTTACCTGTTACATTCTCAATTTCAGAAGGTGCTGATGGATGCGCGCCTAACCACCACTCAGCACAAGGTTGATCTTTCGCTGAATTTAATCCAATCAATGATGCAATATAGTTTTTTCCGCCCCATGCATAATGCTGTACTTGGCCAGTTAATCGATAAATCATTTTTACCTTCTTTAAAAAGAATAAGTATAAAAAAATCCGCTTATTTAAAGCGGATCTTTTAATCTATAAATCTTATTTTGTTAAACTTAAAACAACAGATTCTCCAGCAATCACTTCACCTGATTTTTTCTCGATAGATGAAATTTCATCCATGTTAGAGATAACCACTGGTGTTAAAACTGATTTTGCTTTTGATTCTAATGTTGCTAAATCAAATTCGATTACTGTGTCGCCGCGTTTTACGCTTTGACCTTCGTGTGCGATGCGAGTGAATCCTTCACCTTTTAATTCAACGGTATCAATACCGAAGTGAACGAATAATTCAACACCCTCTTTTGATTCCATTGAAAAAGCGTGGTTGGTTTCAAAAATTTTACCAATTACACCATCAACAGGCGCAACAATTTTGTTACCTGTTGGGCGAATCGCGATACCATCACCCACGATTTTTTCAGAGAAAACAACATCTGGTACATCTTCGATATTCACAATCTCACCAGAAAGTGGCGCATAAATTTCGACTTCCACTGTTTTGTTTTCTTTTGAACCAAATAATTTGTCAAATAAGCCCATTTTAATCTCCTATCTATTAAAGATGGCTGGTATTTTAACGTAAAACTCTGTTTTTGTATCTAGTTTAACGACTTTTCTGCTAAAAAAGCTTGAATTAATTGCTCAATTTCAGCTGCGGTTGGTTTTTGTAATGCTTCATCCGCCAATGCTTTCGCCTCTTGGTAACTCACATTACGCACTAATTTCTTAATATGTGGCACAGAAATTGCACTCATACTAAACTCGTCTAAGCCCATACCGAGTAATAATAAAGTTGCACGATCATCACCGGCTAACTCACCACACATACCAGTCCACTTGCCTTCTGCATGAGAGGCATCAATGACTTGTTTAATCAAACCAAGTACTGAAGGTGACATTGGATTGTATAAGTGAGAAATTAATTCGTTACCACGGTCAACGGCTAAGGTATATTGCGTTAAATCGTTTGTACCAATACTGAAGAAATCCACTTCTTTCGCTAAGAATTTCGCATTCACTGCTGCAGATGGGGTTTCAACCATGACACCCACTTGGATGTTTTCATCAAAAGCTTTACCTTCTGCACGTAATTCAGCTTTTAAGGTTTCAAGCACAGATTTTAACTCGCGAATTTCTTCTACCGAAATAATCATCGGGAACATCACGGCAAGTTTACCAAATGCAGAAGCACGTAATACCGCTCTTAATTGCGCATGTAAAATCTCACGACGATCAAGGGCAATACGTACCGCACGCCATCCTAAGAATGGGTTCATTTCTTTTGGTAAATTTAAATATGGAAGCTCTTTATCACCGCCGATATCCATGGTACGTAATACCACTAGACGCCCTTCCATTGCTTCAACCACTTCTTTATAAGCAATGAATTGCTCTTCTTCGCTTGGTAATTGATCACGATCCATAAAGAGGAATTCTGTACGGTATAAGCCCACCCCTTCTGCACCATTACGATGTGCACCTTCGCAATCACGAATCGTACCAATATTCGCAACCACTTCAACTTTATGACCATCAAGGGTCACTGCAGGCAAATCTTTTAATTTCGCTAATTCTGCTTTTTCTTCAGCAAGTTTTGCTTCTAGTGTTTTTAATTCATCGATTTCAGCTTGAGTCGGATTCACGTAAACACGGTTGTTCACGGCATCTAAAATAAGATAATCACCGGTATTCACTCGCGCTGTGACATCATTTGTCCCAACAATGGCCGGCAATTCAAGTGAACGAGCCATAATTGAGGTGTGAGATGTTCTACCACCAATATCAGTGATAAAACCTAATACTTTTTCTAAGTTTAATTGAGCGGTTTCTGATGGGGTTAAATCGTAAGCCACAAGGATAGACTCTTCGGCAATATCACCAAGATCGACAATGTGCATACCTAAAATATTTTTGATTAAACGATTACCGATATCACGGATATCACCCGCACGTTCTTTTAAGTATTCATCATCAATTTCAGACAACATTTCAACTTGTTGATCAATGATTTTACTTGCGGCCACACTTGCATTCACTTTGTGTGAACGAAGGTAATCAAGAATTTCTTCTTCTAATTCTTCATCTTCAAGGATCATTAAGTGGCCTTCAAAGATCGCTGCTTTTTCTTCACCTAAAGATTTTAATGCGCGTTGATGAATAGAATTAAGTTGCTCAACGGCAGCTTCACGGCCCGCATAAAAACGAGCGACCTCTGCGTCAATTTGATCTTCTGAAATTTTTTGGAAATCCAGAACAATTTTTTCTTCTTTTAATACTAAAGCTTTACCAAAAACGATACCTGGCGATGCTGGGATACCTGTAATCATAATTTTACATTCCGAAATAATTTATTAAAGGCTAAATAAACAATAGCCACAGAATAGGAATCCTGTGGCTATCGTCAATTATTCTAAAGTAGGAATTAATGCTACTAAATGTTCAACGGCTTGTTGTTCGTCTTCACCTTCAGCCGAGATGGTGATTACAGTTCCTTGCGTCAAACCTAAGGTTTGTAGCTTAAATAAGCTTTTCGCACTTGCACTTTTTCCACCAGAAGTGACTGTTACATCAGAAGCAAACGCTTTAGCTTCTTTAACAAATTGCGCCGCTGGACGGGTGTGTAAACCATTAGGGGCTGTAATTTCTACATCTTTTGAGAACATAATGTTACCTCTATTTAATAATAGTAAAATTTAAGCAATTTAATCTATAAATCGTTGGTAGTATCGCTATTAAATGCCCAATAATCAAGGCAAAACACAAAAAAAATTGAGCTACATCACAAAATTTAAACCTTTGCATACCTAATTTGAGTAAAAGATATACTACGCAGAAAAATGACGTTGTGATTTCGTCTCACTCAAGCTTTCAATGAGGCGATGATAATTCTCATAGCGTATTGGTGAAATCCGACCTGCTTCAACAGCCTCACGTAATGCACAACCTGGATCATTCAAATGTTTACAATCACGGAACTTACACGTGCCTAAGACATATTGAAATTCACGATAGCCTTTGGTGATCTGATCTGGCTCCAAATGCCATAAACCAAACTCACGAATACCTGGTGAATCAATCAAATTACCGCCTTGTGGCAAATGATATAAACGAGAAGAAGTTGTGGTATGTTGCCCCAAGCCTGAGGTTTCACTGATGCCACCGACTTGCGCATTGACCGTTGGTAAAATATGGTTAATTAAACTGGATTTGCCGACCCCTGACTGTCCCACAAAAATGGATGTTCCGTCACTTAAAAGTGCGGTCAATTTTTCCATATTTTTTCCGGTTTCAGCAGAAATGATGATGGTCTGATAACCAATATCACGGTAAATCTGTAATTGGCTTTCCACTTCCTGCTCTTGCTCGGCATCCAGTAAATCGCCTTTATTCACCACAATGACAGGTTCGATCCCCGCATTTTCACACACCACTAAATAACGATCGATAATATTGAGTGAAAGCACTGGCACAACGGCTGAGACAATAATAATACGATCGATATTGGCCGCAATCGGTTTCAGCCCATCATAATAATCTGGACGAGCAATTTCATTTTGTCTTGGGTGAATAGCTTCAATCACCCCACTCACGCCTTGGAGCTGTTCATTGCCTTGTCGCCAAATCACTTTGTCTCCAACCACGAGACTAGAAAGTGTACGACGTAAATTACAGCGGAAAATTTCGCCTTGTGCATTTTCTACATCTGCATGAACTGAATAACGCGTAACGACTACCCCATCTTGACTTTCGCCTAGCATATCATCTTGCCATTCCACTTCTTTCTTCTTGTGGCGATGCAAGGCTTTCGCGTTATTTGATTGAATTCGACGAGTTTGATTTTGCGTTAGTTTACGTTTGCTCATAAAGTGCGGTCGTTTTTTCCGATGTTTTTCGTTAAAATAAACGGGATTAAAAAATGTTCATAGGATACCTTATATTATGCAATTAGATAAACAAAATCTGATTTGGATCGATTTAGAAATGACAGGATTAGATCCTGAAAAAGAACGCATTATTGAAATCGCGACCATTGTGACCGATAAAGATCTCAATATTTTAGCTGAAGGACCTGTGATTGCGGTGCATCAAAGTGATGAATTATTAAACAAAATGTCCGAATGGTGCGTAAAAACCCACACAGCGAATGGCTTAGTGGAACGTGTTAAAGCGAGCAAAATTACTGAGCGTGCAGCTGAATTACAAACATTAGATTTTTTAAAACGTTGGGTACCAAAAGGCGCTTCACCGATTTGTGGTAATAGCATCGCCCAAGATAAACGCTTTCTTTACAAATATATGCCTGATTTAGCCGATTATTTCCATTATCGTCATGTGGATGTCAGCACATTAAAAGAATTGGCTTCTCGCTGGAAACCAGAGATTTTAGAAGGATTTAAAAAAGGCAATACTCATTTAGCCCTTGATGATATTCGTGAATCAATTAAAGAGTTAGCTTACTACCGTGAGCACTTTATTAATCTAGGTTGATGAAAACTTAGGCAAACTCAATCATTTGCGAAATCTGCGCTTGCGTTGAATAAATTTTTTCGTATAATGTTGCCTCATTCACCAATGTGAAATGCGGGAATAGCTCAGTTGGTAGAGCACGACCTTGCCAAGGTCGGGGTCGCG
>ENA-OWMY01000288-OWMY01000288.1-metagenome-genome-assembly--contig:-NODE-288-length-15209-cov-3.546588_pt1 | contig 15209 bp, 13 predicted proteins | sample MGYA00245358_ERZ651122 | MGnify/ENA primary metagenome ERZ651122 (study PRJEB26857, sample SAMEA4031752) | metagenome | biome: human; feature: oral; material: saliva | place: Philippines | collected 2014...
TGAAGTTTGTGCAGACTACACGTGTAGTTTGTACAGACTACAGCCGAAGTCTCCAGAAAGTACTACGTACCTACAAATTTAAGTACGTGTACTTACTAAAGTGGAGCAGATATACCTACACTGCAGTGACAGTATCAATTGATATACTTTTCTCTTTCACCGATATTATCCTACTACATTACTACAAGAAGGGATGATACAGTGAAAGATAAAGGGTTGGTATTGTAGTCAGAAAGTAGGAATGGTTATTACTACCGTCTAACTACGCACAACTCTGTTCTTGAGGCCTTCAAGTATACCGAAAGCCTTATAAGTAGTTATTCTCCAAGTAGTCTGTCAACAGTAGAGATACGTACCCATTTTATTGCATAACATTCCTTATACCCGTATTTCCTGACCCTCTGATTTCTTCGTGATAAAGATAATTCACTATCGAGGGATGTCCTTTGGGACTTCGCTCATAAGGCAATTCATTATCCACATACTTACATTGAGCCTCCTGCGCCATTTTCGCAGCCTCTTGCTCCAATTGCTTCCAGTATGTTCGGTCTTTATGCAAATAGATTTGTTCATAAAGTGGGAACAAATGGGGATAGTGTGATTTGATATACCCCATAATACTGGACTTAAAACTACCCCGTAGATTGAGGTTCTCAAGCCAAAAGAGGTCGCAAATGTCTTTCACTTCATGAAAAATAGCTTTGAAATCAGTGATACCGGGGAAGATGGGTGACACAAAACAAATGGTTCGGATACCCGCCTCGTAGACCTTTCGCATGGCTGCGATGCGCCGCTCTATGCTCACGGCCTTGTCCATGTCGGCACGAAATGTCTCATCAAGCGTGTTGACTGACCACGATACGGTGACATTCTTCATTTGCTGGAGCAAGTCAAGGTCTCGCAACACGAGGTCGCTCTTTGTACAAATGAGTATTTCTGCATCGCTGTCTTTGAGCTCTTCAAGCAGTTTACGTGTCCTGCGGAACGTTGCTTCTTCGGGATTATATCCATCGGTCACTGATCCAATAACCACGCGTTGTCCGGCATATTTCTTCGGATTCTTGATTGCAGGCCAATGCTTCACGTCTAAGAAAGTGCCCCATTCTTCTTTATGTCCTGTGAAACGCTTCATGAATGAGGCGTAACAATACTTGCAAGCATGGGTGCACCCCACGTATGGATTCACCGAATAGCCACCAACAGGGAGGTTGGACTTGGTCATGATGCCACGCACCTCTTTCGTCTCAATGAGAGTTTCTGCCATATTTCTTCCTTTATTCTTTATAAATCCTCTACCGTTTCACCGTCTTCAGGAACAAAGACGCGGTCTAAAATTCCTGCCACTTCCGCACGCTTTCTCACCATTTCACGCGTCACGCTATTATGGTTCACGCCTTCAAGATGCGTCACAAACAGCTTTGCATCAGGTGCAGCTGCAGCAACTTTTACCACATCTTCATCGTTCATAATAACGCGTCCACCCAAGCGAAAACCATTGCCACCTGCATTAAGGGTGATAACCTCGGGGCGAAAACGCTTCAAATTGCGCTTCACACCAGCATACCAGATGGTATCTCCGGCGTGATAGAGCGTCTTTTCTTGTGGATGAGTGAATACATAACCCGCTGTATGTCCGGCAGGATACTTCATGATGAAGTTACCATGCTGGCTTTCGGCCTTTTGTATGCTCACTTCCCCGATTCTTGTATTGTCGCCGACAACTTCCACATGATTAAATCCATGCGACATCACCACCTGCCGATCGTTTTCGTCCTGCACAAAAAATCGCATATCTTTAGGTATAACTTCATAGGCCGCCTCATCGATATGGTCATCGTGTAGATGGGTAAGCAACACCGCATCTACACCTTTTAGCACCTCTTCTACGGGAAAAGGTAGTTCATGAAGTGGGTTGCGCAGGTGTTGATTTCTACTAAAGGGGAAAGGAGGCATGCAGCCTTTCTTTCCCAACATGGGGTCGATCAGAATTTTCTTTCCCCCATATTCAACGATTATCGTCGCATTTCTTATTTGCTGGATATTCATTGTTTATTAACAACTAAAGTTTAACATTGGCTTCCAGCATAATACCATCCTTCAGAGGTTCATCATCATCAGAGAACGAATTTGCCTTATATTGTACGCAAAGCACGAGCATTTCGCTGCTGCCTGTGTTCTTGAAAGCACGTTTGCCGTTGGGCGCAATTCTCACGATGCTTCCTTCTGAAACGGGAAATCGTTTGCCATCTACATCGAAAATGCCTTCACCTTTAAGAATGAAATAAAGCTCTTCGTGGGTTTTATGGGCATGCCGTGTGCCATAATCTTGACCTGCGGCAAGACTTTGGAAAGACAATTCTGCACCTGTTGCTCGTAGTGCATGTCCGGCAAACATCTTTCCCGGAATAGAGAAATTGCCCATAGCCAACTCATATTCCTTAATTTCATTCAACTTACCTACGTTCACCGTGGTGAAGTTCTCTCCTTTTTCTGTAATTTGAATTTCTCTCATAATGCTATTTGTTTTGATTACGAGTGCAAAGGTAGCGCACAGAACAAAGGCACATTCTACCATTAATAATATATGTTCTACCATTTTGATAAACCATCATTTATTAGCATATTTGTCACATGAAATTAGAGAATCATCCCCAAGAACTTACACAAGTCCCTTTCAGCAAAACAGAATGTGGTGTAGACTTCAACATCAATACTGATACACACGAGCGTTTGCGGGGCGTATTGATGGAGTATCCGTCTTTCAAAACCAACTTCTTCGAGTTGTTTTTCTTCAGGAAAGCATCCGGATGGGTGCGTTATGGCTTTCAACATATCGCGTTGAAAGACAATACGGTGCTGATACTTTCGCCGCACATCCATCAGGAGTGGCATATTGATGAAAGCCAAACGGATTATCGTTTCCTTATTTTCCGTGATGATTTTCTTTCAACCTATCTTGCCGATCCTTTCTTTACTTATCGTTTGCTTTATTGCTACCAAACAGATTTCCCACCCCATCTGTCGGCTACTGCTATGGAACAACAAGAATACGAGCGTTTGCTTGTACGGATAAAAGAAGAACTCAGCCATCCTCTTGCCGACAGCTATCACATCATCGTATCCTTACTTCATTATCTGCTCATGACTCTTAATCGTAGGTATTCTACTCAGTACCATCTGCCTTTTGATACCCCAAAGAACTACCATGCCTTTGAGTTCAAACAACTCTTAGAAAAACATATTCGCCAATACCAGCGAGTGGCCGACTATGCAGCTATGCTGAACATCAGCCGCATCACATTGAATACCTCTGTACAGGCTCAATATGGACAAACGTCCGCACATCTGCTGAAACAACGTCTGCTTGCAGAAATCAAGAATGAAATACTCTTCACTAACAAAACCACCAGTGAATTGGCATACGAATTCAATTTCTCGGAGCCAGGACATCTAATGCGTTTCTTCAAAAAACAAACGGGACAGACAGTTACGGAGTTTAAAGAAGAATATAAAGGACAACAGTTTACCGCAGAATAGAAAAATGATTAAACGAAGAACCTACCAATAAACGAACGGCACTTGAAACAGATATATCTCTGCTCAAGTGCCGTTATCCATTCACCAATATACGCTTATTGCCTTTATCCTGTCTGACTACCCTGATAATTCTCCTCCAGCATCTTCTCCAAGTCCGAAGCCTTGTAGAGTATCTTTCCTGCAAACTGCGTGTAAGGGATAATCTTCCTGTCTCGGTAGTCCTGCAAGGTACAGGGACTGATGTACAGTCGCTTGCACACTTCCTTGCCTGTTAGGAAGTGCTCACCTCCAAACAACGGTTTGTGTGTCTGTACCAGAATCCTTTCTTAATTGAGATAGTGCTTCTCTAACTCTTCAGCATGGCGAAGGTCCTTCTCTGCACTATGCTTATCACCTAAGCCCTCATTGATTTCAGCCCGTAGGCGGAGTAAGGTCGGCGATGGTTTGCCTTTCGAGAGTTCAAAGGCCTTCTCCATATCACGCAGAGCATAACCCTTCATCTTGCGAGCCAGATAAAGCCTAGCACGACCCTCATAAACATCGGCATTAGTCGATAACTTCGTCACCAAATAATCAAAAATACGCTCAGCCTCATTATAACGCCCTCTTGCCGTCTCTAAAAGTCCATAACCTAGGCGAGCTTTTAGGCTTTCTCCATTATGCTCAACAATGGTTTTAAGGTCATGCTCGGCAAGGTCATACTGGCGCATCAGCATATAACTCATAGCACGCTGATATAGGTATAATTCATTGCTTGGAGCCTTAGCAATCAGCAATGAATAATCAGTAACAGCCGCATTATGCTTACCCGTAAGTGCGTAGAGCCTTGCTCGATTAAAGCGTGTCGTCGCATTATCGGGCTGACGCTTGAGTGCCTTAGAGTAACTGTCTAAGGCATCTTCTTTTTTGCCTAAAAGTTGCTGTACCCCACCCAAATTATTTAGTAGATAAATGTTCGTTGGATGCTGAGGGATAAGTTCAATAGCCTTCTTTAAGAAAGACTCTGCAGCACTATAATCACCTTTATTCCCTGCATTAAAGCTAGAGTCTATCAGTGCAAGATAGCGGGTGCTATCTCTTAAATCTAGCTCTTGTGCTTGTACACTATAAGCCCACAAGGCTGTGCATAAGACTGTGCATAATCTAATCAAGTGCTTCATAAATAATAAACGGCATTAGCCATCAATTTAGTGAGCGACAAGCCAATTAGCACCATGCCCCATACCGACTTCCAAGGGAACTTTAAGACCTTTACCAGCAGCCAACATACAGCGGTGAACTAGTTCTTGCATAAGCTCTAATTCATCGAAAGGAACATTAAAGTTCAGTTCGTCATGCACCTGAAGAATCATACGACTTTTTAGATTCTTATCTCTAATCTCCTTATCAATAGCAATCATAGCCACCTTAATAATATCAGCGGCCGTACCTTGCAGAGGTGCGTTTATGGCGTTGCGCTCAGCGTAACCGCGGACAATAGCATTGTTACTATCAATGTCTGTCAGATACCTGCGACGCCCCATAATTGTCTCCACAAATCTATCGGCACGAGCTTTGGCAACCACATTATCCATATAAGCCTTAACCCCAGGATAAGATGCGAAATAACCCGTAATCAAATCCTTGGCTTCACTTCGGGAAATACCCAAACGCTCAGCAAGACCAAAGGCACTAATACCATAAATAATACCAAAGTTGGCTGTCTTTGCATTACGGCGCATATCGCTAGTAACTTCATCTAGAGACACATTCGCAATACGTGCTGCAGTAGCCTGATGAATATCATGCCCCGCAACGAAGGCGCCTATTAGATGCTCATCCCCACTGAAATGCGCCATTAGTCTAAGCTCAATCTGAGAATAGTCCGCAGAGAGGAAGGTACATCCCTCTTCTGGAATAAAGGCAGCACGAATGGCGCGACCTTGCTCGGTACGAATAGGGATATTTTGGATATTCGGATTACTACTTGAGAGACGTCCAGTAGCCGCTACAGTCTGATTGAATGAGGTATGCACATGCCCCGTAATATCAGCAAGAGAAGGCAAAGCCGTAATGTAGGTAGAGTGCAATTTCTTCAGCCCTCGATAGTCTAGGATTTTACCAATAATAGGGTGCTTATCTCTATACTTCTCTAGCACTTCTTCACTCGTCGTATAAGTTCCGCTCTTGGTCTTCTTAGCCTTAGCATCTAGTTGCAATTTCTCAAATAGAATATCTCCGATTTGTTTAGGACTATTCACATTGAAAGTCTCGCCAGCAAGCTCTTGTATCTCGGTCTCTAGGCTAGACATCTGCTCTTGGAAAAGTTTATCCTGCCTAGAAAGCTCGACCTCATCAAGGCGCACACCCTCAAGCTCCATACGCATAAGGATAGGCATAAGTGGCATTTCTAGCTCACGCAATAGATGTAATTGCTTTTGCTCTTCTAGCTTAGCTATTAAACAAGCATGTAGCTGGCGAGTAGCAATAACTCTAGATACAACATAGTCCTTCAATCGCTCCGCATCAATCTGTGCGACACTAAGACGACTTGCTTTCTGTGGCGCAATCAGTTCGTCAAAGCCCATAAGCGACATAGATAGATAATGTTGTGCCAAGGCTTCAATAGAGTGCCCCATGTCGGGCATCAACAAATAGTGCGCTATCATCGTGTCCTCATACTGACATTCGGGCATCCAACCATAAGCCCGAAGAGCCAGCAACTGAGTTTTCAAATCGTGGGCAATAAGCATTATCTCAGACTTATTGCAATGGGATTGGAATTGATAAACACTACTAGCCGTCTCACCGTTGAGAGGTAAATAATACACATCATCGCCCTCTTCTAGCATAAAGGCGAGAGCCGGTATATCCTTCTGAATGTTGTCCGCACCAATAGTCAGCGCATAGAGATAGAGCTTTTTGCTTTGCCCTGCTCTAGATAAGAAAGCTGATAAGGCTTCATCTTTAAGGACAATCGTATTATAATTAGGCGCAGTAGGTGGGACAGGCTTTGAGGATTGCTCTTCAGCCGAAGCAAAGAGTTCGCCAAAGTCTTCCGTCTCAGATGTGCGGACAGGCTCTTCCGTCTGCTTTTCTTGCACCTGCATAGGAACGAATTGCTCGTAATAGCGCTGCATATTATTCATAGCCGTACGCAATTCAAGTGGCTCAAGAACGGCACGCAAAGCCTCTAAGTTAGGTCTAACCACTTCATAATCTTGAGGCTTAAACTCTACGGGAGCATCAAGGGCAATTGTTGCAAGTCGCTTAGATACAAGGGCATTCTCTATATTGTTGCGTACTTTATCGCCTGCACTACCTTTAATCTCATGCGCATGCTCAATCATCGTTTCGATTGAACCATACTCAGCGATTAACTTAGCTGCCGTCACAGCACCAATGCCCGGCACACCGGGGAAGTTATCCGCGCTATCCCCCATAAGAGCCAATATATCAATGAGTTGACGAGGCTCTGCAATCTTCCACTTCTCGCACACATCACGCGGACCTATCTCATCATAACCGCCACCACGCTGAGGAGCTAATATGCTCACCTTAGGTGTTACTAGCTGTCCGTAATCCTTATCAGGAGTAGCCATAATAACCTCAAAGCCTTCTCGCTCGGCCATGACCGACATCGTACCGATGACATCATCAGCTTCATAACGTGGTACCTCAATCACCTCAATACCCATAGCCTCTAAGAAAGCCTTGATATGAGGCACAGCAAAAATAATTGGTTCGGGAGTCGCTTCTCTTTGTGCCTTATACTCAGGGAAGAAATCCTTTCGGAAACTACCACCCGGAGGGTCAAAGACTACCGCAATATGAGAGGGTTTGAAGTTGCGCAGGATATCACTTATCGTATTGACAAAGCCAAATATGGCACTTGTATCTTGTCCTTTGGTATTGATACGTGGATTTTTTGCAAATGCGTAGTAGGCTCTAAAGATAAAAGCATACGCATCTATGAGGTACAGCTGTTTCATATCGGACTAATCTTGATTAGGGGTGAGCAAAATCGAGATGATACGGAAACGCTCTAGAGTCTTTACCGTTAGCGTCCACTCACCAGCCACAACCTTATCCCCTACCTTAGGCAGGTCTTGTTTGATTTCTAGGAACAAGCCTCCGAGTGTATCCACAGCCTCTTCGCAATCTCCAAAAGCACCGTCTTCTAATTCTAGATAGCGATGCACATCGCTAATAGGCGTCTTAGCTTCAAAAAGGAAACTTCCATCAGCTTGTTTTTTATAAGGCAGTGCTTCCTCATCATACTCATCGCTGATATCACCTACAATTTCCTCAATGATATCTTCCATCGTAACAAGACCACTCGTTCCGCCGTACTCATCTACGACAATAGCCATGTGTATCTTCTTGGTACGCAGTTCCTCTAGAAGGTCATCAAGAGGCTTATTCTCTGGAACGAAGTGCGCAGGTCGGATAATAGTCTGCCACTCAAAGTCTTTATCCTTATCCTTGTAAGGAATAAAATCTCGGATATAAACTAATCCTTTGATATTATCTTCATGCTCCTCATAGACAGGGATGCGCGAGTAGCCACACTCTAGAGCAAACTCAAGCATCTTATGATAATCCCATGATATGTCAATATCAACCATATCAATACGAGCAACCATAATCTCACTCGCAGTCTTGGAATAGAAGTTGATAATCTCCTCAAAAATCTGCTTTTCATCAGGCTTCCTATCGCCTAAAAGGTCTACAGCTTGGCTCAAATCATCCATCGAAATATCATAGCGTTTGCGCTCCATACGGCTAGTGATGATATTCGTTGACCCCATCAGTATGGAAGAGAATGGGCGCAAGAGCTTAACCAAGCCCTGCATCGTAGGAGCTGAGAAGCGACTGAAATTTAAAGGATTACCTTGAGCGTAAACCTTAGGAATGATTTCGCCAAAGAGAAGCAATAATAGGGTTAGGACTACCGTCTGAATGATAAACCCTAAAACAGATGATGATGCAAAGTCAAAAATGAGATTGAACGCATAACTCGTCAAGACGACAATCGCCACATTAACGATATTATTGCCAATCAAAATGGTAGCAAGGAGTCGTTCGGAATCACCAAGAACAGAGAGCAAAGCTCCATCATGAGCATGCTCTTCTTCCTTCACTCTATCGAGTTCCTTAGGACCTAAGGAGAAAAAAGCAACTTCACTAGACGACATATAAGCAGAGACTACCAACAAAAGTATAGACCCTCCGAGGGCAATCCATGCCCCCAGAGGGATACTACTTCGTACGATGTCTCCTAACAAGGGATAACTATCCATTTAGCAGACTCGGAGAATTATAAACTGTGCTCTGTAAGATAGCGTTCAGCTTCGATAGCAGCCTTACAACCCATAGCAGCAGCTGTAATGCCTTGACGATAATGAGGGTCTGCAACATCACCAGCAGCATAAACCCCAGGAATGTTTGTACGAGGAGAATCTCCTTCTGTCTTGATATAGCCAACTTCGTCACGCTCTAGATATTCAGCGAAGAGTTCGCTATTAGGATTGTGACCAATAGCCAAGAAGAAACCATCTATCGCAATATCTACATATTCTTCATCAGCCTCGCCACGACGCTTAACAAGGTGTGCACCCTCAACGCCATTATCACCAAACAAGCCTACTGTGTTGTGTTCGAAAAGCACAGTGATGTTTTCCTTATTGAGGACACGCTCCTGCATAATCTTACTAGCACGCAAGAAAGGCTTACGCACAATCAGATATACATGCTTAGCTAGATTAGAGAGGTAAAGAGCTTCTTCACAAGCAGTATCGCCACCACCTACGACAGCGACATTCTTCTTACGATAGAAGAAACCATCACAAGTAGCACAAGCTGAAACGCCCATACCGGCATACTTCTTCTCATCTTCCAAGCCAAGGTACTTAGCTGATGCCCCTGTAGAGATAATCACAGTATCAGCTGTAACTTCCGCACCTGTATCAAATGTTACTACGAAAGGACGCTGAGAGAGGTCTGCCTTCACTGCGATACCCGTGCGCACTTCTGTGCCGAAACGTTCAGCTTGCTTACGAAGGTCAGCCATAAGCTCTGTACCCGTAACGCCAGATGGATAACCAGGGAAATTCTCTACTTCAGTTGTTGTCGTTAGCTGTCCGCCAGGTTGCAATCCTTCATAAAGGAGCGGACTAAGATTTGCACGTGATGCATATATAGCAGCTGTATAACCAGCAGGGCCCGAACCGATAATCAGGCAACGACGATGTTCTCTTGACATAATATCTATTTTTATTTATTCTTTTCTCTTATAACGACAAAGGTACCTCTTTTGTTTGGACTAACTAGCTCTAAACATAAGGCTTCTCTATCCATCAACAGACAGCATAAATACGTCTTCTAAACCTTCACTCAAATACAACTTTGCCACTCATCTATATAAGCTCTCTTACACGACAGCAGCATTCACGCCTTAACTCTTAAGAGTTTCCTGCACAAAAGGTTACTACCGTTCAATCAAGAACATGCTCTAAGAATTATAGATACCAACGCAAAAAAGACAAATATTTGAACTAGAACAATGCCTTGCTTTTTAGCCTCTTGCCAGGCTGCACTTTTAGCTCTACTCCCTCTTTTCTTAAAATCATTGATAAACTCTTGTACTGTATCAGCAGCCTTTTTCTGTGCGTTATGAATATCTTGCTCTAAGTCTGCATCTTGATACTTATATTCAATATCTTGAGACCTTGAAGAAGATTGCTTCCTTTGATACTCCTTATCGTAACGTGAACGCGTCTCATTGTTCAGATGAAAGCTATATTCCCTATAGCCGGTATCATACTAGTCAAATATGCTTAATATAACTAGGATTAATCCTAATACAAGAACTACGGCTAATGACGCTATGAATGTGCAAAACCAATACGTACTCCAATAGTCCCAATCAAATCCATATTTCTTTATATAGTCCTTCTGTGCGGACATCGTCAGAACCGTTGATAGTATTACTAGTACCAGAATCATATTTAGTATAGTTCCCATTTTAGTTGATTTTATTTATTGTTAATGCCTATTGTTCTATAATGTCCTAGGACATTCATATCTATCGTAAAGAACCTATGAGTTCTTAGATACATATGGTACATCTCCTCTAAGGCTTTATCCTCAAAGATCCACTTAGTGCTTTTCCTGTTGTCCTTATGCTCTAATACATATCTATTTACATCTTATGGTTATTACCACAATGTACTACTTAGTGAAGTATCAACCCCAATATAAAGGTAATCCAAGCCGCTACAAATACTTCAAACCCATCTCGGAGCAACCCCTTACCTGAAGCAAATCTAATCAAATAGGCTCTGACAAGACTAGCACTAAACAACCAAATAATCCCTATATTAAGGACTATAGCTAAAAGCCAATGAAGGGGAGGTATAGCTATGCTATAAGCGATAACTGGACAAATAAATCCAGATAAGTATGAAAGAGCATTCATTAAGGGAGGCTCAGTCTTATAATCATACAGAATATCCGAAATTCCTTTGCGAATAGTAAATAAAAGAGCCGAAACAATTAGTAATAATGTCCCCATATTAATCATTTATTAAAACGTCTATCTGATGTTTACGCACAACTTCGCCCATTTCTTTTATCAAATTCTCTGCTATTCTCTCTTGACTTAGTACGCTGAGATTACGAGCATCATTGACATTTCTCTCATGTATAACTTCTTTCTGAAGGTACTTATACTTCCATGTTATAGTCAAGCTCCCCGTAGCATAAAAAAACTGAATAATTTGATTAGAGCCTTGTGCATAGAGATTAAATGTTCTCGCGTCTAAAACAGTAACCTTTCCTTCCCCATGATACACAACTTCGTTCAACTTTCGGACAATGAACTTAAACTTTTCTGCAACAGTAGTTCCTTGTAAATCATAATCATCTTTCTTCAGGTCAATAAAAAACCGAATAATTATGTATCCTATTATACCTAAGATACCTAAAACCCATCCACTCATTATAAGTATGTATTTTTTTAGAGCGTTCTGCGACCTCCTACCGAACATAACAAAAAAAAAAGAAAGCGTGAGGTCGTCTGACATCACACTCTGTAAGTAGGCTCGTAGGAATCGCCTCAAAGTAAAGAATGATATACAGAAACGACTCCCACACTTTATGGTGTGGAAAGTCGCTACTACAATCCTTCTACTTTAACTGAATTTTCCTACGATTCACTTACAGAAGAATAAAGCAACGCTTCCGAAAATAATCCCTCCTATATGAAGAGATCCAAAATCAAGGCAAATATACCAATAAAATCAGATATACCCAACACAAAAATTTCAGGGCAACCCATCAAAACAACAAAGTATATCGATTAGAATACCCAGATAAACAAAGTAAAAACAATGCTTGCGCTTCCTATTCTCAAAACCTCGGCGAAGTTTGTGGAGACTACACGTGTAGTCTGTACAGACTTCAGCCGTAGTTTGTACAGACTTCAGCTGAAGTCTGCAAAAAGTACTACGTACTTACAAATTTAAGTGTGCGTACTCATCGTAGTAAGTACGCGTACTTACTGAAATGAGTACGACGCATTCACTGAAGTATTTGTGCGTAAGTATGAATGTATGTACGTGTACTCACAACTGCGATGTAACGAAGACAATTATCATATACTTTAGAAAAATATACTATCTTTACAACATAAAATAAATATTTAACAAGGAAGCGTTGCTTCATTCTTCTGTAAGTGAATCCTGAGAAAATTCAAGTAAATGGAAGATTGAGAGTAGCGACTTCCCCATGTCTTTAAGCGTGGGGTGTCGTCATTGTATCATGTTACATTTACGGGCTATTCTCAGGAGCCTACTTACAGAGCGTGATGTCTGACGACCTCACGCTTCCTTTTTGATAATACACATGCTCAATAAGAGGTCGTAGAGCACAAACGACATAATAAACTCATGACACGAACTTTAGTTAAGCTCTATGCTTTCTCTGGAGGTGTACTACTCAGTACCTTGCTCTCTTGTAGCCGAAACGAACCTATCAGAGAAGCAGATCCTAAGGAGCGCACAGAACAATCAAAACCAAACACAGAACCCATTAATAAGCCATCAACTCCTAGCACATCTAGTACTGATAATAGTAGTGAAAATACCACTATCCCTACACAAGTCGAAATATATAAGCAAATACGCGCAGCTGCAGATTTGGTAGCTACTCGCAAATCGTATATTATGTCTCCCAATACACGCGACAATATTACTTTTCTCTTTGACGAGAAAGCCATTACTTATGATAAAACTAAAGAGATAGCTACAGTAGATCTCTCTGTGAGCTGGGAAGCTCGCAAATATTACTTGGACTGGAATACCTATAAAGCCTCTATAACAGGTAAACTATATGTAACCTTCTCATTGCGTCCCAATACATATACTTTTACCTTTATTCCCGCTACTTGCAACGATTTTGCCTCTTGGTTAGGTAAGGATAAAGCCTTAGCTAAACTTTCAGGAACCATTAATTAATCTGTATATCTCAATATTATTTAGAAACCTATGATAAGAAAACAAACTATCTTAAAAGCGAGCCTTGCAACGGCTCTTTGCTTTAGCTTTACAAGCTGTGCGACACTCTTTACTCGTTCAAAGTATGATGTCCGGCTCAACAGCTATCCCCAAAATGCAACATTTAAAGTCGTTGATGCCAAGGGCCGATTAGTGGCAACAGGGACAACTCCTGCAACAGTCAGACTTAAAGCTGGTGGAGGCTTCTTCAAGCGAGGTAAGTATCTAGTATCCATGAATAAGTCAGGTTACTACCCCGTTGAATCAATCATTAGTTCGGAATACGATGCCAACAACCTATTAAATTTATTCTCTTGGAGTCTCTATGGTTTTGCTCTTGATGGTTACACAGGAGCGATGTGGAAATTTGGAGATAGCTACTCTGTGACTCTTGACCCTACTAGACCAGTAGCTGTACCTCGCAATGTAGAGACTACGCCTCCTCCTAGCAATAATAACAACAATAATCAGAATCAGAACAATAATACAATAAGTAACACGAACAATAACCAAATTAATATTGTCATTGATCCCGCACTTCTGAAAAAACTCTCGGATGAGCCTACGAACAAATAAGAATAACTCTATAAGGTAATTCGTTGCATAATAATGCGACCCAACTAAGAGTATTGTTCAACAAAAGATTAGCCCCCACTAGGAAATATCCTAATGGGGGCTAATTAACTATTTATTGATTACCGAAGATTAGTTCTCTTCAAGAGCAGCTTCTTCTTCAGCAACGTGTGTGCGCTCATATTCACTCTGAGGCATTACCACAATCTTCTTGTATTCACGCATACCTGTACCAGCTGGGATTAAGTGACCACAAATCACATTTTCCTTCAAGCCTTCTAGAGTATCAGTCTTACCGTTGATAGCAGCATCGTTAAGTACCTTAGTTGTTTCCTGGAAGGAAGCGGCACTCATGAAGCTCTTCGTTTGAAGAGAAGCACGTGTGATACCTTGTAGTACCTGCTTAGCCGTTGCAGGCTTAGCATCGCGCACCTCTACTGGACGAAGGTCCTTACGCTTGAGCTGACTGTTTTCGTCACGTAGACGACGAAGCGTTACAATCTGACCAGGCTTAAGCGTTTCGCTATCACCAGCATCAACTACAACCTTCTTGCCCCAGATGCGGTCGTTCTCTTCCATAACTTCGAGCTTATCAACAAGCTGTTGTTCGAGGAATAGAGTTTCCCCTGGGTCAACGATTTCAACCTTACGCATCATCTGACGTACGATCACTTCGAAGTGCTTATCATTGATTTTCACACCCTGCAAGCGATAAACGTCTTGAACTTCATTCACGATATATTCCTGAACGGCGGTAGGACCCTTGATTTCAAGAATATCTGTTGGCGTAATAGCACCATCTGATAGAGGTGTACCACTGCGAACGAAGTCTCCTTCTTGTACAAGGAGCTGCTTAGACATAGGTACAAGGTACTTCTTCTCTGCACCAATCTTTGGCTTAATCGTAATCTCACGATTACCACGCTTAAGCTTACCGAAGATTACTTCACCATCAACTTCAGCTACGACCGCTGGGTTAGATGGGTTACGTGCTTCAAAGAGTTCGGTAACACGAGGAAGACCCCCTGTGATGTCACCAGCCTTACTAGCTGAACGTGGAATCTTAACAAGAACATCACCGACCTTAATCTCTTCGCCTTCGTCCTTCACAACGTGTGCACCCAGAGGAAGGTTATAGCTCTTGATTGGGTTACCAGCCTTGTCAATGATTTGGATACCAGGAGCAAGGTTACGGTCCTTACTTTCGATGATAATCTTCTCACGAAGAGCGGTAGCTTCATCTGATTCTACACGATAAGTAATACCTTCGATTACATTCTCAAAGGCTGCCTTACCAGCTACTTCAGATACAATAACCGCATTAAATGGGTCGAATGTAAAGATTTGGTCGCCCTTAGCTACAAGCGCACCATCTTGGAAGAATAGGTGAGCACCATAAGGAACAGGTACCGTTACTAGCGCAATCTGTGTATTTGGGTCAACGATACGCATTTCAGCCATTCGGCTTACAACTACGTGATAAGGCTTTTCACCCTTCTCAACATCAACCTCTACAGTACGTAATTCTTCGAAAGCAAGTACACCATCGAACTTAGCTGTTAC
>ENA-OWMY01000289-OWMY01000289.1-metagenome-genome-assembly--contig:-NODE-289-length-15207-cov-7.550620_pt1 | contig 15207 bp, 3 predicted proteins | sample MGYA00245358_ERZ651122 | MGnify/ENA primary metagenome ERZ651122 (study PRJEB26857, sample SAMEA4031752) | metagenome | biome: human; feature: oral; material: saliva | place: Philippines | collected 2014 | study...
TTAACCAAATCTATGATTGACAGATGGTTTCGGCGAATAAACTTCTTAGTGATGCCAGGAATATAGAAATTAGACACGATGATGTCATAATCTGTCTGATTTAAAATTTCAGGACTTGTTTCCAATTGATCCCAAATATCGAAGGTAAAGCGATTATTACAGTAATAGGAAAGCATATCCATTAAGGTGAGGGATAGGGCATGGTCAAAGTTACTGATAATCAACACCTTGATAGGCGGTCGATTGGCTAATAATTGAGTAGTGATATTTTCTGCATGGGTGAAGAGGGTGTAAATCAAGTGCTCTAATTGTTCAGGATAATCATGTTGCCCGATTGCTTGCCGATATTGAGCCAGTTCTTGACGAGCACTTTCCATAAAGTCTGGGAAATAGACTTTGAACTTTTCTAGTGTAATTCCCTTTTGCTCAAATAAGAGTGGTGTTGAAAATGTTTCCTGTCTTTCAAAATAAGCCGTATTATGCAGGTGCCAAATGAGTTCATCATGATTAGCAAATTTAATATTAAATGCTTTAGATAATCGTTCCAAAATTTGGTTCAATAACTGATAAGAATAGCGAGATTCATCATTTTTATTTAGAGAATCAAAGAATTGCTGTGGATCTAGAAAAATATCATTTTGAAGAAAGGAAATGAAAATTTGGGCCACAATATCTGGAGTCATTTCCAGTCCAAATTGTTGAGAGAAGTATGCAAGCTTGTCCTCAAAATCTGGTAAATTCATTAAAACAGGATAGTAGTCTTGGTAAAAATGATTCGGTAAATCAATGAAATGTCCATTTTTTACTCGATGAATACTAATTGCTAGCATCAGCTTATACATTCTATAGATTGCAAATCGCATTGGGTAATTTGTGGATTTATAGAAGTAGTCAGCAAACTCTGTTATGACTTTTTCAGAAATATCTGGGAAAGGCCAGTCTAGAAAATAATACCGTTCTGAAAAGTATTGGGCATAAAAATAGCGAATATCGATTTCATTTCCATTCAGGGATGTTGGAGTAAAAGACAGTTCAATTTGGAATTGTTTCGAGAGAATGGTGGTGATTCGATTTCCTAAACGATAAAGATTGGCATTACTAGAATGCAGTTTTTCTACAGTTCGGTAAATAGGCAATCCTTCGTTAAAAAACATATATTCTAATAACTGAAAAGATTGGGAATGACTGAGGAAATAAATATATATATCTTCCATACTTGCCGCTGTATCTAGATTTAGCATAATGCCATTGATAGAAGATTGGATTTTGAAGGTTGGGAATGCTGTTCGTAGTTCGTTTAAGTCATTTTTCAGGATACGCTCGGTGCATTCTAAAGTTTGTGCTAATTCGTTTAGACGTATCCAATCTCGTTTCTGAATGAGTATTTCAAGTAGTCGTAATTGTCGTTGTTCCTTTGTAGATAATAGAGATCTCATAGGGTTCTATCCTCCTAAGCTCATTATATCATAGTCTATAATAAAAATGCTAATATTGATATTGTTAAGATGAAGAATAATCCGATTTGATCTTAAAACAATATTTATGAATCGAATATAGGAAGGTAATTAAATGTTAATGGAATATTCGTATTAATTTTGAGATTACATTTTTACCTCTATATTATTTTTCTGTACCATTTGTACCAAAATATGAGAATCATTTTTTTGTCAGTAAATTCACTTTGATTAGAACAATTTAAATGAATCTTGAGGGAAAAAACACTATATATTAATTTATAAAACTAGATTGAATTATATATAAAATAGATGTAAATTGTATAGTATAAAATTATATTGAGGTAAAGAATATGAAACAGGCACAGAGAAAATCATTTGATTGGTATAAAATGCAACAACGTTTCTCTATTCGTAAGTATCACTTTGGTGCAGCTAGTGTCTTACTCGGGATAGCCTTGGTCTTAGGAACAGCTGCTAATACTCAAGCGGTACAAGCAGATGAACATCATTCAGAAGTTACTAGAAGTGTTTCCGTTGATAAGGTAGAAGAAGTTACCAAACCAGCAGAAGTTTCTACAGTTAAGAAAGAAACGATCTACGCAGCTCCCTCTGTTGCTAATCCAGTAGAGGTAACTCCAGCTAAATCTGAAGCTGTTAAAGTACCAGAAGAAAAAGCTGAAGAAGCTAAAGTGGAAAAAGAGGGAGTTTCTCATCAAAGTGCGGTTGATAAATCAAAATTGTTAACGGCTCTTTCGCGTGCAAAAAAATTGGAGCTTAAGTTATACACTGAAGACAGTGTGAAACGTCTTCAATCTAGTATTCAATCTGCTCAAGAATTATTAAATAAAACAGATGTAACAGAATCTGAATTATCTAAAGCAGAGTCTGATCTCCAAGCTGCTATCATTGCTTTGGAACATAGAGGGGCAACTACTAGCAAAGTTGCTGATAAAGTTGAAGTAGTTAGCAAAATTGAATCAGCTGCAAAGAAAAATGCTGAATCAGAGGTGGCTGAAAAAACTTCTGAAGTAGATAAAGAGTCAGTAGGAAAAGATAAAACTGCCCTAAAACCTGTAAAGGGACTTCGAGTTGAAGATGCAAAGGCAAATATAAAAGGCGGATGGAATATTCCGTTAGATCAAGAAGCGAGCTTAAGATTAAAGAGTGCTATTGAGGCTCATGCAGCACAAGGTAGTTCGCGTCGTAGGAAACGTGCTATCGGAGATTTGAATTATACTTTCAAGAAAGTTATGATACCGGTCAATCCAGGTTTCTACGCTGATGCCAAGAGTGTTGATGAGTTAACAGTTAACCCGGACTATATAAATGAAACAGTTGTCAACGTTTGGTATAAAGATTTAGGTTATATCAATTTAGTCGACAAAGATGGACACTACATCAATTCAAATGGTGAAGTAGTAGAAAATAAAGAAGAAGCTGTCCGTAGACAATACAAAAATGATTTTAATGATACAACAAGAGCAGATGTTACTGAAATTCCTCAAGCACCAGTTGGTTGGAAAATTAGTGACAACCAATCTATTCACGGATATGATGCAGAAACCAAAACTATTAATCCAAACGACGATAATGATTTAGATGCTGTTGGTACAGACTCTAATGTGGTCATTGAAAAAGAGAATCAAAAAGCTGTTATCCGATATGTAAGCACTAATGGTAACCGTGTTCTCACAACAGATGAAGTGACAGGTAAGTCAGGTGAAGCCATTGCCTACAGCACTACAAGTCAAATCAATGAATTCAAGAAACAGGGCTATAACCTTGTCAGCGATGAATTCACAGCAGGTGGTGCGAAGGTTTATGACTACGATACAGCACGTGACCAAGTCTACACTGTAACTCTTTCAGAACGCGTTGAACCGGTTAATCCAGATAACCCAACCCCACAACCAAACACCCCAGTCAATCCAGGACAACCAAATACACCAAATTGGCCACGTACTGTCGAGAGAATGGAGAAATTGACTCAAACAATAACTCGTCGTATCAACTTCCGTTACCTTAAAAATGGAAAAGCTGCATATGGAACGATTGATCAACATATCAGCTATGAAAGAAATGCTCTTGTGAATTTGGTTTCTGGTGATATCAATTATGAACAATGGAAGATTACTGGTATTAAAAATCAAGATGTTGTAGCTCCAGTAGCATCTCAACCATCAGCTACAACTCCTACAGTAGCAAATAACAGTGTAACAAGAGTTGTAAGATCATCTAGTGTAAGACTAGCTTTAGCTCCACAAGTTACTAATTCTCAAGAGTCTCCACTAGGATTAACTGTGACAGAAAATGGTGAGCGTTCAGTACGTCGTTCATCAAAAGGTAAACGTGCCACTGTAGCAGAGCCAGATAGTTCAACTAATTCAGAAGCTGATTCATCTGTTAATGCAGTGTTCAAAGCAGTACGAACTCCTATTACACCAAAATTCTATGCTACTGTAAATAAAGTAGGAACGATGGAGGTTAACCCAAATTCTCCTCAAGATACAGAAGTTAATGTTGACTTGAAAGAAATGGGACGTATTGTAGCAGTCAATAATAAAGGACAATATATCAATGAACAAGGAGAGGTTGTACAAAACATTGAAGACGCTCTCTATAAGTACTATGATAATGATCCAAACGATGCAACAAAAGCAGCTGAAACAAAAATTCCTGAGGCTCCAAAATTCCATGTATTAAATAATACGCAACCAACTGTTTGGGGATATAATATTGTTGACAAGACAATCGAACCAAATGATAAATCTGATCCTGATCGCATCGGAAAAGATACCTTTGTAACATATAACGAAATTATTGATTCAGTATCTAAGGAAGCAGAGCAAACTGTAAGCTTTACTGGGGCAGATTCTGCAAGTCCTAAAGATAATGTGCAAAATGATTTTGTTTTCAAGGGATCATATAATGAAGCGACTAAAGAAACAACTTGGGAAAATAAGAACCATACCTATGGAATAGTTAAAGTACCAGTTGTGACAGGGTATTTTGCTGATAAAGCAGCAGCTGGTGGCAAGACAGTTACGCCAGATTTACCAAAAGCAACAGATACAGTTACATATAAAGTTTTGGGTAAAATCATTCCAGTAGATGCTTCTGGAAATGTAATTGTAAATGCTCCTCAACCACAATACCTGAATGATGCAAATGATCCTCGTAAAGCTGGAGAAACAGCAGTACCTGAAATTGTAGGCTACAAACCAGAGCGTACAAGTGTTACACCTGAAAATCCAGGTGAAGATACAAAGGTAACTTACGTCAAGACAGAACAAGTTGCAGTTGTTCGTTACATAGATGTTGATAACAAGAATGAAGTCGTTCATACAGACAATATTACTGGTAAATCAGGAGAAAAGATTGCCTATACGACAGAAACTGTTTTGAAATCGTTACTTGAAAAAGGGTACTTATTACAGGAAGATGGTTTCCCTGCAGATGCAACTTTTGATACAGATGAAACAAAAGTTCAAGAATATACAGTTCTATTGAAACATAAAATCACTGTTAAAAAAGATGCTCCAAAAGTTGTGGAAAGAACGATTCGTTATGTATTTGCAGATGGTACAAAAGCAAGTGAAGATCATCATGAACAAGTAAGCTTTTCACGTATGCTGAGTATCGATAATGTAACAGGTAAGACTACAAGTACATCTTGGGTTTCTGAAGATGGAGTGACAAGTTTTGAAGAAGTGGTGTCTCCAACCATTGCAGGATACAAACCTGATCTTGCTAAAGTAGATTCGGTTCAAGGAATTACAGCAGAAACGGATAATCAAGTTGTAACTGTAACTTATAGAAATGTTCAACCAATTCCACAAGTTACACCAACTCCGGTTCCAACGCCAGCTCCAGCTCCCAAAGTGCCGTCAGCAGTTCCAACGCCAACGCCAGCTCCAAAAGATGGAGAAAAAGACCTTCCAAAAACTGCAGGTCACTCTTCTGGTATGGCTCAAGCTCTAGGAGTATTTGGCTTAATTGCTGGATTCAGTTTAGTTGGAAAAGCAAAAAGAGATGAATAAAATCAAAACAAAACTCTAGACGACAAAATATTGTAAGTCTAGTGTTTTAGGGAGTGAGAATGTATGTCAATACAGCATCAATTCCACTCCCTTTTTTATCATAAAAAGTTAGAGAGAAAATATATGTATTCAAGAGTAAAACGGAATCAAATGAATAAGGTGAACAAGTATTCCATTAGAAAATCAAGTTTTGGTGCAGTATCTGTCGCTGTAGCTGCCTTGATGGTTTTTGGTACTTATTCAAATGTGAGTGCAGATGAACAGAAAGTAGATTCACATCGAACTGAAAAAGAAGAACAAAAAGTCTCTACAAAACCAGACGAGACCAAGCAAAGAAATTCAGAGGAAAAAATAGCAGAATTGCCTTCCACTCTTCAAGCTCCAGTTTTGGAAAAAGAAGAATTAGATGTCAATGCCCTTCTAAAGAAGGAAGCAGAATCTAAAGTAGTAGCTGAGACAAAAAATTCTGACTCAAAAGAATTAACCTCTAAAGAACTAAAACCTAGCGAAGAAAAAACTACTTCACCTACTTCAAGTGAAAAGGTAAAAGAAGAAAAATCAGTCGAAAAAACTACTCTGGATCAGGTTGTATCAGAAGCAGAAGTTTTAAATCAAGTCGTTTTACGTTATTCTCAAGAAGCAGAACGTAAAGCTGAAGAAAAAGCCTTGGTTCAAGAAGCTGTTAAGGCAGCCACCATTCAGATTTCACAATCAAAATCCTTGTTGAAAGATTCATCTGTGAGTGCAGAAAATCTTAAGACTCAATTAAATCAACTGTATTCAGCTATTGAAACAGTGTATACTGAGTTGCAACGTGCAGGACATGGCAAGAAAATTAGCGCTAGTCTATCGCCAATTCAAACACAAGATGTAGCAATCGATAATGGAAATATTATTGCCAGTGGTACAATCGATATGGCGGATCGTGTGACTTCAACAGGTATTGCTGATTATCGTTTCCAATTAAAATTTAAAAATGGTGCCTATCATAAGGGGGATATCTTTACAATTGGTTTGAAGGAATTGCCACAAGATAATAATCTTCCTCAAAAATTGGTTGCTGAAGGTAAAGTTTTTGCAGAACGAGTGAGTCTGGTTCAGAAAAATGATAATGCCAAAGCTGGAAGCCTTTCATATTGGGCTTCACGTGGAGACCGTGACGTTGCTCTGGACGCAAAAGAATCATGGGATTTAGTTGACAAAGGAAGTCATATTGAAGCAACTTACCGTTTCACTGATGAAATTGAACGCCTAGACGATGTCACTTTTGAACTTCAATACAGAGGTGGAATTCGTTATCCTCGAGTGAACGTGGATAAGTCTGTAACTGGTGTTATTTCAGTTAATGGTCAAAATGTAGTCACTAAGAATTACACTGTGATTAAAACAGATATCGGAGCACCTAAAGTTTATGATACACCAGCTACAGCTAACTTCACAGGTGATGTGACGTTGGATGATGATGGTAGTATCAAAACATATAACAGCACTCTTCGTATCGGAACATGGAAATCAAACTTTAGTGCAGGGACCCGTTTCACCGTTCGAATCAATGATACAGAATTCAATAAGTTTGCTACTGTCGGTGAATTTATTGAACGTGGTGCCCACAATGTCGAAATGATAAATACTAGTCCTGATACATCAAGAACAAGGGTAAATCGCCATAATGTTATTTTGGAGGCACCTCGTGAAGAGCCTGGTCAACATGCCAAATTCAAGATTCTTAAGGCAGCAGATAATGAATTAACCTTTGAATTGGTATCTGGAAAGATGTTGGCTGGAAGAACTTATGTATTACGTACAAAAGACTTTGGAGTTGACCGTGTTCCGACAAGTCACACAGTTAATTATCTGAATGAAGCTAGAAATGGTTTTAAATCAAATGTTCCAGGGACATTGACAGTTGTTGATGCCAAAGGTAAAAATCTTACAGACCAATACGAACAAGCTGCTGATTCTGACTGGAAAATTGCCAATCCAGATATGGTAAGAACAGATGGACGCCTTGTATATGGAGATGTAGCTGTTCGCTTCGTTGATACTCAAGGGAAAATGCTTCTTCCTGCCATTGCAGCGGTGGAAAATGGAGGTATACTTCAAGATAAATTTACTACTGTAAGACCATCTACCAAAATTGATACTAGCTATGTAGCTACTTTGGAGAGAAATACAACTGAGACAGAAGTTCAAGACAACAAGGGAATTCAAACAACATCTATCACAGCACCTTATCTATTACATTCACCAAATGGTAAATATTATGTCTTCAAAGAGTACGCACAGAATGATCGTTTTTATAGCAATACGAAGACATCTGGTACGATTACACGAGCTCAAGCTAACGTGGTAGCTGTGTACGAAGAAGCTAAATTTGGTAAAGTTGATATTCAGTATCGTGATAAAACAAGTCAAGCTATTTTAGAAACATTCAATACACCACATGATAAGAGTACAAAACTCATTAACTTGTTGGGGAACAACTATGATGTGACTGCTAAAGTTCCTGAGCGTTTTGAAAAAGATGGTGTGGTATATGTCTTGTCACAAACACCTGCTAATAGTAAGGGGCATTTGACACAGGCTGATATCAATGTTGTTTATGATTATATTGCTCAACAAAAGGCGCATGTTAAATACCTTAATCAAACAGAAACAAGTCCTAAAGTTTTAGGAAATGTGGACAGTGTAGTTGGTCTTCCAGGTGAAACAATTGCTTATAATTCAAAAAATCGTATCAATCAATACTTAAAACAAGGATATGAATTAGTACATGATGGCTTCGCAAATGTTAATGATAAACGTTTCGACAGTGAAAAACAAACTGATCAAGTATTCTCAGTGCAATTAATCGAAAAAGTTGTGACTGTTACAGCAGATGATCCAAAACCAATTGCTGGAAATCCATTAGTAGTAGGAGATGCATTGTCACCTGTTTGGCCTAAATCGGTTGAAAACTTAGATACACTGAGAAAAATGACCAAGCAGACGATTCACTACAAATATCAAAAAGATGGTAAACAAGCTTTCAAAGATGTAGTTCGATCTGTAGTTTTTGAGAGAGTGGCGAGAGTTAACCTCGTTACTGGTGCAGTTATTTATGATAATTGGAAAATCACAAGAATTGATGATAAACCAGTAGCGTCAGTGGATACGACTGTTCATAAACCAAATGTCACTCCACAAGGAGTAACAACTATTGCAGCAACTCCTTCTAGTCTAGGTAATGGAATTTCTATCAAACCAGTTTTGACTGTTCCGAATCCAGTTGTTGCATCATCACCAATTGTTACAAAACCAGTAGCTCCAGTTAAACCAACAATACCGGTCAAACCAGTGGTATCGACACCAGTAACACCGGCTCCTGTGGTCACACCACAACCAGTTGCTCCAGCTACACCACCAACAACATCGGTCAAACCAGTAGCACCGGTCAAACCAGTAGTATCTACTCCAGCTACACCAACACCAGATGTTCAACCAAAACCGGTAGCGAGTACTGATTCAAAACTTAGCTTAACTCCAGCTGAAGCCTTGGCTTCAATTAAACCAACAGATTTTTCTTCGCAAACATCTGTTAATAAGAAAACAGAGACAACACCTGTTCCTGGTGGAACTGCTACGACTACAACGACAACGACTACCACTGTTACCTCAAATGCGGCAACAGCAGGTCCAACAACACCAATTGTCACTATTACAACAAATGAAACTGAAACTCATTCAGAAGTGACAAGTGTCATTCATACAGGAACTACGAGCCACACGCATGTAGTTGGAGTCGTTTCAAAACCAAACGTAATTGTTACCCATCCAAAACCAAGTGTTCAGCCTAAACCGCATTTAACGAGACCTCATCATAGACCAGTACACCATGTTCCTTCACGTCCAGGTAAACAAGTTAAATTAGTCAGAACTGGACCAGGAAGTCGTAGTCATGCTAGAAGACATCGCTAAATAAAAAAGTGTCAATACAGATTTAACAAGTAGGATAGTACTAAATAGCACAAAAAATGAGCCTGGGACAAAATAGTTCTCAGCAACAAAAAAGCTAGAGATTCCCAATAGCGGAACTCTAGCTTTTTAATTTTGAGTCGTTAGCCTGATGGATAAGAGGAGTGATTTCTTCTTGAAAATAGACCTGTATCTGTTCTTGAAGTTTGGCGGAGAATTTCTCTGTCGCTTTCTTCCACACGAAACTATACTTGTTGGCATTAGCTTCAATCTTAGTCCCGTCAATAAACAGACAATCTAAGGTCACTAACTCTTCCATTTTTAAACGAAGATTGAGGTCGATGAAAAGATTGCGAATGAGTTCTTCCATCCCTTCAGATACTCGAAAACGATTGATGGTGCGGTAGCTGACAACCAACTGCCCTGTTAGGTATTGCATAGCCAGATTTTCAATCATCATTTTTTCAATTTTTCGACCAGAGAAAATCCCTTGTGAATAGGCAAATAGAAGAGTAGATACAAGCATTTTAGGGTGATAAGACGGGCGACCAAAGGCATGATAGAAGGCGTGGAAGTGGCTATTTTCCAAGGTATTCACCACTTTTTCAATAGTAAAGACGAGCTGATCTTGTGGCAAGAAGGAACTGATTTCTAGTGGTAAAGTTGTTTGATTTGTGTTATAGCGAATATGCATGGGATAGCCTTTCTAAATGATTTATTGAGCAATTCTATTTTACCAAGACTATCGAAACCATGCAAAAAAGCAACGGATTTGCCGTTGCTTTTTTTGGAGATAAGGGACTATTGTCCCAGTCTCGTTTTTGTTATGTGACTATTAGTCCGTCTCGCTCCGTTAGGTGCGAGACAAATAGAGGATGGGGGAAAAGTCTTGAAAATCAGAAAAAAACGAATAGTATCTGGTATTGAACAACCTTGATATTTTTCCTTTTATTTCACTTCATTTTATCCTGAAATTGAGTTTTTACCCAACTTTATTATCTTATACTCAATGAAAATCAAAGAGCAAACTAGGAAGCTAGCCGCAGGTTACTCAAAGTACAGCTTTTAGGTTGCAGATAAAGCTGACTGGGTTGGAAGAGATTTTCGAAGGGTATTACTTCACCTGCGATATCTCCATATAGTACTAAGTGAGTCAATTTTTAGGAAAATATGCTAAATCATCACAAATGATATATTATATAATGAAAAGGATTGCATCTAAGATCTTAAAAGGGTATAATATATAAGAAATAATTTGATGGATTGAAACAAGGAGTTTTTTATGTTTTTTAATCGAAAAGGTATCAATCAAAAGAATTGGAGAATGATAAAGAAAGGGAAGCATTTTCTTTTTGGGTGCACTCTTTTTTTAGCTACAGGAGCAGTGATGATACAGAATACAAATCTGATTCATGCTGCTGAAAAGGTTGTGTCTATGAGTGATTCAACTGAAGTTAAAGAAGGGGAAGCAAATAGTAAAAAGAGTCTAAACGATTTGGAAAATGATTCACAGGTAGAAAATCATGTTAAAGAATCAGATAAGATTTCTGAAAATGTGAAAGAAGATAAAAGTGATGAAAAGGCTGTAGAAAATACAGTAAAAACTGTGGATAAAACTGCTTTAAATGAATTAATTGAAAAGATTAAGAATACTAATTTACAGACTAAAACAGTTAAATCAGTTGAAAATCTTAATCTCTCTTTGTCGCGTGCGCAAGCAATTTTGGATAAGGAAACTGCTAGTCAAACAGAGATAGATAAAGAAGTACAAATTTTGTCAGATTCATTCGCTCAACTGGAAGAGAAGAGCAACGAAATAGCAAAAAAAGAAGAGCAAACAGGTAAGTCAAAAGATAGTGACGAAAAGAAAAATATTCTAACAGAAAAAATTGACAAGGTTCAGGCTCTTGTTTCAGAAATTAACCAATTAGCAGGAGAAATCAGCTATGAATTTAGTGAATCTGAAAGTAAATCTCTTCAAGCATTTGGTGATTTATCTAAGGAAAAATCCACTGATAGTGAAGTTACTGTTGCCCTAAATGAAGCGAAAAGCCTCCGTAATAAAGTGGCTAATAGAGTGACTCGAGCTCATTCTGGTAAACGTGACCCACGAAATGGGCAACCGATTGCTACTAAGGGTGAGAGTGGTTTTAGAGCGATTACACTGACTCCAATTGCTAATAAGTATGAAGGTAGCAATGTTCTGGTAAATGAATATAAAAAAGATGTAACATACTATAACGGAGATACAATATTTTCAGTTATCCAAGTATCTGGAAAAAGAGGTGCAGGAGAACCGATTGTTAGATATCAATATGGTACAAATAAAGGGAAAGAAGATCCAACTCCATATTACATTAAGCGAGTAGGAATTATTAGTGGACTGGAACATCTTACAGGAGTAAAGCTTCGAATAGCTTATAAAGATTTTCAAACAGGTGCAAAAAAAGAAGTAGAAATTACTAGTCAATATTGGAATGTTAATAATCCTGATATACAAATGGCATTTGTTGGTACTATAGGTAATGGAGGAAATGTAAGACCAGGAACTTATCATATCACACTTGGTGCAAATGGAACAAATAGACAAGCTACGATTACATATACATTTACAATAAAATCCCAAAGTGAACGTAATACTGTTAGAGATTTAACTCCGACTTACGTAGATGATGTTCGTCATTTAACAGAAGCTGAAAGAACGGCTTTAATCGAAAAGTTTAAAGTTGAACATCCAGATGTTGTTAATCGTGCCCATCATATAGATTTTGAACGTGCCGAAGTTTCAGCTGATGGTGCAACAATGACTATCCACTTTAAAGATGGGTTTGATACAAAGACGATTCAAACAAATGCACAGAATGATGTTGAAGCAAAACACTCAAGTTTAACAACATTAGTGGGAGATCCTCACGAGTTTTATAAAAATCCAAGAAACTTAGTAAAATCAAAAATAAGTCATGAAGTTCCACAAACTGCGAGAGTAACATGGAAAACACCTTTTGATTTTAGTCAACCAGGTACGAAGAATGCCGTTGTTACAGTAAGTTATGATAACGGAGTAACGAAAGATGTTACTACACCGTATACAGTACTAGATTTTATTGGGAAACAGGATAAACGTATTTACCAAAATCAGAGTGGTGAACTTGGAGATGCGAGAAGTTATATTACACTTTCAAATGGAACAGCCCCTGCAACTGATTTAACGATTCGTTGGAAAGGTGGTTCTTCAGTTGATACATCTGCACAGGGAACACAACGTAAAGAAATTGAAATTCTGCGTGGAAATACTGTGATGAAGACAGTAACTATTCCAGTAGCAATTGTAGATAATATTAATCCAACTATTACAGCGCCTGATTCAGTAATGCTAACAAGAGCAGAAGGATTGCCAAGTAATATTTCCATTGATGCACAGGATAATGCTAGAGGTATTGGACTTAAAGATGCTAATCCAATTGTAGTTGAGAATTTAGCAAATCCTTTAAGATACAATCCTTCAACAAAAAGGATTGAGTTATCTGGTGTAATACCAAATAATTTCCAAAGAACGCAAGCAACTATTAAAGCGATAGATAAAAATGGAAATACTGCTACAAAAATCATAACGTTTAATGTTCAAGCTCAGACGGACAAATATACAGCAGTTGCTAATCCACAAAAACAAACGGTTAGTTATTTAGCTACACCAAGTGCAGAAGCGAGTGTGAGTACTGCAGGTTTGCCAACTGGGACAAGATATACTTGGAAGACGATTCCGAATACATCTGGTCCTGGGGATAAAACAGGAGTAGTAGAAGTAACATATCCAGATACTTCAAAAGATACTGTGAATGTAACGATAGCCGTGCGAAAATTAAGCGATGAACACGAGCCTACAGGAACTAAAATCACAAGGAATCAAAATGTTCTAGTTACAAATAATGACCTAAAAGCAGCGGTTACTATTAGCAATAACGGTAATAGTAAGGTGAAATCTGTTACACCTGTAAGTTCTATTAGTACAGCAAACGCAGGAATGCAAACGATTAGAGCAACCGTAACATATTTAGACAACACAACAGATCCTGTTGAAATCCCATTAGAAGTAAAAGACGTAACTGATCCAACAATCCAAGCTCCAACAAACGGACAAAATTGGGATTTAATCGCAGTAGAAGGACAAGATCCAAACATCGCCGTAACAAGTGAAGATAACACTGGAGGAAGTGGAGTTAAATCAACAACGGTAACAGGATTACCAGACTTCTTGGCATATGACGAAGCAACTAAGCAGATTCAGTTCAAAGAAGGAGTAACATCAGTACCAAGCTTACCAGAAGGAACAGATGTACAGCCGCATAATGTAACAATAACGGTAGTAGATAACGCAGGAAACGAAACAACAACAAACGTAACGATCACTGTGAAATCAATGACTACAAAATACGATGCAGTTCCAAATCCAGAGAAACAAACAGTAAGTTATGGAACAACTCCAGATGCAGGAACAAGTGTGAATACTTCAGGCTTACCAGAAGGAACAAGCTACGCATGGAAAACAACACCAGTAACGACAACCCCTGGAGAAAAAGACGGAGTAGTAGAAGTAACCTATAAAGATGGTTCGAAAGATACTGTTAATGTAAAAGTTACTGTAAAAGAACTAAGTTCAGAATACGACGTAACTGGCTCATTAATCGAAGTGAATCAAAACACACCAGTAACAAACGACGACTTAAAAGCTAAAGTAACAGCGACATCAAAAGCAGGAAACGCAAGTGGAACAGATAAGATTTCAACAGTAGTACCTAAATCACCAATCAGTACGGTAAACTATGGTGACCAAAATATTAGTGCAGTTGTAACCTTCAAAGATGGAACAACAAAAGACGTTACAATTCCACTGAAAGTTAAAGACGTAACTGATCCAACAATCCAAAAACCAGCAGAAAATACAAACTGGGAAATAACAGCATTAGACAGAGTTTTACCAAATATGAAAGTTGAAGCAGTGGATAATGCTAATGGTAGTGGAATTGAAACGATTGAAGTGAGCAACATACCTGAATATTTAACTTTTGATTCAGCTACTAAAACAATTGTATTTAAAGATGGAATCGTAGAAGTTCCTAAATTTAATGATGATAGGATTATGTATGGTGTAACAATTGTGGCAAGAGATAAAGCTGGAAATTCTACTTCAATATTAGTAAATATTACAGTATGGTCAATGAAAGGAAAATATAATCCTCAGGCAATACCACAAACAGTAGACAATGGACACGTGCCAAATGCAGAGGAAAGTGTAAACAAAACAGGGTTACCAGAAGGCGTAACAGTTACATGGAAGACAACCCCAGAAGTCACTACACCAGGAAGTCATCCAGGAGTAGCCTTAGTCCACTATCCAGATGGAACAGAAGACGAAGTCGAAGTGCCTGTCACGGTAAGAGAACAAAAAGAAACGTTCAACCCAACGGCTAAAGAACCAAACCAAACGGTACGCCACAATGAAGTACCAGATCCAGCAAAAAGTATTAATACAAACGGTTTACCAGAAGGAACGACCTATACATGGTCAGAACAACCAAACACAAGTACACCAGGAAGTAAGCCAGGAAAAGTATTAATCACCTACCCAGATCACAGTACAGAAGAAGTACCAGTAACGGTAGAAGTAACGCCACAAAAAGACGAATACACTCCAACTGGTATTCCACAAACAGTAGACAATGGACACGTGCCAAATGCAGAGGAAAGTGTAAACAAAA
>ENA-OWMY01000292-OWMY01000292.1-metagenome-genome-assembly--contig:-NODE-292-length-15146-cov-12.141608_pt1 | contig 15146 bp, 19 predicted proteins | sample MGYA00245358_ERZ651122 | MGnify/ENA primary metagenome ERZ651122 (study PRJEB26857, sample SAMEA4031752) | metagenome | biome: human; feature: oral; material: saliva | place: Philippines | collected 2014...
GCAACAATCGCAACAATGGCGGAAATTGGATGCAAAAATCAAAACGGTTTTGCCGGCCAACCTGCATCCGCATTTTCAGACGGCCTGCGTAGAAGACGGAAGATTGGTTTTGCTTGCCGCCAATAATATGGCTGCTTCGCGTTTGAAAATGATCCTGCCTGCCATGTTGCCCAAGTTGCAAGCATTGCATGCAGGGGTAAGGGAAGTGGTGGTCAGGGTAGTCCCCAAGCCTCCGACTCAGCCGAAAACCAATAGTTTGCGATTGAGCGAGGCAGCTTTAGACAGTTTTGACGAGGCGGCAGCCAAATTGGAAGGCAAACATCCCGAATTGGCGGCGGCATTGGCAGAATTGGTACGCAAGCACAGCCGTTAAAATTATGTCAGATGAGATTATTGTTAATAAATGTTAAAACTTATTTCATTCGGATGATAGCATCTAATACTAAAGAAATACGACCTAGAAAGTATCTGTTTTCTTTTAGGTAAACTGATGTAAACTTGGCTTGAAACTTTGATTTCGTGTGAAGTTTGTAGCAAAATAACGCCTGAATTTCACATCACGCTATGCGGATAAATTTTAGTTTGGCGTTTGCCTTTTATTAATATATTCGTGTGGTGCTATTAATAGAACTTAACAAAACTCTCATCATTAGGAGATACATCAATGAAAGCTTATCTGGCTCTGATTTCCGCTGCCGTTATCGGCTTGGCTGCATGCTCTCAAGAAGCTGCAAAACCTGCTGAAGCCCCTGCTGCTTCTGCCGCTTCCGAAGCTGCCCCTGCAGAAACTACTGCACCTGCTGATGCAGCTCCTGCTTCTGAAGCCGCTCCAGCCGACGCTGCCGCTGCTCCTGCTGCCGGCAACTGCGCGACTACTGTTGAAGCCAATGACGCTATGCAGTTCAACACTAAAGAAATCCAAGTAAGCAAAGCTTGTAAAGAATTCACCATCACCCTGAAACACACCGGTACCCAACCTAAAGCCAGCATGGGTCACAACATTGTCATCGGTAAAACTGAAGACATGGACGGTATTTTCAAAGATGGCGTTGGCGCAGCTGACACTGACTACGTTAAACCTGATGATGCACGCGTTGTTGCCCACACCAAACTGATCGGTGGCGGCGAAGAATCTTCTTTGACTCTGGATCCTGCCAAACTGGCTGACGGCGAATACAAATTCGCTTGTACCTTCCCAGGTCACGGCGCTTTGATGAACGGTAAAGTTACTTTGGTTGACTAATCCGCCTAAAGCTCGAAAACAGACAGCCTGCCTTGCGCAGGCTGTTTTGTTATAATCTGGAAACATTAATTTAAGAATAAAACCTATGAATCCGTTTGAAACCAAAAGCGTTACTTTTGCCGAACCCATTGAAATGCTGTACGCCTGCCACGGCAAAGTGCGCCGTTTCTGCAATCAGGTTGCCATGTTGTCGGACTATATCGCCGAAAACGGCTGCAATCAGATTGTTTTGCAAACCATCCGCCAAATTGCCCAGTATTTCAACGTTGCCGCGCCCTTGCACCATGAAGATGAAGAAGAAAACTTCTTTCCGCTTTTGTTGCAATATGCGCCGCAAGCTCAAGAAAGCGTTGACGAGCTGTTGCGCCAACATGTCAGCCTGCATAGCAACTGGGACGGCGTAGCGGCTGAATTTGCCAAGCTTGAAGCGGATAACGCCTATATCCCCGATGCCGAAGCATTCAAACGTTTTGTCGCAGGATATGATGTTCATCTGGCGATTGAAGAGCCGCTGTTTGATATGGGCAAAACCTTTATCCCCAAAGAAAAATTGACCGAAATCGGCGAAATTATGGCCGCACGCCGCCGCAAATAAGGCCGTCTGAAACAATCGTCTCAAGGAATACACTATGCTGACCCCAAAAAGTTGCGATTTGTTCAATATCCCTTTTTTCCAGTTTTCCCAGCTTAAAAAATACCAGCCTGAAAGCATTCCGCAAATCAAGGCAGACTATAAAGAAAACTGGCAGGTATGGCAGCAGCTGATCCAGCAGGTTGCCGCCGAATTGGGTGCACCGTTTGCGCCGCCGCATATCGAACGCTGGTGTAACGGCTGGCAGGTACGCGCTCATTTCTTTGCGTATTTCAAATACGAACAATATAAAAATTCCGCAGCGATTTTATCGATTTTGCTGAATCGCCGCCGTTTGAGTGTCAGCTTGGACTGGCATTGCTATAAAGCCGATGTTTCCCCCATTGCGCTGCCTGATTACAACCGCTGGCTGGATAATTTTGATACTGAAAAATACGCTTCATTCGATATGTGGCATGGTGCGGAAAGCGAATATGACGATTATCGTACCGTCGCCCAACAAAGCGACGGCGATAGAAAGCTTCGAGACGACAAAGATTTCTTCTGTATCGGGAAACACATCGAGCGCGATGATTTGGGCAAGCAGGATGTCGCGAAATGGATAGTGGAAACAGTGGAAGACTTACTGCCGCTTTACGAAGCTTGTCATGGAAAATAACTCAGAATACCGAAAGGCAGACTGCCTATTCAGTATCTTCAAATAAACTCAAGGCCGTCTGAAAATCATATTCAGAACGTTTCAGACGGCCTGTTTCTCAAAGTGAACAAATATGACCGAAACCCAATCCTTAGAGCTTGCCAAAGAGCTGATTTCCCGACCGTCCGTTACGCCGGATGACCAAAACTGCCAACAACTGCTGGCCGAACGCCTGCAAAAAATCGGTTTTGCCGTAGAAGAGCTTCATTTTGGCGACACCAAAAATGTTTGGTTGCGACGCGGTACTCAGGCTCCGGTGTTCTGCTTTGCCGGACATACCGACGTCGTGCCGACAGGCCCTGTTGAAAAATGGGATTCGCCTCCGTTTGAACCGACCGAGCGTGAAGGCCGTCTGTATGGCCGCGGCGCGGCGGATATGAAAACCAGCATTGCCTGTTTTGTTACCGCCTGCGAGCGATTCGTTGCCGAAAATCCCGATCATCAAGGCAGCATCGCGCTCCTGATTACTTCGGACGAAGAGGGTGATGCGCTGGACGGTACGACCAAAGTCGTCGATGTGTTGAAAGCGCGCGGCGAGTTGATTGATTACTGTATCGTCGGCGAACCGACTGCCGTGGATAAATTGGGCGATATGTTGAAAAACGGCCGACGCGGCTCGCTGTCGGGCAACCTGACCGTCAAAGGCAAGCAAGGCCATATTGCCTATCCGCATTTGGCAATCAATCCCGTGCATACTTTTGCCCCGGCCTTGTTGGAGCTGACACAAGAAGTCTGGGATGAGGGCAACGAATACTTCCCCCCGACCAGTTTCCAAATTTCCAATATCAACGGCGGCACAGGCGCGACCAACGTGATTCCGGGCGAGCTGAACGTCAAATTCAATTTCCGTTTCTCTACCGAGTCCACCGAAGAAGGGCTGAAACAACGCGTCCACTCCATTTTGGACAAACACGGCGTGCAATATGATTTGCAGTGGTCTTGCTCAGGCCAACCTTTCTTGACTCAGGCAGGAAAACTGACCGATGTGGCACGCGAAGCCATTGCCGAGATTTGTGGCGTTGAGGCCGAATTGTCCACCACCGGCGGTACTTCGGACGGACGCTTCATCAAAGCCATTGCCAAAGAACTCATCGAGTTAGGCCCGTCCAACGCGACCATCCACCAAATCAACGAAAACGTACGTTTGGACGATATTCCGAAGCTGTCGGCAGTGTATGAAGGTATGTTGAAACGTTTGTTGAAGTGAAAAGGCCGTCTGAAAAGATAGAGTAGATCGTTTCATTGTCAATTTTTTTAGAAATGAAGGATCAATTTTCGAGGTAGAAGTATTTTAGGATAGAAATAATGAATGACAAGGTAACAAAAATAAGGCCAGCTTATCCTGAGAACATGGAACCAAATTTATGCAAACCTGAAAACAATGAAATTTATAGATATTTGCTTGGTAGGCTGGGAGAAAAAACACTGGTTGCTATATGTATGAATCCATCTGCTGCAAATATAGAATATAGTGATCGAACAATTAATCGGATTATTAAGGTAAGCGAAAAATTAAAGTATGATGGTTGGGTTATAGCGAATCTTTATCCCGAAAGAGCCACGAGGGCTTCAGAGTTAGGGGCTTATAATGACGAACAACAAGAAAAGAATATTCAAATAATTATGAAATTTTTAAAAGACAACGGAATTAAGGAGGTTTGGGGGGCTTGGGGTGATTTAAATCATCCTGTTTTAACCAAAAGTAAGAAAAAGCTTTTATCAGAGCTAAAGAAGGCTGATATTAAGATTTATACATTTGCTGCTCTCACAAAAAAAGGGGAACCAGTACACCCATTAAATAGAGTTGTAAAACAAGACTTCTCAAGAAAAATAAATTTTGATTTCTCTTGCTCATGACTACCCTACCTTCTTTAAACGAGCTTCCATCAAAGTGGAATGAAATCCGAGTGCAGTTGGAAACCAACTTTTCTGCCGACTTCGAAGCCCTGCTGCACGAGCGGTTGACGGAACACGAAGCCAAACAGTTCGAGCAGGATTTTATTGACTGTATCGGTTGTACGCCTGAAGAATATGTCCGTATCCGCCGAGCTGTCCGACTGTTGGAAACGCGTTATCCGGATAGCCCGCACGAACTGACTACCGCTGCGGTTGCCACGCCGTTGGGCGAGATGTTGGCGGTGTTCGGCAGCAAGGGTTTGTGTCTGCTGGAATTTGTCGGGCAGAAACATATGGAACAGGAAATCATGGCTGTCCAAAAAGCTTTGCGCGGGCAGTTTATTTTCCAAGAAAATGAGCAAACGCAACTTTTGCGCCAAGAATTGGATTTATACTTTCAAGGTCGTCTGAAAGTTTTTGCAACGCCTTTGGAAACGATAGGTACAGCCTTTCAGCAGCAGGTGTGGAATGCGCTGCTGACCATTCCTTATGGCGAAACGCGCAGTTATAAGGAGCAGGCGCAACAGTTGGGTAATCCCAAAGCTATTCGCGCCGTTGCCGCTGCAAACGGGCAGAATAAGGTGTCTATCTTGATTCCCTGCCACCGTGTCATCGGTAGCGACGGCAAGTTGACCGGCTACGCAGGCGGTTTGAACCGCAAACAATCGTTGCTTGCCTTGGAGCGAGGCGAAGTTCAGACGGCCTTGTTTTGAGTTTTGATAGAGATAAGGGGCCGCGCTTCGGGCAGGCTTCGCACGTTGAAAAATTGAGTAGCAGAAGGTCGGGGAAGCCCGGAAAAATCTGCATGGAGAAAAATGTTGGGCAACGCCCACGCTAGAAAAAGAGAAATAAGACATGAGCCTGAAAAACCGCCATTTTCTAAAACTTTTGGATTTTACGCCGGAAGAAATTACCACCTATCTCAACCTTGCCGCCGAATTGAAAGCTGCTAAAAAAGCAGGGCGCGAAGTGCAGCGGATGAAGGGGAAAAACATCGCCCTGATTTTTGAGAAAACATCAACCCGCACCCGTTGCGCGTTTGAAGTGGCCGCACGCGACCAAGGTGCAGGAGTAACTTATCTAGAGCCTTCTGCCAGTCAAATCGGGCATAAGGAAAGCATTAAGGATACGGCGCGTGTTTTAGGGCGGATGTTTGACGGTATCGAATATCGTGGTTTTGGACAGGATGTGGTGGAAGAGCTGGCCAAATATGCAGGCGTGCCTGTGTTCAATGGTTTGACCAACGAGTTTCACCCGACCCAAATGCTCGCTGATGCGCTGACGATGCGCGAGCATAGCGACAAGCCTTTGAACCAAATTGCGTTTGCCTATGTCGGCGATGCGCGTTACAACATGGCCAATTCGTTGCTGGTGTTGGCTGCGAAACTGGGCATGGACGTGCGTATCGGTGCGCCGAAAAGTTTGTGGCCGTCTGAAAACATTATCGAGACGGTGCAGGCTGTTGCTAAAGAGACCGGCGGACGGATTCTGTTGACGGAGAATGTGCAGGAAGCCGTAAAAGGCGTGGATTTTATCCATACCGATGTGTGGGTCAGCATGGGTGAGCCTAAAGAGGCGTGGCAGGAACGTATCGATTTGCTGAAAGATTACCGAGTTACGCCCGAATTAATGGCCGCGGCGGAAAATCCGCAAGTCAAGTTTATGCATTGCCTGCCTGCTTTCCATAATCGCGAAACCAAGGTCGGCGAATGGATTTATGAAACATTCGGTCTGAATGGTGTGGAAGTAACGGAAGAAGTTTTTGAAAGCGAAGCCAGCATTGTGTTTGATCAGGCAGAAAACCGGATGCACACGATTAAAGCGGTGATGGTAGCGGCATTAGGCGATTGAGTTTTGCGCTCAACATTGCTTACTGCTTCATTTAATAGAGATTAAATAAAGGCCGTCTGAAAGAAAGACTTTCAGACGGCCTTGTTGTTTGATTGGGGTTTATTGCCAAATCAGGACTTTGGGTTCGGGCGTTACTTGATAGCCTTCTTGACGCAATAGTTCGATTAAGCCTTTTTCGCTGGGTAAATGGGCAATGCCGACGGCAAAGAGGGTGCTTTGTTTGGCGGATTGTTTGCGGATTTTAGGCAGCCATGCCAAGTTACGCCGAATCAGGAGGTCGTTTTTCAGCCAATCGGACATGGCTTTGGCGTATTTGGTATCAACAAGTTTGAGGGTGCGTTGTTCGGTTTCTTCCAAAAGTGGGATGAGTTCTTCAAAGCGGCCGTCTGAATAGGCTTGATGGAGTTTTTTGATATCTTCGGTTTCTTCTTTATTGGTTTTAATGCTGGCTTTCAGAAAGTTGAGCATGGTTTCTTCAGGCTGGGCTTTGAAGATCGCGGTAACATCGTCCAAGCTTTCTAATGAACCACGCGGCTTATTGATGTCGGCGGCCGCGTTGGTCAGCAACATATCTGCACCGGTTTCTGAGCTATACCCTTTGGGAAATGTACTGCCGGCAAAAATGAATGCTGCCCACGGATGGAGTTTGTCGGCAAATTGGGCGATAGGTCGGCTTTCTTCATTTTGTGAATAGATTTCTTGTAAAAGACGGAAATCTGTTTTTCCAAGCTTGCGACTGAGCGGTTCGGTACTCATGACTTCTTTGAAGTATTTTTGATACATTTTTTTCGATTCAGGACTGCTGTCCGGCAGTGGGTCAACTTCTGTCGTCAGTTGGTCGGTGGATTGCAATAGTTTGACTGCATCGGAAGACAAGGTTTGATTGGTTTGCCCCATGTGGATGGTGCCGAGCAGATAGGAATCGGGTTGGCCTTCTTTGCTGATTTTCCAAACATTGCTGGTCAGTTTAGGCTGCTGCCAGTTAAGTTCAGCAGACTTGATTTCGGCTGAAGTTGCATTAGGTTGGCAGGCCCCCAAGGCAAGGGCGGTCAATGGCACAAGCAGGCAGGCAAGCAGTTTTTTCATGTTTTTCCTTATTGTGGTGTGCGGTAGGCAAGGGCGATTTAGAAATCGAGCAGGTTTTGAACCGGATGTTCGCCCGTTTCGGGTTTTTCCATTTTGCGGTTGCGGATTTTGGCCTTCCTGAGGGATAGAAGGTGCATGACTTGATGCTTTTGGCTGTCGGTCATCTGGAGCCAGTACAAGCGCTCTTCCCGGCTGCGCAGGCAGCCTTTGCAATAACCTTTGGCATTGGCTTCGCAGACACCTATACAGGGACTGGGGATGGGGAAAAAATCGGGTTGTTCCATATTTTAAAAGCGTTTGAGACAAGAGACCGGATAAACCGAAATTTCAGACTGCTTTCGCTTTCGTCTAAACACGGTAAGTGTATCCGGTAGGATTCCTACCAATATCCAATTGAGTTGGTCATTTCAATAAGTTTATATCTGCCACCCTAGGCATAAAAACCCTAAGAGAAACCATAAATATATCGCAGAAGAAGTCAGTATCTTCCCTATCGTCAGATTTTTCCAATAAAACCCAAGTAAGAACATTATAAAAATTAAAGGAATTCCAATATAAATATAATATTTAAGCGAACCTAATTCACTGAACACGTTTATAACAGAATAGAGACCGACAAATCCACCTGACCAAAAAACAATTATTGCTGGCCCTAAAAAAAATAGCCGTTATTAAATGAGGGAGGAGTAAGATTTTTATCCATTCTTTATGTTTAATGTTCATTTTATATCTTGTACTGCCATGGTATCGTATCGATTCAAATGGGGGAGCAAAGTGTACAGTAAGGTCTCCAAGATCAATTACGGTATGTTTGGCAGAATCATGTTTTAATACAAATCTGGAGTTCCTCTATATTTTGATTTTCAGACGACCTTATGCCCAGCTCCAACTATTTGCACTTTATGACTTAATCAGTTTACGCAAAGACTGGTTGTTGTATTTGATATCGGCAATCATTCGGTCGTATTGGTGCATTCTATGGAGCGAGCGGGTAATCAGATAGACCGAGAAAATTATCAAACTGATGTTCATCAGGCTGACCAGTGCGAGCAAAGGCCAAACATCGACGGCCTCGTACCATTTCGATGTCGCAATCAGCGCACTGAAAATAGACAAAGGGAGTGCGAAAACGGCAATGCCCGTACGCATGATAGCAAGTGCCGTGCGTTTTTCAGCAAGGAGAAGCTGCACTTGATTGATGCTGAGGATATCGTTTTGCTGTTCGGTAATCATAGGATACGCGCCTATACAAATTAACTTTGAATCCCGATAAAGCGGAAAATATGGTTTTATGTTACCCGAAAGTATTGAAAATAAAAACAAAGGTCGTCTGAAAATTTTCAGACGACCTTATATATTGCGCTTCATCAGGGGCGCATATTCTTAATTCTTGTAAAGCCCCTTAACTAAGCCAGTGAAGGGGCTTTAATTATGCTTATTTTCTACACCGTAAATCCCGAACCAGTATCTTTTCCAAAGTCGTATATCCTCAAAGTATTCAAGGATATAAATGATGAATCTCAATGTGTCAAAACCCTTTGCTTTCCTATTTCTTATCCAGCTTTAAAACACAAGGCTGAAAACGCTGCAAACGAATGCGGAAGACTTTTAGTAAGGGAATTGATGAATGAGGAATTTAGTCGTGAAAGCTTGGGAAGATAAAGCCGTTGCGGTAGGCGCAGACATGGCGGCCGCGCCAGCGGACGGCAAGGCTGCGACAACCGCCGAAGGCTGCCCCCCTAGGCTAATAGGGGGGGAGCAAAATAAAACCCCTAATCCGAAGGGTGCTGAAAAATCGGATGACCAAGATTTTGAGTTTGAATATTTCAGCCATTTCGTATCGGATGGAAAAGGCAAATTCATTGAAATACCGTTAAGACGTGGAAGGGATGACGGCGCATTTATTGACCAAATCACTTTCACGATTCACGAAGACAGTTTACCGAAAGTAACAGGTAAAGGATTGGTATCAGATACAGAATTTGTTGTGAAGTATAGCGAGCTGTTAGAAGAAATTTTAGGTTTTGGCATTACCCAAAAACTACCGTTCAAAGGAAAGTTTTTTTATAAAAGCTGTTACCAACTGGGACCGGATAACGTTGAATACGGAAAAGTTCATTACGGCGGTCAGCGAGAAACAATGCTGGTTGAATTGAATGGTACAGGTTGTCAGGCTGCTATACCCGGTTGGGAAAACAGACTGTATGAGTTTTTAAGTAAGTGCATACGTCCAAAAATTACCCGCGTTGACGTCGCCCATGATTTTTTTAACGGCGAATACACACCTGATCAAGCATTACTTGATCATGACAACGGTCATTTTGACGTTCATAACATGAGGCCTAAAAGCGAATGCCGAGGTACTGCATGGCGCAATGATGACGGTAGTGGCAAAACCTTTTATGTAGGTAAACGCGGAAATTCTAAATTTACACGTGTTTATGAGAAAGGAAAACAATTTGGCGATGTCAACAGTCCATGGGTCAGGTTTGAAACTGAATTTCGGGCTGGCGATATAGAAATTCCCTTAGATATTTTGCTTTATCCCGGTTCGTATCTTGGCGGTGCCTATCCGATATGTAAGGCGATCTTCAAAACAGAAGCCAAGCGGATGGATGCCAAGACAGAAACAGTAAATTTATCTTTCGATCATAAATTGTTTCATGCGCGTAATCAGGTTGGAAAAATGGTTAATTTCCTCCGCGATATAGGCTGGGATGATACAAAAATCGTCGATGAACTTGTAAAAGGCATTGAAGGTTATCCCAAAGGTTTACAACCTGAACAATACGACTGTAGAGATCAGACACAAAAGATTCAGTATATACACGAAGAGCAAAAAGCAATTGATGATTTGAACATGCAAACATTACTTGATGATTTGCTTGATGAGAAAGAAACCGCTTTCCCACAAGACAGGGAAAAACAACACATTAAAGACATCGAACTCGAAGAGAAAATTATTTCAAATTTTTTAAACAGTAAAGGAAATTCAAATGTTTGAGCAAAGCCAAGTAACCACATATTCAGCAACCCTGCTGGGAGCAAAACAATTTAAAGGCGAAATCGACGGTAACAAAATCGATTCTTGCACAGTTTTGGTAGCCAGCCCAATGCCGGCAAATGGTAATTCTGTAGGTTTTACCGCAGCAAGCATGAAATTTGGCGATAGCCATAATTTCGAGAAGCTGAAAAATCTCAAATTTCCATGTTCGGTTGATGTAACCGTCGCCATGGAATCAACAGGTAAAGGTCTTGTTCCAAAATTGCTTGATTTCCAAGTTAAAGGCGCAACGCCAAAGGCCTAAGAAAGGCTGAATCATGAGTAAGTATCAGCAAAAATTTATTGTTCAAGAACTAGAAAATCATGAATTCATCTATCCCGATCCATTCGGCGATATTGGCTTTACGCCTAACATTAAATCTGCCGGGCAATATGAAAGCTATGAAGATGCTTTCAGTTCGGCGATTGAAGAAATCGGCGGAGAATTTTTAATTTTCAGTTTTTATACAAAAGAAGATTAAGTTTAAGAGGCTCGGCGGGCGGTCTCTAAAACCTTCACATAGCCCGCAAACACATTTTTTTAAACATTTCGTAAAGGAAAACATCATGAAGTTGATGAACAATTGCCGTAAATACGGCGCAAAATTGGCTGTTGCTGCCGCTGTTCCCTTAGCTTTTGCTACTCAAGCATGGGCCGAAGTTCCTGAAAGCGTTAAAACCGACTTGGAAACTGCAAAGACTGATGCATTATCCGTTGCGGCCATCGTACTGGGTATTATCGCTTCAATCTTCGCTATCCAGCTGATCCGCCGCGTATTGCGCTAATTTGAAGCATATTTCAGACGATCCCTTAAAGGTCGTCTGAATACTAATTGACATGAGAATTTAAATAATGGGCTACCAAGTCGGAAATAATTGTTATGCAACCCGTCAGGATGCCGAAAACGTCTATTTCAGTTTAGTGCCTCCAAAAATTGGCGATGATGGAAAGTTGTATCAGCTTAATTTTACTAAGTTTGGCTGGAAATATGGGGAGCAGATTTTAAAAGCTGAATTGCCTGAATGTAACCCGATAGACAGCATGAAGGACGGTTCATATATAGGCTGGTCAGTTGTTGCAATCATGGCAGCGGTTTGGGGTATTAGGTTGATATGGCAGAAATTGAGGTAGCACCATGATGGATTTTTATTTTTATCTTGGTGTGTTTGTTCCGGTCGTGGTGGGCTGGATGATTTTTAAATAGGTAATGATATGGAAGATGATTTTGAGTATGAACAAGGAGCTAGTTATGGCGGGGCAGATTATGGCTTCGGTGACTTTATGGAGCCTGACTCTGATCATGAAACGCACGAAGAGTATATGGATAGGGTTTGGTCAGATGGTTATGACCAACATCAGGATTATTTAAATTTCCTTATTGATGCCGGTCTTATGCCTGAAGATAGTACGGTTGAAGACATGATAGACAGTGGTTATGGTTCGTTTTAATGAAGAAGCGATATAATCTAACTTTCGGCAACCATTACGAAAGTTAGCATTATGTTTTATATTTCAGAAGAAGAATTGAGATTCAAAAAAGACACGAATCCAGATTATTTAAATGAAAAATTGTGTCATGTTTTTATAGCTGAAATGTTCAGACTTAAAGAAATTTATCCAATTTCTGATTTTAAGAACATGGTAAAAAGTGCAGCTCAATATTTTTTAAATCGAACATATCTTGATGATATGTTAGTTTTTTTTGAAGATGGCTCGTTTTTAAAATTTCAGTTTTTAGAACATGGCTTTGAATGCAAAGAGTTCTATGATGGTCAAATTTCTACGGCTTATTATTATGGCCGTTATTCTATTAGGATTTAATTTTAAAGCTCATGCTGAGTTAGTTGTTGAACCAAATGGAAGAGTACGTGTTTCGACTGGCGGTTTTAATCAAAATGGCGTTAGAACTTGGCGGTATTTAGATAATGGTCGTGGTGGCATGGGTGGCAACATGTTTTATCATGAAAATTCCAGTAAATCCCTAGCTGTCCGTGACGCTTCAACAGGCTTTAGATCTGCCTCAACTGTACCTGTAACTTTAGAAGCCCGAGTATCCCGAAAAGTCGTTCTTCAAGGCGCATATCGCCTGGTAAAAGCAGGTGCAAAACTTGCTTTAAAAGGTCTTCCTTATGTTGGAGCTGCTTCATATGCATATGACGCCTATCAAGCCGTAAACCCTACTTTAGAATCAGCCGGTTATCATTATTCTGAAAATGCCGATGCATATCTTAAAGTCTATGATAACGCTCTATGTTTGGATAAATTTATGAGCGAACCCGGTTATTATTCCTGTGTTGGCGTAGATTCTTCCGTAATGCTTGCTCTTTCAAAGGGTGGAAAATCAGCAAAAGATGCTCAAACCCTACTGACAATGCAAGTCCAGTCAGATTACGAAAAACTCCATAAAGATTTAATGGATGCCTATTATAAAGATGATAAATATTCTAGTGTTTCTCCAGATTGCAGATGGAATGGCTGGGGTGTTAGTTGTCATATTCAAACTTTAGCTTTAGCTTATAGATTTAGAAATAATTATAGTGAAGAACTTACTCCCGATAAGTTTTTGAATATTGCTACAAATACAATTGATTCAAATCCTACACCCTTTATCGAAGGATCAGGTAGACCAGGCTATAACGAAAAAGTATCAGTCCCTGCCGGTACGGTTGTAACCATTGGCCCTGTCACTCCTGAAAATGGCAAACCGGTTCAAATTACCATTACTTTCGGTCAAGATTCAAATGGCAATACAACGGCAAATGTTGCAACAACACAGCGTCCTGATTTGACACCGGGCGGATCTGAAGCATCCAATACAAAACCTGATCCAGATCCTTCGCCTAATCCTGATGGCAAGCCTGATAAAAAGCCAGATGATAAACCCGATCCAGATGGTAATCCTGATAAACGTCCAGATGATAAGCCTGATCCGGATGATGATCCATCTGATAAAAGGAAAGAAGATAAAAAAGATGACAAGAAAGAAGAATCAAAAGGCTTACTTTGTGATTTTTTTCCAGACATTTTAGCCTGTGACAAAATGGGCAAGCCTGAAGAGGGAATGTTTGACGCTATAAGTATTCCTCAAACTACCGATGATAGGACATGGTCGTCAGACGATTTCCTACCGCCAAACGGCGTTTGTCCTCAACCCAAAAGTTTCAACATTTGGGGAAAGCCGGTACAAATCAGCTATGAACCGCTTTGCGTTTTCATGGAAAAAGTCCGTTTTGCTGTTCTGCTTGGATTCATCATCATGTCCGCGTTTATTGTTTTCGGGTCTTTGAGGAAATAAGAGGTACTTATGCCATTACTTGCAGGTCTTATACCTTTATTGGCAATTTTGCTCAAAATGCTAATTGTCAGAATAATTATTGCTACTGGCATGACGTTTGTAACATATGCAGGCTATATTATTGCGCTAAATAAATTTAAAGATTACACCTTGAATGCCATAAATTCTATGCCGTCTGATATTCTTAATTTACTTTTAATAGGTGGTTTTGGCCAAGGTCTCGGTTATTTATTCGGCGCATTCAGCTTTTATATTGGAATGAATACATTAAATAAATTAACTTTTATTATGCCAAGGTAGCTTTATGATTTATTTATTTACTGGGAATATGGGTACTGGCAAAACCTCGCGTGTCGTGTCCATGATTCTGAACAACGAAGACGGCTTATTTAAAATGAAGCTTGAAGACGGTACGGAAGTAGATCGTCCGCTTTATTTCTGCCATATCGACGGATTGGATAAACGTAAATTCAACGCACACGAATTAACGGAAGAAGAAATCATGTCTGCACCGTTGCGCGATATTATTCCGCAAGGTGCCGTCTTGATTGTAGATGAAGCGCACTATACCTATCCTGTTCGTGCTGCCGGTCGCCCTGTTCCGCCCTATATCCAAGAATTAACCGAACTCCGCCATTACGGCCATACGGTTATTTTGATGACCCAACACCCAAGTCAGCTTGACGTATTTGTACGTAATCTTGTGTCAAAACATACGCACCTTGAACGCAAAGCCGTGGGTATGAAGCAATATACCTGGTACAAATGCGTTACCAGCCTAGATAATCCTGCCGCAGTAACAGGCGTTGAATCATCAAGCTGGAAGCCGCCAAAAGAAGCGTTTAAATATTACAAATCATCCAGCCAGCATCAGAAGTTTAAAAAGAACATTCCGCTTGCTGTATGGGCTTTAGTAGCTATTTTTGGTTTTATGGCTTGGAAAGGTTACAACGTCTATCAGATTTATAAACGAGGTAGCGGCCAATCTGAAGTAGTTCAATCTGTTTCTGATTCCTCTGCAAGTGAACCACAGTCAATCCCTGAAACTGACCAATCTAAAAGTCCGCAAGATATAAATTCAAACCTTAAGCCTACAGACTTTGTTCCGACACTTGCCGAAAAGCCTGAATCAAAACCTATTTATGACAATGTAAGACAAGTTAAAACCTTTGAATACATCGCCGGTTGCGTTGAAGGTGGTAATAGTGGCTGTACTTGTTACAGTGACCAAGGCACACCTTTAAAAGAAATAACTAAAGCCATGTGCAAAGACTACGTCAAAAACGGCTTGCCGTTTAACCCGTATAAGGATGAGCATCAAACCGCGCAACAGCCACAAACAGCACCGCAGACAGCCTACGCGCCTGAAAATGGACAAGTGCTTACGATGGGCGGTAAAAGCCCTCAAAACCTGATGTATGACGGCTATGTTGAAGCAGGCG
>ENA-OWMY01000293-OWMY01000293.1-metagenome-genome-assembly--contig:-NODE-293-length-15143-cov-7.271805_pt1 | contig 15143 bp, 10 predicted proteins | sample MGYA00245358_ERZ651122 | MGnify/ENA primary metagenome ERZ651122 (study PRJEB26857, sample SAMEA4031752) | metagenome | biome: human; feature: oral; material: saliva | place: Philippines | collected 2014...
AGAGCACTTCTCTCCTAAAGAAGGTGTCGGACGTTCGAATCGTCTCGGGGGCACATAGAACCGGCAGTCACGCCGGTACGAGAAAACCGCCCGTCGCTTGCATTAGCAGGCGCGGGCGGTTTTCTTATCTCTGATCGAACGATGAGCCGCGGACGACCGAACGGGTGGGAGCCGCGCAACAAATGCGGTAGCATGGAATATCGAACGTGTATTCTAGGCAGCGAGGTAGATGATGAGCGACAAGCCCGAACAGCAGAAGCAGCCCTTCACCGAACAGGACGGCCTGTTCGCCGCCGAACTCGTCACCCCCTCAGCACCGGTAGCGGATGATGAGCCGCCCTTCGACCCCTACTACGACGTACCCCCTGCCGAGGACGACTACTACGCCCCTCCCATGGACGCCGCAGTGATGGATGCTCCGGTGATGGAAGCACCCGCACAGGACGTACCCGCCGCCCTGCCCACCGGTATGCCCGCCTACGGTACCCCTGCTACCAGCGCACCCGTTTCTGAACCCGGCGCACCCGCATCCTTCACCGCCGCAGATCCGCTCGGCGACTTCATGCCGCCCGCCTACCGCGTCGGCGGCTACGGCGAGGACTTCGACCCCGCCGACCCCTACGGCGAACGCACCCACAGCCTCAACGCTGTGGACCCCGCCTCCCTCACCGCCGGGCTCAACGAACGCCAGGAAGAAGCCGTGCTGCACTCCGGCGCGCCCCTGCTCATCGTCGCGGGCGCCGGCTCCGGCAAGACCCGCGTGCTCACCCACCGCATCGCCTACCTGCTCGCAACCCACCGCGCGACCCCCGGCCAGATTCTCGCCATCACCTTCACCAACAAGGCTGCCGCCGAAATGCGTGAACGTATTGAGGCGCTGGTCGGCCCGCGCGCCAAGCACATGTGGATTTCTACTTTCCACAGCTTCTGCGTGCGCGTGCTGCGCCGTGAGGCTGCCGCCCTGGGTTTGAAGTCCACCTTCACTATCTACGATTCGACCGACTCGCAGCGCCTGTTGAGCCTGATCATTAAAGAGCTCAACCTGGACACCAAGAAGTTCACCGCCAAGGCCGTGGGCAACCGCATCTCCGCGCTGAAAAACGAGCTGGTCAGCGCCGAGGCGTACGCATCCCGCGTGGCGAGCGATAACCCGTACGAGAAGACTATCGCGCAGATCTACACCGTCTACACGCAGCGTCTGCGCGCCGCCAACTCCCTCGACTTTGACGACCTGATTGGCCGCACCGTCTTTTTGCTCAAGAAGTTCCCCGAAATCGCGAACTACTACCGCCGCAAGTTCCGCCACATCCTCGTGGACGAGTACCAGGACACCAACCACGCCCAGTACCAGCTGGTGCGTGAACTGGTCGGCGCCCACGTGAAGGCACCGGCTGACCGCGGCCCCTACCCGGATGCCGTGCCTCCCGCCGAGCTGACCGTGGTGGGTGACTCCGACCAGTCTATTTACGCCTTCCGCGGCGCGGATATCCGCAATATCACGGACTTTGAGAAGGACTACCCGAACGCCCACACGATCCTGCTGGAACAGAACTACCGTTCCACGCAGAACATCCTCTCCGCGGCGAACGCGGTCATTGAACGCAATCCCGACCGTCGCCCCAAGAAGCTGTGGACCGCCTCCGGTGCGGGCGCGAAAATTATCGGTTACGTCGCCGAGTCCGAGCACGCTGAGGCACGCTACATCACCCGCGAAATTGACCGCCTTGCTGATGAGCACGGCGTGCAGCCCGGTGACGTCGCCATCTTCTACCGCACCAACGCGCAGTCCCGAACCCTCGAGGACATGCTCATGCGTGCCGGCCTGCCCTACCGGGTGGTCGGTGGTACCCGCTTCTACGAGCGTAAGGAAATCAAGGACGCCCTGGCGTACCTGCGCGCCCTGAGCAACCCCGATGACGACGTGAACGTGCGCCGCATCCTGAACGAGCCCAAGCGCGGTATCGGCGCCAAATCTGAGTCCGTGGTGGCGGAGTATGCGAGTGCGAACCGCATCTCCTTCTACGCCGCCGCACGCCAGGCCGCCGACATCCCCGGCCTGGGCGCCGCCGCGGTGAAGAAGTACGCCGAGTTCGTGCGCCTCATGGACGACTTGGCGCAAATTGCCCGCACTGAACCGGCCGCAACCTGCCTGGAAGCGGTCCTGGAGCAGACCGGGTACCTGGCGGCTCTGCGCGCCTCTAAGGACATTCAGGATGAATCGCGCGTGGAGAACCTCTCCGAGCTGCTCGACGCCATGGTCGAGTTCGAGACCGAGAACCCGGGCGCCGACCTGGAGCAGTTCCTTGAACACGTGGCTCTGGTCGCTGACGCCGACTCGATCCCGAACCGCCCTGCCAGCGCGGAGGGTGAGAACGCCTCCGCCGCACAGATTGCCGCCGAGGCAGCTGAGGCGAAGGCGCAGGGCATGGTCACCCTTATGACCCTGCACACCGCCAAGGGCCTGGAGTTCCCCGTGGTGTTCCTGACCGGCATGGAGCACGGCCTGTTCCCGCATCAGCGTGCCCTAACCGACGAGAAGGAAATGAGCGAGGAACGCCGCCTGGCGTACGTGGGCCTGACCCGCGCCATGGAGCGCCTGTACCTGACCCGCTCGGAGACCCGCACCATGTGGGGTAAGAGCCAGTTCAACCCGCCCTCACCCTTCCTGGAGGAAATCCCGGAGGAGCTTATCGAGTGGAAGCGTACCGCCGGTTTCTCGGGCTTTGGCGCCTCCGGTATGGGTACGTACGGCGCTCGCGGCGGCAGCTCCTACGGTAGTTCCTACGGTGGCGGCTATTCGGGCGGTTCTCGTTCCGGCTACGGTTCCGGTGGCTATTCGGGCGGCTATGGCTCGGGTGGTTACAGCTCCGGCGGCTCGCGCGGCTCCTACGACCCCTACGACCCCTACGAGTCGCGCCCCGCACGCCGTTCTGAGCCGTCCACCGCGGATATTAACGGCTCGGCAAGCTACGGGCTGGCTGCGGCCACCGCCTCCTCGAAGGTGACGAACCGTTCCCGCGTTCACCAGAGCAAGGAAATCCCGACCCTGGCGGTTGGCGATACCGTGCGCCACACCAAGTTTGGTGAGGGCCGCGTGCTTGCCGTTGAGGGTAGCGGCGATAAGACCGTGGCGAAGGTTCGCTTCGGCTCGGAAGAGAAGCGCCTGCTGCTGCGTTATGCGCCGCTGGAGAAGGTGAGCTAACGCCTCGGGCGTGCGAACCTAATAACGCCGATGGAGGGGCGGGAACCTGAGGGTGCCCGCCCCTCTTTTGTGTGCTGTGCCGGGCGTGTTGTCCGCCTGCTGAGAAGGGTGCGGAGGCGCTTCGGTGCCGGGCGGTGAAGGCGGCGTGTTCGCCGGTATTTCACGGCGGATGGGGGAGCGTCAGCTCGGGTGAGTTACCCGGTGCACACCCTTTGGGTGGAATCTACCCAAAATATTTGTGAGCTGAGTCGCTAAAATCTCAGATTTGGGGGTCCGTGAGTGCGAGCTCACGCCGAATCCGATAGAGTAGAGACGAGAGAAATTCCCCGCGTCAATGATGCGTGTGCGCCGGGTGCGAGAGATACCTATCGCACGTACCGGACACACAGGGGAAGACACCTCTAATGACCAGGCCGAGTGCACCAGTACTCGGCACCACTTCGAAGAAGAAGGACACCTGTGGACCTTTTCGAATACCAGGCGCGCGAGCTCTTCGCAAAGCACGGTGTACCCGTGCTCAAGGGCATTGTTGCGACCACCCCTGAAGAAGCAAAGGCAGCAGCTGAGGAAATTGGCGGCCTGACCGTCATTAAGGCTCAGGTTAAGACCGGCGGCCGCGGTAAGGCTGGCGGCGTTAAGCTCGCAAAGTCCCCCGAAGAAGCTTACGAGCACGCTAAGGCAATTCTCGGCATGGACATCAAGGGCCACACCGTTCACCGCGTGCTGGTCGCTGACGGCGCAGACATCGCCGAAGAATACTACTTCTCCCTCCTGCTGGACCGCGCAAACCGCTCCTACCTGGCAATGTGCTCGGTAGAAGGCGGTATGGAAATTGAGCAGCTCGCTGCTGAGCGCCCCGAGGCACTGGCAAAGATCGAGGTTGACCCGCTGGTTGGCCTGGACCAGGCTAAGGCTGAGGAAATTGCTAAGGCAGCAGGTTTCTCCGCAGAACTGCAGGAGAAGGTTGTTCCCGTTCTCGTCAAGCTGGGCGAAGTCTACACCAAGGAAGACGCAACCCTGGTTGAGGTTAACCCCCTCGTTCTGACCCCCGAGGGCACCATCCTCGCCCTGGACGGCAAGGTCTCCCTGGACGACAACGCAGAATTCCGCCAGCCCGAGCACGAGGCTCTCGTGGACAAGTCCGCTGAGAACCCGCTGGAAGCTAAGGCAAAGCAGTTCGACCTGAACTACGTGAAGCTGGACGGCGAGGTCGGCATCGTTGGTAACGGTGCAGGTCTGGTTATGTCCACCCTGGACGTCGTTGCATACGCTGGTGAGAACCACGGCAACGTCAAGCCCGCAAACTTCCTTGATATTGGTGGCGGCGCATCCGCTGAGGTTATGGCTGCTGGCCTGGAAATCATTCTGGGCGACGAGCAGGTCAAGAGCGTTTTCGTGAACGTCTTCGGCGGCATCACCGCATGTGACGCAGTGGCAGACGGCATTGTGAAGGCTCTGGAGATTCTGGGCGACGCAGCAACCAAGCCCCTGGTTGTGCGCCTGGACGGCAACAACGTTGCTGAGGGTCGCCGCATCCTCTCCGAGGCGAACCACCCGCTGGTTGTTCTGGCTGAGACCATGGACTCCGGCGCTGACAAGGCAGCAGAGCTCGCTCACAAGGCGTAATCGCCAGCAAAGGATTTCAAGGAAGTAATATGTCTATCTTTGTGAACAAGGACTCCAAGGTCATCGTTCAGGGCATCACCGGTGGTGAGGGTACCAAGCACACCGCACGCATGCTCGCAGCAGGCACCAACATTGTGGGCGGCGTGAACGCTCGCAAGGCTGGCACCACCGTCACCCACAAGGCGAAGGACGGCTCCGACATCGAGCTGGACGTCTTCGGTTCTGTAGCTGAGGCTATGGAGAAGACCGGCGCGAACGTCTCCATCGTCTTCGTTCCCCCGGCCTTCACCAAGGCAGCAGTTCTCGAGGCTATCGAGGCTAAGATCGGCCTCGTCGTCGTCATCACCGAGGGCGTTCCGGTTCAGGACTCCGCAGAGTTCTGGGCAGCTGCTAAGGCATCCGTGGACGAGAACGGCAAGCAGATCACCCGCATCATCGGCCCCAACTGCCCCGGCATCATCTCCCCCGAGGAGTGCCTGGTCGGTATTATCCCGGCGAACATCACCGGCAAGGGCAAGATCGGTCTGGTCTCCAAGTCCGGTACCCTGACCTACCAGCTGATGTACGAACTGTCCGACATTGGTTTCACCACCGCTATCGGTATTGGTGGCGACCCCATCATCGGCACCACCCACATCGACGCTCTGGAAGCTTTCGAAGCTGACCCCGAGACCGAAGCAATCGTCATGATTGGTGAGATCGGTGGTGACGCTGAGGAGCGTGCTGCAGAGTACATCAAGGCAAACGTGACCAAGCCTGTCGTTGGTTACATTGCAGGCTTCACCGCTCCTGAGGGTAAGACCATGGGCCACGCAGGCGCTATTGTCTCCGGTTCCTCCGGTACCGCTCAGGCGAAGAAGGAAGCTCTGGAAGCAGCAGGCGTGAAGGTCGGTAAGACCCCCTCCGAGGCTGCAAACCTGATGCGCGAAATCTTCGCAGCGAAGTAAACAGCATAAAATGCGGCAGATGCCGGTAGTCCCCGAGACTACCGGCATCTGTGCTTTAACCGGGAACTCAACAGAGACAGTGCCGAAGAACGCCCAGAGGTGCTGGAGGGGAATGCACCGGGGAAAAGAGGAAGGTTGAGCCGCTCCAGCTGTCGAACAGTGCTTGGATTTGAGGGCGCTTTTGAGATGTTTGAACCAGAGCGGTAGAACTTGCGACAGAAAGTAAGATTGTGCACATTCGCCCTACAAACGTGCAGATATAACCTTAACCTTTGTATACTGGAGTGCATTGAGCCTAGTCAGAATTATTTTCAGCGGCTCCAAGAAACACCAAACACTCACAGGAGATCACCACACTCATGACCCAGCCCATCTCTCGCCGCACCATCGCCAAGGCAGGCGTCTGGTCCGCACCCGTCGTCGCAGCCTCCGCAGCAGTACCCGCCTACGCCGCATCCAAGGAAACCCCCGGCGTTCAGTACGGTGTGTACGTCAGCGTACAGAACAACGGCGGCTACGTCGGCTACGCCTCCTCCAACAACACCGGCACCATCAACCCGGCAACCCCCGAGGCGCACTTCACCGCCTCCACCGTTCCGGACTCCGACATCAACTGGGACGACGCAACCTCCAAGCCCAAGAGCGCAACCTACGTCAACGGCGAAGGTAAGTTCACCCCCGTCACCAACTCCCAGACCGGCGCAAACGGCGCATACATGTCCTCCAGCGGCTTCTGGTGGTCCGTGCCGACCAAGGACACCGCAACCGGCACCGGCTACATCCCCGGCAGCAGCGTCACCCTCGCAGCAGGCGCAACCTTCGTGACCGAGGTTGAATATACCGTCTCCGCCAGCGCACAGTCGCTCACCAAGCTCGGCAAGATCAACGGCCAGTCCTGGAGCCCCTCCGGTCGCAAGCTGACCGGTAAGACCACCGAACTGGTCGCCTCCGCAGGCCAGGCGAAGTACCTGTCCGTCGCACAGACCGCTGGCACCTGGACCGCAGAGGTTCCGACCATCACCCAGAACTCCGACGGCACCTACACCTTCAAGGGTCGTATCGTCTACACCACCAGCAAGGCGTACACCATGAAGCAGTCCGGCACCAAGTACTACAGCCAGACTAACTTCATGCCGGCACAGCTGCGCTTCCCGGCAAATGACGGCTGGGTCTCGTACAAGCAGACCTCCAGCGTGCAGGTCGCTAACCTGACCTACTCCGGCAACGGCGCGACCGGCTCTGAGAGCGTTTCCGGTCAGGCCACCACTGCACAGATTAACCCGTAATAGGGCTCAACCCGTAGATAGGGCAACCCCCTCATGTAGGGTAAGAGCGTATAGAAAACCCCCGGCGGATAACTCACCCGCCGGGGGGTTTCTTTGCGCTCAGGCTGTGGTGCTTACAGGGAATGCAACACATGCATGAGCGGCTATATACACTTGGGAGAGCTTATTGGGGGCATTGCGACTAGCCGACCGTCGTGCCGAACGCCAGACCCAGCAGGTAGGTCACAAACGCCGCACCGAAACCAATCAGAATCTGACGGATACCGCGCTTGAGCGGGGAAGCACCCGACAGCAGACCCACCACGCCGCCGGTGAAGCCCAGAGCCGCACCCACAAACAGCAGGGACAGCACCATCGCGAACACGCCCGAGAAACCGAAAATATAGGGCAGAATCGGAACCAGCGCACCCGAAGCAAAGAACGCGAACGACGCAGCGGCGGCACCAATATCGGTGCCCAAAGCCACGTTCTCCTCACGATCCTCATCCTCGCGATGAGACAGCGACGGGTCGCAATCGCAATCCAGGTAGCCGAAGCGCTCCATCGCGCGGTGATGCGCCGCCTCCGGCTCCATACCGCGGGCACGGTAAATCAGCTCCAGCTCGTTCGAATCCAAATCCAAATCGTGCGCAACGCGCAGGGTCACCTGGGTCGGCTGGGAGGCATCCAGCAGCTCACGCTGAGAACGCACCGACACGAACTCGCCCGCCGCCATCGACAGCGCACCCGCCAGTAGACCCGCAATACCCGACAGCAGAACCATCGAGCTGGACGCGCCCGAGGCGGTAATACCCATAGTCAGCGCCAGATTCGACACCAAACCGTCGTTAGCGCCAAAGACCGCCGCACGGAAATTGCCCGAAAGCTTCTCGCGACCGTTAGTCGCCAGGGCACGAATAATCTCCTCGTGAATCGCCTCGTCAGCCGCCATTTCCTCGGTGGCGTCCGGATCCTCAGCGTAGGGGGAGCGGGACTCGGCGCGCTGAGCCATCGCAAGAATAAACACCGAACCGAAGTTCTTCGCCAAGAACTGCAGTAGCTGCGATTGCAGGGACGGGCGCACGTGTACATTCGCGTGCTCGCCGAGCATGTCACGCCAATGCTGCTGGTGACGCTTCTCCGCCTCCGCAACCTGCAGCAAAATCTCACGGTCGGTACCCTCGGCGCGGCGAGCCAGGTAGCGGTAGATGCGCGCCTCCGACTCCTCATCGGCAAGGTAGCGGCGCCAACGCTTAATCTGCGTGGGGGAGGGGGAGACGACGGCGCTATGGCGGGTGGCCTGCGAAGCCTCGGTAGCGGTGTTTTCCGGCTGAAGCTTCTCAGTTTCTTCGCTGTGCTCGTGCTGGGGGTGCTCGTGCGGGGCGTGCGTGCTCATAGTTCCCTTTCCACGGGTGCCGTGCGTGCAGGGCTGGATCCCTGCGCCTGATGATGCGTTCATGTCTGTGTGCTCTGTCGTGAACAGTGAACCACTCTAGAGCACTCTGAACAGAAAATCTAGGACGGCCTAACCCGATAATAATGTTCGCCTCAACGTACTCTAGAGTACCCCGCGGGCGAGGCGAAACGTCGGGAAAAAGCACCGAAACAGCACAGAAACCGGGCGGGTGCACCCTCCACAAAGGAGAGCGCACCCGCCCGGTTTCGTGATTCTAAAAAGTCGTGTCTTTAGAACGCTGGCTTAGATGTTGCCTTCGCCGTTTTCCAGGAATGAGCGGATGAACCACTGGAACTTCTCCAGCTCAGCGGTCTGACCGATCAGCAGATCCTCGGTGACGGGGTCGGACTCGCCAGCGAATGCAATCGCGTTGCGGTGAGCCTCAATCACGCGGGTGTAGACGTCGTTCAGGGCGCGCAGGTGAGCGGGGACGGGTGCGCGGCCAACCGCGTAGTCCTCGACGGTGCGCTGTGCGACCAGTGCGCCAGCCAGACCGTTGGGGGCTGCGCCCAGGGTTGCCATACGCTCTGCGATGGCGTCGACGAATTCGCGGACGGTGTCGACCTGGGGGTCAATCATTTCGTGAACGGCGATGAAGCCGGGGCCGGTCACGTTCCAGTGAGCGTGCTTCAGCAGCAGGTGCAGGTCGTTCAGGTCGTGCAGACGTGCCTGGAGAACCTCGGAAATGCCCTTGCCTTCTTCAATGGTCAGACCGGGTGCGGTGTAGTTTGCGAATGCCATGATGGTCTCCTTCATGATGCTGTAATGCTTGTAGTTCGGCGGGGAGTGAACCCTCGCTGAACCATTGTTATGAGTAAATCATTTTAAGGGACCACTGTCAAGGTTATTTTGAGTAATTCGTAATAAATTGTCATCTGCGTGTTGCGCCAACCTCAAACCCTCACCGCTCAGGCATGCACAAAGGGTGGGACGCGCGGTATCTCATATCGCGCATCCCACCCTTTACGGTGAAGCGTATTCAGTTTTCTGCAGAGCTTTCTCTACAGAACTTTCTCTGCAGGGCATCCAGCGTGCGAATCGGGCGACTACGCCAGCGCGCGCACCGCCTCCAGGGTCAGCTCCTCATGCTTGAGGCGCACGGTGCCCAGCTCCGCCGGAACCTCCAGCTCGCCCGGTACAACAATAACGCGCATGCCCGCCGCGGTCGCACTGCGCACGCCCGAAGGGGAATCCTCAAGAGCCACGCACTGAGTCGGATCAACACCCAGGCGCTCCGCCGCCAAAAGATAAGGCTGCGGGTCCGGCTTGGGGTGGGTGGTCTCATCATTACCAATAACCACCGAGAACGTGCCCTCGGGTGCCGCATTCGCGGTGCGGCGAGCCACGGAGGTGGTCGCATTCGTGACGACTGCCGCCGGAATCTGCGCCTCGCGAACCTCCGAAAGGAAACGCTCAATACCGGGCAGGAACTCAACCGGCTGATGCGCCAGAGCATCATGCACCTTCGCCACAAGACGTTCATTAATCTCTTCGTCCGGCAGGTTTACGCCGCGCTCGCGCAGGCGATCCAGAGTGAACTGCATGGACAGACCCAGGCAATCGAGGGTGTCCTGCTCGGTCCACGTGCCACCGAAATCTGCAGCGAGAGCAACCTTGGCGGCAGCCCATACGGGTTCGGTGTCAACCAGGGTTCCGTCGTGGTCGAAGAGAATGGCGGCGGGGAAGGTGTTCGTAGTCGTCATGCCATTAAGCCTACCGGTTTATTTCTGAGGTGACCGCAGGACAGCATCCCCAATCGTCACCAAAAAATCTGTGCCCGCATTCTGGGGGTTCTTGGTGATAGTGAGCAGGGCATCGGCGACGTCCTCACGGGCAATCGTCGGGATGCCTGCAGTTCGCTCAACTTTCGCCATGTCATATATCTTCACTCCGCCCCTGCCGGGCTTATCGGTCAGCCTGCCCGGATGCGCATGCGAAATATACGGCTGATACTCGGCGACCAGGGCGTCCGCCTTAACCTTGTCGGTGAAAATGCCGCGCATGATGACCTTGCACACCAGGCGCATGGGGAGTGAGGCGGTCCGTACCGTATCGCCCACGCCGTAGGCGCTCATCAGAACGCAGTGCTTCACGCCTGCGCCCGTGACCGCCTCCATGATGAGGGGTAGACGCTCCTGCATGAACGTGGAGGAGAGAAATTCTCGCACCGTGGCTTTCTGCCCCAGGATGCTAACCATCACGTCCTGCCCGGAGGACGCTGCGGAAAGCCGCTCGGCATCGTCTAGGGTTCCCGGAATAATGGTGAGATTTTGATGCGCCCCCAAAAGAGACAGTGCCTTATCGGGGTTGCGCACGTAGGCGGTGACCGCGTACCCCTCCTCTAGGGCTTTGCGGGTGAAGAGATAACCGGTGCGGCCGGTTGCGCCTAGAACCAGTATTTTCATGTGGGGTCCCCATTCGTATTGTGGTCGTTGCGGGAGCCCGCAAGCGCCCATTCCGGTCAGTATAACAATAGGGCTTTGGACGGGGTTTATGGCTGTGGTTTTTAGCAGAGATTTTGGTTTGAGCTTGTGTTTCCGCCGCTTTATTCGTGTGAAGAGCCTCTTGGTCGTTGTCGAAAATTTATTCTTAAAATCTTGGTTAACTCCTTGCGCAAAATAATTGAGTGTAGTAGACTCAAGTTATGTAATGCAGGGGCACATAGGATAAGCCCCTCGAAACACGAAAGGAACGTCATGGAGAACAAGTTCACGACCAAGAGTCAAGAAGTTATCTCGGCGGCAAATACTAATGCTCAAACCGCCGGCAACCCCACTATTGAAACCGCGCACATCCTCAAGGCCCTCATGGACCAGCGCGAAGGCGTCGCCGTAGCAGTCCTCAAGGCTGCAGGCCTGGATGTAGACGCTATCTCTGAGGCGGCGTCCGCCGAAATCAAGAAGCTGCCGAAGGCATCCGGTGCTTCCGTGCAGAACGCCTCCCTCAGCCGTGCCGCGCTCTCCGCTCTGCAGGCGGCACAGACCCGCGCGGAAGGTTTCGGTGACAGCTACGTCTCCACCGAAATGATTCTGCTCGGCATTGCCAGCGGAACCGATAGCACCGCTGAAGCAATGCACAAGCTCGGCGCTACCGCAGAGCTCATCGCACAGACCATCCCCACCGTCCGAGGAGACCGCACCGTGGATACCCCCGACCCCGAAGGCACCTTCCAGGCGCTCGAAAAGTACGGCACCGACCTGACCGCCATTGCCCGTGCGGGCAAGCTTGACCCGGTCATCGGCCGTGACTCTGAGATTCGCCGCGTCGTGCAGGTGCTCTCCCGCCGCACCAAGAACAACCCCGTTCTGATCGGTGAGCCCGGCGTCGGTAAGACCGCCGTCGTGGAAGGCCTGGCACAGCGCATGGTTTCTGGCGACGTGCCCGAATCCCTGCGCGGCAAGACCCTCATCAGCCTGGACCTGGGCTCCATGGTCGCAGGTGCAAAGTACCGCGGTGAATTCGAGGAGCGCCTGAAGGCAGTCCTCGAAGAAATCAAGAAGTCCGAGGGTCAGATCGTGACCTTCATCGACGAGATTCACACCGTCGTCGGTGCGGGCGCATCCGAAGGCTCCATGGACGCAGGCAACATGCTCAAGCCCATGCTTGCCCGAGGCGAGCTGCGCCTGATCGGTGCAACCACCCTGGATGAGTACCGCGAGAACATCGAGAAGGACCCCGCCCTGGAGCGCCGCTTCCAGCAGGTGTACGTGGGCGAGCCCAGCGTCGATGACACCATCGGTATTCTGCGCGGCCTGAAGGAACGCTACGAGGCGCACCACAAGGTGCAGATCGCTGACTCCGCACTGGTTGCCGCAGCAACCCTGTCTAACCGCTACATCCCCTCCCGTCAGTTGCCGGACAAGGCAATTGACCTGATTGATGAGGCAGCATCCCGCCTGCGCATGGAAATTGACTCCGCACCGGAGGAAATCGACCAGTTGCGCCGCGCTGTGGACCGCCTCACCATGGAGGAACTGGCACTTGCCGGTGAAACCGACCCCGCATCCGTGGAGCGTCTGGAAGCGCTGCGCAAGGACATGGCCGACAAGAAGGAACAGCTTGACGCCCTCAACGCCCGTTGGGAAGCGGAGAAGGCAAACCTGAACCGCGTGGGTGACATCAAGACCCAGATTGACGAGCTGCGTTCCCGCGCAGAGGTCGCACAGCGTGAAGGTAACCTCGCTGAGGCATCCCGCCTGCTCTACGGCGAAATTCCCGCAAAGCAGGCTGAGCTGGAAGAAGCACAGCGCGCCGAGGACAACGCCAAGAACGAGTCCATGGTCTCCGAAGAGGTCACCGCGGACGATATCGCCGAGGTTATCTCCTCCTGGACCGGCATCCCGGCAGGCCGCATGATGCAGGGCGAATCCGAGAAGCTGCTCGAAATGGAGAAGCGCATCGGTGCCCGCCTGATCGGTCAGGAAGACGCAGTGGTAGCTGTCGCTGACGCTGTCCGCCGCGCTCGCGCCGGCATCTCCGACCCGAACCGTCCGATTGGTTCCTTCCTGTTCCTTGGCCCGACCGGTGTTGGTAAGACCGAGCTGGCTAAGGCACTGGCTGAGTTCCAGTTCGATGACGAGCACGCCCTGGTTCGTATCGACATGAGTGAGTACTCCGAGAAGCACACCGTTTCTCGCCTGGTCGGTGCCCCTCCCGGATACGTTGGCCACGAAGAGGGCGGTCAGCTGACCGAGGCTGTACGCCGTCGCCCCTACTCGGTGGTCCTGCTCGACGAGGTTGAGAAGGCACACCCCGAGGTCTTCGACATCCTGCTGCAGGTACTCGATGACGGCCGCCTGACCGACGGTCAGGGCCGCACCGTGGACTTCCGCAACGTCATCCTGATCCTGACCTCGAACCTCGGTTCGCAGTACCTGGTCAACCAGGACCTGCCCTTCGAGGAGCGCTCCGAGAAGGCGCTGGAGGTTGTGCACCAGGCATTCCGCCCCGAGTTCCTCAACCGACTGGACGACATCATCATGTTCCAGCCCCTGTCGGCTGAGAACCTGGGCCAGATCGTGGGCCTGCAGATTAAGAGCATGGCTAAGCGTCTGGAGGACCGCCGCCTCACCCTGAACGTCACCCCCGCCGCCCTGGAGTGGCTGGGTAAGACCGGCTACGACCCGGCGTTCGGTGCCCGCCCGCTGCGCCGCCTGGTACAGCGCGAGATTGGCGACCGCCTGGCTCGTGGCATCCTCTCGGGTGCAATCCACGACGGTGACACCGTGACCGTGGACGTGAACCCGGACGTTGCCAGCGACGGCCTGTCGGTGACCTCCGAGCGTGAGCAGAAGGCTGAGAACTAAACCGGCTAGATTGGTAGACCCGGTCAGCTGGGTAGTTCCGACGAGCTGGGCAGACTTAGCCTGTGGCTGAGTTTGCACGTTCGAAACCATAAGAAATAGGCTGTGGGGTACCCTCGAAAGGGGGTGCCCCACAGCCGTTTAACGCGTTAGAGTCGCGCTGAACCGCACTAGTACCAGAGCATTGATACACAGAGCATTGAGGAGAAGAATGGACCGCTGGACTGACCACCAGAACTTCGCCGCAGCCGGTGAGCAGCGCGAAGAAATCGCCTCCGTGCACCGTGCCGCAATCCGCTCCATTCAGCGCGTTGTCTCTGAGAACGCCACCCCGCACGACGAAGAATACGCCTCCGCGGGTATTGCCGAGCTACTCAAGGCGGGTAAGGTTCTCGTGCTCACCGGCGCGGGCGTGAGCACCGAATCCGGCATCCCCGACTACCGCGGACCTGGCGGCTCCCTGTACGACCACCGCCCCATGACCTACCAGGAATTCCGCTACGATGACGCAGCCCGCCAACGCTACTGGGCGCGCTCCTACGTGGGGTGGCGCCGCATGCGCCGCGCCGAACCGAACCGCGCCCACTATGCGCTCGCCGAGCTGGAGCAGCTGGGTGCCGTGAGCGGCGTGATTACGCAGAACGTGGATGGGCTGCACGCCCGCGCTGGAAGCTCCCGCCTGCTGGCGCTGCACGGCGACCTCTCCCGTATTGTGTGCCTGGACTGCGGGCAGGACGAGAGCCGCGAAAGCCTGGATACGCGCCTGGACGCGGCGAACCCCGGCTACCTGGCGCGCCTAGAAGACGAAGAGCTGCGCGTGAACCCTGACGGTGACGTGGAGCTGGACGAGCACTATATCCGCGATTTTCAGATGGTGCCCTGCCTCGGTTGCGGTTCGACCCGCCTCAAACCGGATGTGGTGTACTTTGGCGAGTCTGTTCCCGCCGAACGTAAGGCGCTCAAGGACGCCATGCTCGCCGAGTGTTCGGCGCTGCTGGTGGTGGGCTCCTCGGTGGCGGTTATGAGCAGTTACAAGATTGTGCTGGAGGCTCTGCGCGCCGGCAAACCGGTTGCCGTCATTAACGGCGGCCCGGGCCGTGCGGATGCGAAAGCAACCTACCTGTGGCGCACCGGCGTGGGTGAGGCGCTGGAGCTCATGCTCGACGCCGTTGACGTTTAAGGTTGCCGAGGCCGTTACACAGGTCTAGGCGGCGGTGTTTCTCCGGTGAACGCTATTTCTCCGGTGAACGCTATTTCTTCTGCGCATGCTGTTTCTCTGGTGAATTTTACCGCGCGTGCACCGACCCAAGATTAAGTGCACGAAAGTGCTATTTTGTGTTGCAA
>ENA-OWMY01000316-OWMY01000316.1-metagenome-genome-assembly--contig:-NODE-316-length-14752-cov-4.003198_pt1 | contig 14752 bp, 10 predicted proteins | sample MGYA00245358_ERZ651122 | MGnify/ENA primary metagenome ERZ651122 (study PRJEB26857, sample SAMEA4031752) | metagenome | biome: human; feature: oral; material: saliva | place: Philippines | collected 2014...
ATTTGAGCAGCCTGATTACATGAATCAGTCTGAACCTCCTATGCGAATAGCTGTACCTAACATGCTTTCTATCCTTGCAACAAAGGATGCACATGGTTATGTCCCAGGTGTAAAGGATATTATCCGTGGTTATAAGAAGGCTGACGGCACAATGGAACCATCGTTGAAGGAGAAGCAGGAACGTGGTCGTAATGCCATCCAAGCACTTAAAGACTATCGTGCAGGAAAGGACAAAGAGTCTAATCTCAAAGTTCTTGAAAAGGATATGAAGTACTTCGGCTATGGATATATTAAAGATGCAGAGCAGATTGTGCCATTCATCCCTGTTAACTTCTGGTCATTCCGCATTATGGTAGGCCTTGGATGTTTCTTCATCCTTATCTTTGCAGTGATATTGTTTATTGTTTACAAGAAAGATATTACTCGTCCACGTTGGTTACAGAGAGTAGGTATTGCACTCATCCCATTAGCTTTTATTGCAAGTGAGTGTGGATGGCTTGTTGCCGAATTTGGCCGCCAGCCATGGACAATCCAGGATATGCTTCCAACATGGGCAGCAGTGAGCGACCTCTCAAGTGGTGGTATCGCATTCACCTTCTTCCTCTTCCTTGTTCTCTTTACTGCAATGTTGACAGTTGAAGTTAGTATTATGTGTAAGCAAATTAAGAAAGGACCAGAACTATGACATACGATTTTCTGCAACACTACTGGTGGTTCATCATCTCACTTTTAGGTGGACTACTTGTCTTCCTGCTGTTCGTGCAGGGTGCAAACTCTATGATTTTCCAATTGGGTAAGACTGAAGAAGAGCGCCGCATGCTCATTAATTCAACAGGGCGTAAGTGGGAGTTCACTTTTACAACACTCGTAACATTCGGTGGAGCATTCTTTGCTTCTTTCCCATTGTTCTATAGTACCAGTTTTGGTGGTGCTTATTGGGTGTGGGTATTGATTCTCTTCACATTTATTATTCAAGCTATTAGTTATGAATTCCAGAATAAGGCAGGTAACCTTTTTGGTGTTCGTACCTTCCAGACTGGATTGATTATTAATGGTATTCTTGGTCCATTGCTCTTAGGTGGAGCTGTTGCAACCTTCTTTACAGGTTCTAACTTCATCGTAGAGAAAGGTAACATTACTGACTTCATGCAGCCTGTTATCTCTCATTGGGCAAATGGTTCACGTGGACTTGACGTACTGCTCAATCCTTGGGTAGTTATCTTTGGTATTTCTGTAGTATTCCTTGCACGTATCCTCGGTACACTCTATATTAATAATAATGTGAACGATGACATTATCCGTGGACGTGTTCGCAAGCAGTTGCTCGTTAACACAGTTCTTTTCTTACTGTTCTTCTTGCCTTTCCTTATTGTAACATTGGTAGGCGAGGGCTACGCAGTAAATGAAGCTGGCGTTATCGTTATGGAACCAATGAAGTATCTGAACAACTTATTTGCAATGTGGCCATTAGCTATCATTCTGCTTGTAGGTGTTGTTCTCTTGCTTTTCGGAATCGTTAAGACTGTTCTTAAGCCAGAGTATGTACGTGGTATTTGGCCTGCAGGTATTGGTGTCGTATTGGTTGTTTTGGTTCTCTTCCTCATTGCAGGATGGAACAACACAGCTTACTATCCATCAACAGCCGACCTACAGAGCTCATTGACACTTCAGAACAGTTCTTCAAGTGAGTTCACATTGAAGGCTATGTTCTATGTTAGCTTCCTTGTTCCATTCGTTTTGGCATACATTGTTTATGCTTGGCGTGCAATCGACAAGAAGGCTATTGATCGTAAGGAAATTGCTGAGGACGACCACGCTTACTAAGTTTTAGTCCTCCTGTTCTATACAGATAAAAGTCTATGGGGTGAGAGAAGTTTCTATTTATGAGCTTCTCTCACCCCTTTCTTTATATAAAAAGAAATACTAAACTAAGTTTTAACCCAACTCGTTCATTAGATGACAACCTCACTTTTTTACAAAAACCAGATAACTTACGCGATTGAAATATGTTTACAAATATTTCTGTAAAAAGTACTTTTAAAGTCAAAAAACGACCACTAAAAATCACACTTGCAACTATCAGTTAATCAATAGATTACAAAGTTCGAAAACAAAAGGTGCTTAATTAGCTTCTAACTAACGCCCTTTAAGGCTTCAATTAAGCCTTTGTTAGAGATCAATTAAGCCTCAATTGAACCCTTATTGGGCGTCTTTTATTTTGTGTGTTTAGAATTATCTTTACAAAATAGTAGTTTTGTATCGTATCAATCAAAATGGAATTAAAAAATAAAGTTCAAATTCCGATTTAGAGAATATCTTTTATATCTTTGCAGAAAATATGCTGCACTCGGCAAAGTGGAAGCAAGCTTCCTTTGCTCTCGTTTGCGTTATTTTTGCAGAAAATAGTTGTATGAATTTGAAGATAAAGATATTAGTTTTATTTATAGCTTTATTTTTCTTTGGAGGTTGTTCTTCCGAAGTCAGCTATAGTAGTCAAATAATAAACTATGATTTTCATCAATTAGATGGTGTCTTAATCTATAATAGAGATATTGACGTGACCATTTTTGAGCTATTTAGGGAAAAGGGGAGTGGTCTTGTGTTTGTAGATAACCAGCTAAGAATAACTAAAAAGCCAAAGAACTATCCCTTACAGGATAACGAGATAATTAAGTTTCTCAAGGCTTATAAGAAATTAAATCTATCGTATTGTTGCATAGATAATGGGAAGATAATAAGAGTGATTTCTAATGGTATTGACTATATAAAAATAAATAAAGGCTATGATGATAAAAGATACCTTTTCGACGCGCATAAGCAAGAGTATGAATATATTGGCAATGATTGGTATGTAAAGAAGATGTAAATACCATAGACAAAAGAAAAATGAAACAGAGATTATTATTTTATACGGTATGGATTGCCATTTTCCTATGCATATCGATTTTGATTCTTTTCATAACAGCCATAACACAAGGCTATTTTCCATATCTAAATTTGCTGATATACGTACCAATGATTATACTTTCATCTGCCTCCTTTGCAGTCATCTTTGAAGACAAATGGTGGGTAAGTCTAATTGAAGGTATGGTCACAAGTCTGCCAGCTCTTTACTTATTCTCTTTTATTTAAATACCTTTAATTGTAGAAAAGTAAAAGAATATTCTTTCTACTTCTCTTTGTTACCCTCTACTTCACCAATTTTTCGTGTAGAATTGTCAGCTAACACGTCGTTGACTATGTTCGTAAGCTGCTCTTTCAATTCGTTAATAAATTGAGAAGCATCATACTTCTTTGCTTCAATATCACGAAGTTTCTTCTCCCAGATACCCGTCAATTCGGCTGATGTAAGAAGTTTCTCGTGAATAGTATCAATCAGTGCAATACCTGTCTCCGTAGCTTCTATATTCTTTCTTTTACGACGAATATAATGGCGTTTAAAGAGCGTTTCAATAATTCCTGCACGTGATGAAGGGCGTCCGATACCATTCTCCTTCATAGCAGCACGCAGGGTTTCGTCCTCAACAAACTTACCAGCTGTTTCCATTGCACGAAGCAAAGAGGCCTCGGTGTAATGCTTCGGAGGAGTTGTCTGCTTTTCGGTAAGGGTAGGGGTGTGCGGTCCTGATTCCCCTTTCTTAAAGGTAGGAAGTAGAGGAGAGGTTGTTGCGGTTCCTTCTTGGCTGTCATCAGATGGAGTAGAGGAGGAGCCTGCTGGTGTATCAATGCAAACTCTCCAACCCAAATCTAATATTTCTTTGCCAGATACCTTAAACTCTATCTCGTCTACCTTGCCTAATACTGTTGTCGTAGAGAACTTACAATCGGGATAGAAAGCTGCAATAAAGCGACGAGCTATGAGGTCGTATACCTTTTGCTCAGCATCTGTCAGTCCTTGTGGTAGTACACCTGTCGGAATAATAGCATGGTGATCTGTCACCTTTGAGGAATCAAAGACGCGTTTTGTCTTAGGCAATGGCTTGCCACCCAAGGTCTTCACGATATCAGCATAAGGCTTTTTACCCGCAAAGGTAGTCTGAAAGAGTCCGTTCATTATCTGTGGACACTTCGGATAAATATCATCAGAGAGGAACTGTGTGTCAACACGTGGGTAAGTGGTAAGTTTACGTTCGTAGAGAGTTTGAATCGTATTGAGTGTCATCTCTGCAGAGAATCCAAACTTACGATTACAATCTACCTGCAGAGAGGTGAGATCATAAAGCTGTTTTGGCTGTTCTGCCCCTTTCTTTTTTGCTACACTTGTAATTGTAAAAGGCTTTCCTTCAATCGTTGAGAAGGCTTTTTCGCCTTCTTCTTTAGAGGTGAATTTACCCTTTGTTGCCGTAAACTGCGTATCACGATACACTGTAGCTAACACCCAATAAGGCTCTGGCTTAAAGTTATCTATCTCTTTCTGTCGCTGTACGATGAGTGCCAAGGTTGGTGTCTGTACTCGACCAATTGACAGAACCTGACCTCTGCCATAACTATTGTTGCCATACTTTAATGTATAAAGGCGTGTAGCATTCATTCCTAACAGCCAGTCACCAATCGCGCGAGACAATCCTGCGAGGTAAAGTGGTTGATATTGCTCTTGTTCCTTTAAGTTAGCAAACCCCTCACGAATAGCTTCATCCGTCATCGAAGATATCCAAAGACGCTTCACAGGACACTTTACACCTGCTTTTTGCATTACCCACCGCTGAATTAATTCACCTTCCTGACCAGCGTCACCACAGTTGATAATCATCTCAGCCGATTGGTAAAGCTTCTTAATAACAGCAAACTGCTTCTTGATACCTTCGTCCTCAATGAGCTTAATACCAAAGCGTGGAGGTATCATTGGCAATGCAGCGAGACTCCAATATTTCCAGTTTGTAAAATAATCATTAGGTTCCTTCAACTCACAAAGGTGGCCGAAGGTCCATGTTACCTGGTAATTATTGCCTTCCATATAACCATTACAAGCCTTATTGGCTCCAAGGATTCGAGCTATATCTTTAGCAACACTGGGTTTCTCTGCAATGCAAACTATCATACAATTTCTTCTTAGTTTTAAGCCATTTTACCTTTGCAAAGGTAAGAAAAATATTCTTTGTTAAGGATTAAACTTATTTTATTACCTGTCTTTTTTGCGATTTTCCTATGCAATCTAAGTAATTTTATCTAAATTTGTAGCATAGAAACGAACAAGAAAAGATAAAATTATGAGAGTTGGTCTCTTTATTCCATGTTACGTCGATGCACTTTATCCACAAGTAGGCGTAGCAACTTATAAGCTTTTGAAAAAGCTAAAATTAGATGTAGTCTATCCCGAACATCAGACTTGTTGTGGTCAACCAATGGCAAATGGTGGCTTTCAGCGTATGTCAAATCACCTTGCTGGACGTTTTGAGGATAAGTTTAAAGACTTCGATTATATCGTAACACCGAGTGTATCTTGTGCTGCTTTTGTGCGGGTTAATTACCCACAAATACTCGATCATGAGTGTCAGACACCTAAGAAAACAATGGAGTTGGTAGAATTCTTACATGATGTTCTGAAGGTAAAGGAACTTCCTGGAAGTTTTCCTCATGTCGTGTCTGTTCATAACTCTTGTCATGGTGTACGTGAATTAACGCTTAGTACACCTTCTGAATTGCAAGAGAAACCTGTAAATAAGATAGTTGAATTATTGAAACTCAAGGAAGGTATCACGGTTAAAGAACCTGATCGCAAGGATGAATGTTGTGGTTTTGGTGGTATGTTTGCTGTTGAAGAACCTTATATCAGCACTGCCATGGGTAATGATAAAGTGAAACGTCATATGGATACGGGAGCTGAGTTTATTACTGGTTCGGATAGTTCATGCTTAATGCACATGCAGGGTGTAGCAGGAAAGAACCACTATCCTATCAAGTTCATGCATGTAGCTGAGATCTTAGCTGCAGGTTTATGATATTTATATAAAGGTTATAAAAGACAAAAGAGTTATGTCAACATATCATTCTAAAAAAGCAAAAGAGTTTCTGAAAGACCCTAAGAAGGTTGAACGACATGACCGCACATTTTGGTCATTACGTCAGAAAAGAGATGCTGCAGCGGCAGAGCTACCAGAATGGGAGGATTTACGCGAACATGCAAGTCGAATAAAAGAGCATACTGCGACCCATTTAGCTGACTATTTAGAGCAATTTTCTAATAGTTTGGAACGTAATGGTGTTATTGTTCATTTCGCAAAAGATGCACAAGAGTTTAATGAAATGGTTTATGGGATACTTGAATCTCATAAAGTAAAGAAACTCGTTAAATCTAAATCAATGCTGACCGAGGAATGCGAAATGAATCCTTATCTGATAAAGAGAGGAATCAATGTCGTTGAATCCGACCTTGGTGAGCGTATTCTTCAACTCATGCATTTGAAGCCAGCGCATATTGTTATGCCTGCTATTCACTTGACTCGTGATGAGATTGGAGAGATGTTTGAAGAAAAAGGAATCTCTAAAGAGAAAGGAAATCATGATCCAACTTATCTTACACGTTGTGCACGTGAAGATTTGCGTGGTGATTTTATGGATGCTGATGCAGGACTGACTGGTTGTAACTTTGGTGTTGCTGCGACAGGAGATTGCGTTGTCTGCACTAATGAAGGTAATGCTGACATGTCAACTTCAGTACCTAAATTACATATTGTTGCCATGGGTATTGAGAAAGTTATTCCTGATTATGATTCGTTGGCAGTGTTCCAACGCTTATTAGCACGCAGTGGAACAGGACAACCATCAACTGCCTTTACCTCTCAATTTCGTAAGGCACGACCAGGAGGTGAGATGCATGTAATATTAGTAGACAATGGTCGTAGTGATATGATTGCTAATAAAGAACATTGGATGACACTGAAGTGTATTCGATGTGGTGCATGTATGAATACTTGTCCTGTCTATCGTCGTTCTGGAGGTTATTCATATAGTTACTTTATTCCAGGTCCTATTGGAGTTAATCTTGGTATGCTAAAGAATCCAAAACAGCACAGTGGTAATGTTTCTGCATGCTCATTATGTTTGAGTTGTGATTGTGTTTGCCCTGCAAAGGTAACTCCTGGTAGTCAGATTTATCGCTGGCGTCAAAGCCTTGAGAGATATGGTACAGAGAATAAAGAAAAGAAAGTGATGGCAGAAGGAATGAAAGTTGTTTACGAAAACTATCATATTTATGATGCTTTACTTCGTAATTCATCAGTAGCCAATCACATACCAGAATCGCTAATGGATATAAAGCTTAATCCATGGAGCATTGGTCATACAATGCCAAAGTTTGCGAAAAAGCCTTTCCATGTCATATTTAAGCACGCAATGGAGGAATTGAAGCATGAATAAAGAAGATTTATTTAGCAAATTACGACGTAATACAAAAGAACAGTTTGATATGCCCGAGAAGCCTATTGAGGGTATTAAATATCAAGATGTAGTACAGCAATTTATCGAGATGAGTCATATTGTAGGCTGTGAAGTCATTGAAGCTAAGGCAGAAGATGATATCAATGCACTGATACAAAAGGCTTATCCTGACGCTAAGATATTGGCTTCAAGTATAAAAGGAATAAAGGCAGACCTTAATCCTGACACTGTTTCAAAGGCACAAGACCTCAATGGAACAGATGTAGGAATCATTCAGGGAGAAATTGCTGTAGCAGAGAACGGATGTGTATGGGTACCACAAACAATGAAAGAAAGAGCTGTTTGTTTCATCTCAGAGAACCTTGTAATCCTCGTTCAACGTAACAATATCGTCAATAATATGCATGAAGCATATAAAAAGATTAACATGACAGACTATGGTTACGGCTGTTTTATATCCGGTCCAAGCAAAACAGCCGATATAGAACAAGCACTTGTTATGGGAGCACAAGCAGCACGTGGAGTCACAGTTATCATAAAGTGATAAACGTTAATTTTGTCAAAAACATAAATATAACGTATTGTTAGGAGAGGTTTACGACTTTTTTTATTAACTTTGCAAGGAGAAAAAGAAAGTTAAAAATATAACTGATTTTTAATAAACATATAAGTTATGAAGATTGAAAAAGTACATGCTCGCGAGATTATGGACTCACGTGGCAATCCTACAGTTGAAGTAGAGGTAACTCTCGAAAATGGTGTAATGGGTCGTGCAAGCGTTCCATCTGGTGCTTCTACCGGTGAGAACGAGGCTCTGGAGCTTCGTGATGGCGACAAGAACCGTTTCTTGGGTAAGGGTGTTCTCAAGGCTGTTGAGAATGTAAACAACCTTATCGCTCCAGCTTTGAAGGGTGACTGCGTGCTGAATCAGCGTGCTATTGACTACAAGATGCTTGAACTCGATGGTACTCCTACTAAGAGTAAGCTCGGTGCTAACGCTATTCTCGGTGTTTCTTTGGCTGTAGCTCAGACTGCTGCTAAGGCATTGAACATTCCATTGTATCGTTATATCGGTGGTGCAAATACTTATGTATTGCCAGTACCTATGATGAATATTATCAATGGTGGTGCTCACTCTGATGCTCCTATCGCATTCCAGGAGTTCATGATTCGCCCAGTAGGTGCTCCTTCTGAGAAGGAAGGTATCCGTATGGGTGCTGAGGTATTCCACGCACTTGCTAAGCTTTTGAAGAAGCGCGGTCTCTCTACTGCAGTAGGTGATGAGGGTGGTTTCGCTCCTAAGTTCGATGGTATCGAGGATGCACTCGATTCAATCATTCAGGCTATCAAGGACGCAGGCTATGAGCCAGGCAAGGATGTTAAGATTGCTATGGACTGTGCTGCTTCTGAGTTCGCTGTATGCGAGGATGGTAAGTGGTTCTATGACTATCGTCAGTTGAAGAATGGTATGCCAAAGGATCCTAATGGTAAGAAGCTTAGTGCTGATGAGCAGATTGCTTACCTCGAGCACCTTATCACAAAGTATCCTATCGACTCTATCGAGGATGGTCTCGATGAGAACGACTGGGAGAACTGGGTTAAGTTGACATCTGCTATCGGTGATCGTTGCCAGCTCGTTGGTGATGACTTGTTCGTAACTAACGTTAAGTTCCTCGAGAAGGGTATCAAGATGGGTGCAGCTAACTCTATCCTTATCAAGGTTAACCAGATTGGTTCTTTGACAGAGACTCTCGAGGCTATCGAGATGGCTCATCGTCATGGTTATACAACTGTAACTTCACACCGTTCTGGTGAGACTGAGGATACAACTATTTCTGACATCGCTGTTGCAACAAACTCTGGTCAGATTAAGACTGGTTCTATGTCTCGTACAGACCGTATGGCTAAGTACAACCAGCTCATCCGTATTGAGGAGGAACTTGGTGCTTGTGCTAAGTATGGTTACACAAAGTTGAAGTAATCCATTTTATCACCTTGTGTGATTAAATGAATTTTTATAGAGTAGGGGATAATTGCTTATAATAGTGATTATCTCCTATTTTTATTGTTTGTAGTTATGGTGAATGTCATTGGGATTTCCATAACATAAATAGATTTCTTCGTTATACAATAAATTATTAATGTATAAGCCAATGTCTTATAGCAATAAAATAATTAGCCTTTTAGCACTTTTGTTGTGCGAAAAAACTTTACACTAATTCTTGAAAATAGTCATTTATAATGCTCAAAAATGCCATTATGGATGTTATTTGTAAGTACCTATACTTCAATAAGTTACAAAATAGCAAAGGAAAAGGTGCTTAGTTGGACTCCAAAAGGGCGTTAATAAGGTTGCTAAAGGGCGTCTTTAACAAGTCAATTAAGCCTTAATTCACATCTAATTTAGCCTCAATAGAAATGCAATAAGTGAAAATTATTTACAAAGATGAATTTTATTTGGTTAATATGACATAATATTTAGTATCGAAGTCTTTATTATGTTTTAAAGTTATTCATTTTAACCCAAATTGCTCATTAGAGTCTAAACATATTTTGTTTTATTATCGAGCAGATTGTTTGGCTTTGTAATGCAGGTGTAGCGGGCTACGTCAAATTACAAAGACACACAAGATACCTATAAGAATATAAAAGATGTTAGGAAACAATACTATAGTAATAAGAGTTATACATATTGTGGTCTAATGATTAATTCTGGTTTAACTTAAAGCTACTTTTCAGTTTCTTATTTTCTCAATTGAGTTCATTTGTATACTTTCAGTTGTGCAGCCAGACTTACTTTTTCTATGAATACTAATTTTATAAGTAAGAATATAACTAACGATTAATGACTTTTACTTCCCCATGATATGATTGAAATATAATGAGCATTATGATAAATATATTGTTTGTAATCCACTAAAAGAGTATAAGATAATATAAAACCTTATTTTATCGCTTGATTCTAACTTTCAAAATCAAATATAACTCTTAAGAAATTTCCCAATCCCACCCTCGTCAAATATGTTATAGTCAGCTAATGGTAATGCTATATGCAAAATGCAAAGTACACCGTACCAGTCTTTTTAGACATTATATGCTGGGAAATGCAACCTGCAAATAAATCCTCAGAAACCCCGTACTCTGATGTAATGTTGTTTTTAGCTCACACCTACAACATAATAAGACTACACCTTAAAATGTCCCTTTTATTTTCTTACATTCTTGAATAAAGATTACTCCATTAGTTCTGTTGTGAAATTTAATGTCTGTATCTTCATATCAAGTTCGCGTAATTGCTTAGACAAGTCATCAATCTTCTTACTTAAAGGCTTGATATCTATGGTTGTTACCATTTTAATTTCAGAACGGCTGTAACGCTCCTGAGATTCTGATGCTTTATTGAATATATCTCGAAGTGACGTAATACGCATAGAAAGAATATCACGTTCTGCCATCATTTCTGTAATTGTACGCCCTTCACTAATAGTATTCATGTTAGTCTTGTTAATCTTGAAGATTAAAGCGAAAAGAGTATTCAGACAAGCATCCATCTCTTTCATCAACTCCTTAGGTTCTTCAGAAGGAGAATCTCCTTCCTGTACTCGAACATTATTCAGTATTCTACTTTTAAGCTGTTCTATTCTTTTTTGTGTATCCTTACGAATAGCTAATGCCTCTGCTAATTTCATTGTAATATGTATTTTTGTAATTATTCTGTTATATTCTGATTATTCTTACGTGCTTCGTCAAACTTGGCTTTCATTGTAGGATTCATGTACGTTAGCCTACGTATAGTAAGATCGTCTGTGTCTTTATTAGCAAGACGAAGGCTGTTCTCACTACTTAAAAGTTCCTCACGTACCTTTTGAAGTTTTATAATTGTAGCATCAATATCCTTAATAGCATCATTAAATTTCTTAGATGCCATCTCATAATGTCGTCCAAACTTAGTTTTGAAGTCTTCTATCTTATTTTCAAAGTTGGTGACATCCACCTCTTTGCTTTGTGAAAGAATCAGTTGCTTTTTATATTCTAAACTCTTCTTTGACGTTTGTACAAGAAGATTGATAAATGGAACGAAGAACTGTGGTCGAATAACATACATCTTTGGGTACAGATGACTCTTGTTTACAATACCAGTATTATAAAGTTCATTATCAGCTTCAAGAAGACTGACTAAAACAGCAAACTCACAACCTTTCTTTTTACGGTCATCATCAAGCTTTTTCAAGAAGTCATCGTTTTTATGTTTAGTGGCAGTAGTATCCATTTCATTCTTCATTTCAAACATGATAGAGATATACTCCGTACCATCTTCTTCTGCACGAAAGATGAAGTCTCCCTTTGTACCATCGCTTGCATCATTGTCTTTCTCAAAGTATGCAGTAGGCATCATTGGTCGAATATACTGGTCAAACTCAATACTACAATGCTGTTCAAGCGTCTCGCCAACCATTTTGGTAGACATCTTGGTTTTCAAATCTTTATAATAGTCGACTAAATCCTGCTTCATTCGAAGTTCATTCTCATGATGTTTGATGAGCGATGCCTCATGAAGTTGTGCTTCACGCTTCTCTAATTCTACTGCAGAACGAAGCTGAGAGATTTCTGTGTCCTTTGCTTGAACCTCCTTTTGAGCTTTACTACGTTCCTCCATGAGCACAAGTTGCAACTTATTATCATTCTGTTCTATGACAGAGTTAAGCTTAGATATTTGCTGTTCCTTCTCTGCCAAAGCAATCATCATCTCTTTTTCTTTCTGAGTTGCAATGTTTTCTAACTGTGTTTTAAGCACCTCTATCTCAGCTGATAATGAACTTTTTAGCCTCGTAAGTTCGCTTTCTTTCTCACTTTTCAGTCGTTCAATCTCAGCATCTTTGGCACCAAGTTCAAGTTCTTTCTTAGAGAGTTGGTGCTGAAAGGTTTGTTCTGTCTTTGCAGTTGCTAAGGCTTGTTCTGCCTTATGCTGCTCATGAAGCTCAGCTATACGACGGTTAACCTCCTCGTTAAACTCTGTATTCTTTACTTGATTAACGATGGAAGCATAGTCTGCTTCATCAACAGTAAATGCCTTATGGCAGTTAGGGCATATTAATTCTTTCATAAATCTGATATCTTTAGATATTTGAAAAGTCTACTCACAGAATTCTGACCATAAATATTTCTATTGTTCTTCGTCATTCAATCTGCATAGATATTTATGTTAGCTATAAATTAAACAAGCCGAATGCGAATATACAAAATTAATTGCTCATTCTGAATGATTAAGCAAGAAAAATAATAAATAGCTTGTTAAATTATTGGATTCACTATTATTACCAACAGAAATGACCCTATAAAAGAATGTTGATTATTGTTTAATAGAATCTAAAATTAGATTATTTGCAAATGAATAAGTCTAATAAAATGGCATAGTCTTTATCTTATTTCAATATGTCCATAGGTTTAAAAGATTCTAATATGAATAAGATGATAGAACCCTTGATTAACTTTCTTATTACAAGAAACAATGCTCAGTAATCGCTTTTACCAATATCTGGTAAAACGTTTACTGAGCATTAAGAACATCTATATATCTTCTTTAATAGGTATCAGACAGATGTAATACTGATAAATAAGCTTTACATCTGATAATCCTTTGCCAAACCTCCAGCACTTGTTTCCTTATAAAGAGACGGAATATCATGTCCAGTCTGCTTCATAACCTCTACAACACGGTCAAATGAAACGCGATGGCTACCATCACTGAAGGATGCATAAAGCTGAGCATCTAATGCACGACAAGCTGCAAAAGCATTACGTTCAATACAAGGAATCTGTACTAAACCACACACGGGATCACATGTCATACCTAAATGGTGCTCCAAACCCATTTCTGCAGCATACTCAATCTGAGATGGACTACCACCAAACAACTGACAAGAAGCTGCTGATGCCATTGCACAAGCTACACCAACTTCACCCTGACAACCTACTTCTGCACCTGAAATAGAAGCATTATATTTTACTATATTACCAAAAAGACCTGCTGTTGCAAGTGCATGCAATATCTTAGTTTCTGAAAAATCATGTCCCTTTGATAGGTGATACAGAACTGCAGGGACTACGCCACAGGCACCACAAGTAGGTGCGGTCACAATCGTACCACCAGAGGCATTCTCCTCACTAACTGCCAAAGCGTATGAATAAACCATTCCTCGACTCTGCAAAGAAGGTTTATATCCACGTGCCTTTATATAATAATTAGGTGCTTTACGAGCAAGGTTCAATGGACCTGGTAAGGCTCCTTCACTGTCAAGACCACGCTCAACAGCAGCCTGCATTGTTTTCCAGACTTCACGCAGATAGTCCCATAAATCATCCTCCTCACAATGTTTTACATACTCCCAATAACCACGTCCATGATGTTCACACCATGTTTGGATATCTTTAAGTGTATGCAAATCATAGACAGACTCCTTATGAAAGTAGTCATCTGTGGCCTTTCCTTCTGACAAAGCACCACCTCCAACACTATATACAGTCCATTCGTCTAAGAGATCTTGACTGTTATTATAAGCACGAAACAACATGCCATTAGGATGATAAGGAAGGAAAACCGAAGGTTCCCATACTATTTCTACTGGTGCTATTTGCTTTAGTACGTCAATAATGGCCTTATCTGTCATGTGCCCCTTACCTGTGGCAGCCAAGCTTCCATACAATGTAACTTCAAATCTTGCTGCTTCTGGATGACGTTCTGCAAAGATTATTGCTGCACGCTGTGGTCCCATCGTATGACTACTTGATGGACCCTTACCGATTCTAAATATCTCTCTTAATGATTCCATATATGGTTGTCCCAAATACTTTCTTATTTACTATTCTGCTGCAAATGTACGAAAAAAAACGTCAATTATGCAGAAATGCTTCTTATAAATTGTCGAATATGATTTTTTATTATCTAAAACCGATTCCTATAGTTTATATTTCTAATTTTCCTTTTTAAGCGGTTATTATGAGGATAGGGCGTTATCAAATATTTATTTAATGAAATAGAATTACCCTGTCTATCCATTACCACGTCTATTGTCTTCTGCAAATTATCCTCCTATCAACCTCTATCTGTAAATAATTTTCACACAACTCGAATCTAAAACATGCTCTTTAGGCTTCTTAAAGACGCCTAATAGACTTGCAATAGGTGCCCTTTTGAGGTCTAATTAACGCCCTTTTGAAAGCCAACTAAGCACCTTTTCTTACGCTATATTGTAAAGCCTTGAATTACAATTGATTATATGTGTGTTAAAGAAAGACTCTTTTAATTGTCTTCTAATAGTTTTTGTAGAATAAAATGTAAAAGAAATTCTAACCTTAAAAGCCGTAAAAGTGAAGG
>ENA-OWMY01000321-OWMY01000321.1-metagenome-genome-assembly--contig:-NODE-321-length-14612-cov-6.264271_pt1 | contig 14612 bp, 11 predicted proteins | sample MGYA00245358_ERZ651122 | MGnify/ENA primary metagenome ERZ651122 (study PRJEB26857, sample SAMEA4031752) | metagenome | biome: human; feature: oral; material: saliva | place: Philippines | collected 2014...
GGGCGGCAGCTACCAGTTCGTGCAGAAGTACATCCACGACATGACCGCGTGGAACGCCCTGCCCGTCTCCGAGCAGGAGAAGGTTATTGGCCGCTCCAAGCATGACGACATCGAGATGAGCGAGGACGAGAAGCCCGCCAACTCGCACTCCGCTCTTGCCAATATCGGTGACGACTTCAAGGTTATTCGCGACAACATGCCCTTCGGCACCGTGGGTAACAACGAGCTGGGCACCTACTTCATCTGCTACGCCAGCACCTTCTCGACCGTTCAGAAGATGCTCATGAACATGTTCATGGGAGTGAACGGCGCCAACTACGACCGTCTGCTGGACTTCAGCACCGCGGTGACCGGCACCCTCTTCTTCGTGCCGACCGTGGATATGCTCGGCGACTTCGCCGGCTAAGGTTAGCTAAAGTGAGCTAAACCCAGCTGCACCCGGCTAGCTTCTTGCGAACCCCGCCTCCGGCAAAGGAGGCGGGGTTTTCCGGTAGGCTAGGGTGTAGACATTCAGACGGAAAGCAAACAATCGAGAGAAGAATGAGCGTTCTAGATAACTCTTTCCCCACCGAGGACTTTGGCTTCACCATCACCAGCCGCCTGGCGGACACCGCCTCCCCCAGCGCTGAACGTGTAGAAGCCAACGGCGGACAGTTCCGCGGACGCACCGGTGTCATCACCACCCCGCACGGACAAATCCAGACCCCCGCCTTCACCCCCGTGGGCACCAAGGCAACCGTCAAGGCGGTCCTGCCCGAATCCATGAAGGAGCTCGGCGCTCAGGCTCTGCTCTCCAACGCCTACCACCTGTACCTGCAGCCCGGCCCCGAAATCCTCGACGCGGCAGGCGGCCTGGGTGCCTTCATGAACTGGGACGGCCCGACCTTCACCGACTCCGGCGGCTTCCAGGTCATGAGCCTGGGCTCCGGCTTCAAGAAGGTTATCGATATGGGTACCGTCGCGGACGCTAAGGGCGCCGACGGCCGCCCCCTCGGTGACGACGACGTAGCAAAGGGAAAGGAACGCCTCGCCCACATTGACGACGACGGCGTGAACTTCAAGTCGCATATTGACGGCTCGATCCACCGCTTCACCCCCGAGGTGTCCATGCAGGTTCAGCACCAGATCGGTGCCGACGTCATGTTCGCCTTCGACGAGCTGACCACCCTCTACAACTCCCGCGGCTACCAGGAGGAGGCGCTCGAACGCACCCGCCTGTGGGCGCTGCGCTGCATCGCTGAGCACCAGCGCCTGACCGCTGAGCGCGTGGGCAAGCCCTACCAGGCACTGTTCGGCGTCATTCAGGGTGCACAGTACGAGGACCTACGCCGCAAGGCATGCCAGGACCTCGGCTCCATGCCCTTCGACGGCTTCGGTATCGGCGGTGCACTCGAGAAGGAAAACCTCGGCACCATCGTGCGCTGGTGTGCCGAAGAGCTGCCCGAATCCAAGCCCCGCCACCTGCTCGGCATCTCCGAACCCGACGACATCTTCGTCGGCATTGAGAACGGTGTAGACACCTTCGACTGCGTCTCCCCCACCCGCGTGGCACGCAACGCCGCCGTCTACTCCCCCACCGGCCGCTACAACATCACCAACGCACGCTTCAAGGCGGACTTCTCGCCCATCTACGAGGGCTGCGACTGCTACACCTGCACCCACTACACCCGTGCCTACCTGCGTCACCTCTTCAAGGCGGACGAGCGTCTGGCGGCGACCCTCGCATCCATCCACAATGAGCGTTTCATCGTGCGCATGGTGGACGACGCCCGCGAAGCCATCAAGAACGGCACCTACTTCGAGTACCGTGACGAGTTCCTCGGCAACTACTACTCCGGCAAGAAGCCCTAAACCCGCTCTTCAACCCGTTTAAGGAGAACCCTATGAGCATCACTCATGTTCCCGATGAGGAGCTTCTCGTCTTCGACCACGAAATCGCGGCCCCGGTCGAGGAGGTCTTCGGCGCCTACCTGGACCCCGAACTGCTGGTCCGCTGGTACGGCCCCGCCGGCTGGCACGTGCGCCCCACCGACGTTGTCGTGGAGCCCGTCGTCGGCGGCTTGCAACGCCTGTCCATGATTAACGAGGTGGACCCCTCGGTGTCCTGCATTCTGCAGAGCCGCTTTTTGAGTATTGAACCGTTCAAGGAGCTCGAATACGCTGAGCAGCTGCCCGACCACCTGGGCAACCCCGGTAGCGTGCTGGTGTACCAGCGTCACCGTTTCTTCCCCGAAACCGTAATTACCTCCGACGGCGTGGGAGCCGGTACCCGCATCGTCATTGAGATTGGTCCCATGCCCGCCTCGGTCCACGAGGAGGTGCGCACCACCTGGCGTTCGACCTTCGCCCGCCTGGATGATGTGCTCGCCGCCCGTGCCCGCGGGGAGTTCTAACCCGCACCAGCTCTGATTCTGCCCGTCTGCGGGTAGGAATACTATAGCGCCGCGTTGACGAATGATTCGTCAACGCGGCGCTTGTTTTTAATACCCGTACCTTGCCAGGTGTGTCTTGCAGGGCGTGCCTTGCGGGGGGGCGTAAACTAGTTGGTCAGTTTCACGGTAATGACGGTGCTGCCACCATCCAGGGACACGCACTCGGGGGTCGCACGATCCGCGCCATCACCCGGCTTCCAGTAGCAGCGCGCCGACATGACGGTACGCTCACCATTCGCCTTATCGGTCACCTCGGCAGGGTTCTGCACCACAAACTGGCGGATCAGCTCACGCGCAAACAGGCAATCCACCGCACCGGAGGTCACCTGAACCGTAGCGTTGTGCTTCAGGTAGCCGGTAGCGTCCATACTGCCGCAGCTACCGCCCGCAGACTGAACATCCGAACTGGACAGGCTCGCGGTGCTCGACGCCTTCGCCACAGCACTTGCCGAAGTATTCGCCTTAGCCGATGAGGAGGAGCTCGCCGCCGCGCTCGCCTGCACGGTCGCCGTGGGGCTTGCGGTGGTGATGGTTCCGGGGCTCACGGTAGCCGCCGCAGTGGGGGTGTGCACGGTACCGGCGGTCGGGGTGCTTTCAGTGACCGTTGCGGTACGGGTGGGCGAAGGGGTCGCCTTCGCGCTCGTAGCGCTCGGGCTGGGGGTTGCGGTGGCGCTCGGGGAGGCGGCGGTAGTAGCGCCTCCGGAGCATGCCGACAGCGCCAGCAGGAGCGTGGCACCGAGCGCTACGGGGCTGTAGCGCTGAGCGGTGCGGAGCGTAGAACGAGCCTGGGTAGAAGTCTGGGTAGAGTGCTTCTGTGCCGGATGCATGGTGACCTTTCTGCGTCATCGGTTCGGGTTCCTCATCAGTATTCTAAAGACGCTACCTGTGAGCTAGCTATACGGCATCTGAGGAACCCGCAGGGTGCCCCCGCTAGGACACAGCGGGTAGAGGCACAGCGCAATAAGAGGGGCTCCCGGCAGTGCGGGAAGCCCCTCCTTAGCTCTTCACAACTCATTGATAGCTCGTTAGCAACTCAATAATTCTGACGCGGGCGCTTAGCCTTCGTGCCTGCCACGCACCAGAATAGTGTGCCCGTTTCCGTCATGGCAGCTTATCGAGCTATTCTCAATCTCGCCGAAACAGGTCAGCTGATGACCCTCAGCTGCGGGCACAGTCACCACATCCCAGGTGTGCATCATCTTCGTGTTTGCGGTGGTGGTTTCCGCGTGCAGAGCCGAGGACTCATTCGCGGTATTCACCTCGCTAGCGCCGGTCAGGAAGTTCATGCGAGTCACCTCCACCGGACCGGCAAAAGTACGACCGACCGCACCGTTACCGTCACCGGTCTGCTCACCGGTGCGGCGCTCGCACACCAGGGTTCCATCCGCGGGGTTCAGCTCGCAGAGGGTGCGCTCGTCATCGCTCTTGAAACGGTAATAGCCGGCACCGGAATCGTAGTAGGAGGGCTCCATGAGGAAGGGAATCGGGGGAGCATCCGGGTTTTCCAGACGAGCCACAAAGGCGACATCCTCACCGATAGTGCACTCGGGGGCGCCGCGATCCTCGCGACGGTTCTCAGCCATCGCGTACTGCGGGTTCCAGTAGCAGGTGGCATCCTGAACCTTCGCAACCTGGTGCTCGGTCAGGTTGTCGTCGGCACGCGGGGTGGTGATGTACTCGGTCAGCACGTCCAGGGCGTGGGCGCAGTCCACGGTACCGCGCAGCACCATGATTTCCGCACCGGTCTTCAGGTAGCCCTTGCGTCCGATGTGTCCGCAGCGCTCGCCGGCGGAGGCGCGTTCAACCTCCACCTTTTCGGGCGCGCGGGGAGTCTCAGCGGCGGTAGGGTTCGCGGCAGAGGTTGCCTTCGCTTCAGCGGGTGCGGAGGATTCAGATGCCTTCGCCTCGGCGCTCTCTGCGGGGGCTGACACCTGGGTCTCGGTGACGGTCGGCTCGGTCTTCTTCGTCGGTGACGGGGACGCGGTGGAGGAAGGGAGCGGGTATTGCGAGTGGTTAGCCGTGTTGGAGGGGCTGGGGCTCGACGAAGAGTTTTCGCTCTGAGAACCGCCAAAGCAGCCGGTCAGGGCGAGGAGAAGGGCGGCGGCGCATCCGGTGGCGCGCATCGTGCGGCGACCCCAATCGGCGGGGTCTGCCTGAGTGTGGTGAAACGACATTGTTATCTCCTGGAGATGAACCTTTTGCACCCTTTGCAGAAGGTATTTAAAGCATACGCTTAACCCCGTTCAATGCCGTTTTATTACGGCGGAGCGCCCCTACTTCTGCGGCAGGTAGGAGCTCAACAGTTCACGTTGCTCGGGGCTCAGTCGAGTCAGCCGCCCCGCGATGGAGTCCCAGAACGCCAGCACGGTAAAGGCGCGCACGCATTCACGGCCGTCCACCGGGGAGAGAATTGAGTAGCCAATACGCACGGATGCGGCGCTGACCTTCTCCACGCTTAGGCGCACCGGCACGGGCTCACCGGTGTAGGGTAGCTGAGCCAGGTAGCGGATGCCGTGCTCGGCAATGAGCGCCTGCACGCCCTCGGCAACCAGGTCAAAAAGCGGAATCGGAGGCTGCGGTGCCACGGTAGGCTTCTGCCCGGAGGACGGCGGCGGACCGAAGAGCGCCACACGGGCTTCTTCCATGACCGAGAGGATAGCGACATTGTTGACGTGCCCGTAGGCATCCATATCGCCCCAGCGTGCGGGTACGTGCACCAGCAGTTCGTCGGTGGTGCCAGCCTCAGATGTGGGAGTCTTTTCGGGGGTGTTTTCGCGGTTCTTTTCGTGGCTTTGCATGGTTTTAACTCTACTCCCCCGCCGCCGTGAGGGAGCTATTCGTACGAATCCGCAAAGTACAGCAAATGAATCATCTGATGATGATTCGGGTACTAGAAATATATTTGATGGGTTAAAGCGATGAGGCTCGAAAGCTACGATGCTTTCGAGCCTCATCCAACACACAGACATTTGAACGCATACAAGATCATACGGTTCACTGTCCATGATAGACCCGCCCTGAGGGCCAACTGCATTTTTACGGTTTTATTACGAGGAATTCCAGAAATTTTCCGTATTTTTCGTTTATTACCCGCACTAGCCGCGGACTACCCTACTCAAAGGCCTCAGGGAACAAAGCCCCCCAGAGTGCAGAACCGCAGTTCCTAACGGCCCAGCTTCGCCGCAGTTTCCAGGGCATGATCAGCGTCGTACTTCATCGCGTCGTACTCGGCGGTTGCCTGCTGAGCCTCCACGAAGGTCTGCTCATCAATCACGTGAGTGTGGCGAATACGAGCAAAGTACAGCAGGCTCAGCACCACAAAGTAGCCCACGCCCACAATTGCCGGAACCATGGAACCGCGCACCATGAAGAGCGCAACCCACACCGCGAAGAGCACCAGAACGCCCACAGCAGCGGTGAACTGGCCACCCCACAGGCGGAAGCCACCGGTCGCCGGCTCAACACGCTTGTACACAATATAGGCGAACAGAATCAGAACCCACACGGTCAACGCACATACCATAATCACAAAAATCATGGAGAGGAACGCTTCCTTCGGGCTGTACAGAGCCAGCAGAATAGCAATCACCATACCGCTGGTTGACAGCCATACCGCACGAGCCGGAACGCCAGCGCGGTTCACCTGAGCCAGCTGACGAGGCGCCATGCCGTCAGCCGCCAACGAGTGCAGCAGACGCGCACCCGCGTACAGGTTCGCGTTCGCACTCGACAGCGCCGCAATCAGCACCACAAAGTTCACAAAGTGCGCCACACCGTGCACGCCCAGCTGCTCAAAGACCAGAACGAACGGGGAAGCTTCCACCGCATCGCCCAGACCGGACGCCGAACGCCAGGGAATAACAGCCACAACAATCAGAACTGCCAGCACGTAGAAGGTTGCCAGGCGGATCATCATCGCCTTCGCTGAGGAACGCACCGAACGAGAAGGATCCTTCGCCTCCGCAGCGGAGATCGAGATCATCTCAATACCACCGAAGGAGAACATCACAACAGCCAGCGACAGCCACACTGACTGCGGGCCATTCGGCATGAAACCGCCGTCGTTGAAGAGGTTCGCGGTACCCACCGCAGCGTGACCGGGCAGACCGAAGAAAATCAGGCACAGGCCCACCAGCAGGAAGGCAACAATCGAAATGACCTTAATAGACGAGAGGAAAAACTCCAGCATGCCGAAAGACTTCACGCTCGTCAGGTTCAGCACAATCAGCGCCACACCAAACACAGCAATACCAACCCACAGAGGCAACTGCGGCCACCAATAATTCAGGTAGGTTGCCACCGATACCAGCTCAACACCGGCAATCAGAACAGTCGCAGTCCAGTAGGCAATGCGAGTCAAAAAGCCCGCGAAGGGGCCCAAGTAGCGGGTAGCAATAGTACCGAAACCGCCACGGACAGGGTAGCGAACCGCCATTTCACCGGTTGCCGCGCCAATCACCGAAGCGAGCGCAGAACCAATAGCGTAGGTGAGAATGACCGCAGGACCAGCCATCGCAATGGCGGTGCCCGAACCCAAGAAGAGGCCCGTACCGAGCGCAGAACCCATCACAATCATGGTCATCTGTCCGTGGGACAGCGAACGCTTCAGGGTGCGCGATCCGGCGGTCCCCGCTGCAGCGTGGCTGCGGGTATCGTCGTTGTGGGACACGAAGGTGCCTTCCGTCAGTACGCCTTAGGGGCGTGATGTGCAATGTGTGCTCGCACCCGGCTTCTGCGGCTTCTAGCCTCGTTGACGGGTACGAATAGTTAACTATTCTACGGGCACACTCACATCGCTCAGAACGGCACCGTCTAGAGCACACAAGCGAAAGGCAACGAACGGGGGTGCTCCCCCATCCGGTGCCTTTTATGTTTTAGCCTCGCGAGGCTTTCACGCTATTTAGTGCTGTGCCGCGCTGGTATCCTCGTCGGCGTGCATAGCGTCCAGGTCGGGGCGCTCATAACCGCCCTGAGCCTTCGAGGAGATGGCGTAGCCAATAGAAATCAGCACGAAGAAGACGATGCCGACCATGATGGATTCCTGAACACCCGAGCCGGGCAGCAAGAACATTGCCGCCAGGGTCGCCAGAACACCCGCCAGAGCCAGCCCTGCGGTGACGCGGCCACCCAGCACAGTGAAGGAGGAGGCGTCCTTCTGGTCCTTCTTGTACGCCTGGTAGGTCAGCAGAATCATGACCCACACAACCAGGATGCACAGGGTCACCAGCGCCATGAGCAGCGCAAAGATGTCGCCAATCTTGGCAACAGCCATCACGGTTGCCACGACAACGCCGGTGAAGGAGATGAGCAGAGCCACGACCGGCACGCCGCGCGAGGAGGTGCGTGCAGCCACTGCGGGAGCCATACGGTCAGAGCCCAGGGCGTGCAGCAGGCGAGTTGCCGCGTACAGGGAGGCGTTAGCGCCAGAGAGCGCAGCAACGAGCACCACGAAGTTCATGATGTCCGCCGCGAAGGGGATACCCAGTTCAGAGAAGACGAGCACGAACGGCGACTCGGTCAGCTCCGAGTTCTGTGCGGCGGTCTGCCAGGGCACCAGGCACAGAATAATCGCCATGGACACCACGTAGAAGGTGGACAGGCGCCAAATCATTGCCTTCACGCTGGTTGCCACCGAGCGTGCCGGGTCTTTCGCCTCCGCTGCGGAGAGAGAAATCATTTCCACACCGCCGAAGGAGAACATGACAACAGCCATCGAAATCCAGATGGACGCCGGGCCGTTGGGCAGGAAGCCGCCGTCGTTCACGAGGTTTGCGGTACCCGCCGCGGCGTGGCCGGGCAGACCCACGAACACCAGCAGTACACCAATCACCATGAACACGATGACGGCAGAAACCTTAATCGAAGAGAGCAGGAACTCCAGGGCGCCGAAGGACTTCACGCTCACCAGGTTCAACACCAGAATAATTGCGCCGAAGAGAGCGACGAACACAGCCAGGGGAACGTCCGGGAACCAGTACGCCATGTAGTGGCCAACCGCCACCAGCTCAGCGCCAGCCAGCGGCACGGTGCACGCCCAATACGCCCAGCGAGTCAGGTAACCGCTAAAGGGGTTCAAGTATCGGCTCGCAATGGTGCCGAAACCGCCCTGGACGGGGTGACGCACGGACATTTCGCCCGCGCACGCAGCAATGGTTGCCGCAATCATCGCACCAATAGCGTAAGAGATGATTGCGCCGGGGCCCGCAATTTTAATGGCGGAGGAGGAGCCCAGGAACAGGCCCGTACCCAGCGCCAAGCCCATCGCAATCATAGTCAACTGGCCGTGGGAGAGGGAACGATTCAACGAGTCGTTCTTCTCCGACTGCTCGGGGGTGTTCCCCTGCAGTTTAGACATAACGTATCTCTTTCTTAGACATGCTGTGTATTGAACAAAGCTGAAATGGCAACGCCGCCCAGGCGTTAGGCCGGGCGGCTGTGCACATCAGCTGTAAGGAGGTTAGCTTATGCCACGTACTCGAGTTCGTGACGCTTGAACCAACCAATAATCGGGTAGCTGATCGGCATGAGGAGCACCTCGACCAGGCACTTGTAGATATAGCCGATCAGTACGTAGTTGATGAATGCTTCCATGGTGTCGATGCCGAGCACCGGTGCCGCAATGGAGCAGAAGATGAGGGTATCGAGCAGCTCACCGACCAGGGTGGAGACAATCATGCGCAGCCACAGGAAACGGCCCTTGCTTGCCTTCTTCATCGCGACCATGACCCAGGCGTTCAGGGTCTGGCCGAAGAGGTAACCGAGCAGGGAGCCCACAAAAATCTGCCAGACCGGGCCGAGAACCTGCGCGAATGCCTCCTGGCCGGTGTAGAAGCTCGCAGCGGGCAGGTGCACAATCAGCAGGAAGCACAGGGCCGCAAAAGCAGCCGAGCCGAAGGACGCCACAATGGCGCGGCGGGCACGCTTGAAGCCGTACACCTCAGAAAGAAGGTCGCCAATCACGTAGGCGAGCGGGAAGAGGAAGAAACCACCGTCGGTGACAATGGTCGAGCCAATCAGGGGCAACTCGAAGGGTAGCGGACCGAACTCCACACCCTTGGTTGCACCAATATTCGAAATGATCAGGATGACGCAGGATGCGCCCAGCAGCAGATCAAAGTAGCCGCGGCGACCAGCCCAGGGCACCGTAACGGTGCTCGTCTGAGCCATAGATTCGCTAACGGGTTTAGCCATTACTTTCCCCAAGTCTTTCTTCATGCGATGTGTTTCTTCACGTAAGGCACGAGCCTTCACGCGTGGTGGTGAACCTGCAATGCAGGGCAGGGTTCACCGGCTCGTCTGCCACCCGAGCCTATCTAATAGTACCTATATGCCGTACCGAAGGCAGGTTTACTGGGTTCGTTCAAGAGTGTGGACGCTATATGCGCCCGGCTACCCGGTGTGGGGTGCCCGCGCGAGCCGCCTTATCCCGGCAGCGGCAGAATCCCCGCACCTACAATGGAGGTATGAAGAGTCTGAGCCGCAGAGTTCACCGTACCGGGCAGGTGGCGTCCCCGCTGGAGGCGGGGCGTGCTTTACGCGCCTCGGTGCAGCGCTCGGTGCGCCGCTCGGTTCGTGGCTCTCTACGGAGAGCGCGGAGGCGGCACCACCGTAACCAGCGGCGGCTGAGCGCGCATATTCCGCGTCTGCATCCGCTTTTTGCCTATGCGGCGCATGCGGTACGCGCCGGTGCGTCTCTGGTGGAGCCGATGCTTCTGGCCTCTTCTGAGTTGCTCGGTTACCGATCGTTTACGCATCGGGGCCGCAATATCTACTACCGGGTCGATAACCTGAACCTTCTGTTCGAGTCTGAGTCTGCGCCCGGTGTGCTGTTCTATTTTGATGGCGACCACCTCTCCCGTGTGGGTAGCCGCCTGTTGCGCCGAGACTCCCCGTTGCGTGCCGAGTTGGCGCAGGTGGCGGCTGAGTTCAATATGCTGTCGGTGCCGGTGCTGTCGCCGGGTAGCCTGCGGGAGCCGCGCCTGGCCGATGGTGATTCTTATGCGCCTCCGCTGACCTATAACTGGTGGGTTCGTGCCCGCTCGAACGGCAGGATGGTTCGCGCCCTCATTGAGGAGATTGCCCTGGCGTACAAGGTGGATATGAGCCGCGTCTGGCTTGCGGGCTATTCGGGTGGCGCGGAGTTCCTCAGCTACGAGCTGCTGTCGCACGATATTGAATGGATCCGTGGAGGCGGCGCGACCTTCATCGGTGGCGGCGGTGCCGACGGTGTGCCGGAACGGGTGCGTGAGCGGGCGGCGTTGAATCCTTCCTCGCATGAGCACCTGTTGATGAGTTGGCATGTGGGTGTGTTGGATGGGCGTTCGCCGTCGGGTCGTCGGCGTATGGCGACCAGTGCGGAGGGTAGCTGGTCGGCGCGTATTGCGGTGCAGGAGGGTAGTGCTTTCTACGAGGGTTTGGGGGCGCGGACTTTGTTGCAGGTGACTCCGGGGCGCGGCCATACGGGGTATCCGATTGCGTCGTTGGTGGGTGCTGATTTGGCGGCGGCTACGCGTTTGGGCTTCTTGTAGTGCCGGTCGTTCTGTCATATTTGTGAAAATTCGCATGGATTGGGCAAATTTCTTGGTGACACATTCGATAAATTCGTCATTTGCTGACGATTTGGGGTAGAGTGTCACTATGCCTCGTATTTCTGCAGCAACCAACGCCGCCCAGCGCGAGAACACCAAGCGCGCCATTCTCGACTCCTTCGGCGAGATCCTCTACACCCGCGGCCTGCCCGGCCTGACCATGACCGACGTCGCCAAGAACGCCGGCATCGGCCGCACCGCGGTCTACAACTACTTCGCCGACATGGGCGAACTGTTGGTCGCCTACGCCCTGGATGAGACCGAACGCTTCCTCAACGAACTGCGCGTCGGTCTGGAGGGCATCGAGAACCCGATTGACCAGCTCGCGGTCTACATTCGCTTGCAGATCAACGACCTGGCGCGCCGCCACCTGCCTCCGGGCCCTGCGATGCGCTCCATGCTCTCCCCCGAGTCCTACGCGAAGCTCGGCAAGCACGTTCACGAGCTACAGATGGTGCTCGCGCATATTCTTTCTGCCGCCATTGCCGAGAACTACATTCCGAAGAACGACATTCGCGAACTGGCGATGCTCGTACACGGTTCCCTCTCCTCAAGCGCCGGTCGTGCCGAGGATGCACCGGATGAGGAGACTCGCGAACGCCAGATTCTGAGCACGATTCGTTTCATTCAGATGGGTTTGGGTGCTCGTTTTGACGCTCAGGGCGCCCCGGTTCGCCTGGATTCTCAGGAGTCCCTGCCGGAGCAGTCGCCCGTGCAGGAGGCGAACCTGAAGGTCGCATCCTAAGCGTGGTATCTCTGAACAGCGGAACGTAGCGCAGTTATACATCAAAAAAATGCCGCGGACCTGATGCTTCTTTGCATCGGTCCGCGGCATTTTCTGTATTCGGGTGGGTTTTTACGCGGTTAGGTTTTTACGCACTGGGCAATAGTGCCGGGGAGATGGAGTCCAGATCCAGTACGCGCGCGTACATGACGGCGCGGCGGTGCAGGGCGTTACGCAGTGCGCGGTGCACGCCGTCTTCGAGGTAGAGTTCGCCGCCCCATTTGACCACGTGCGGGAAGAGATCGCCGTAGTAGGTGGAGTCTTCGGCGAGTAGGGTCTCGAGGTTGAGGGTTTTTTGAGTGGTGATGAGGGTGTCGAGGCGTACCTGCTGCGGCGGGATTCCTCCCCAGTCGGCGTGGGTCATACCGTGCTGGGGGTAGGGGCGGCTGTCGCCTACTTTTTTGAAGATCATGGTGGTGCTTTCTGCAGGTATGGGGCGCCTCGGCGGCGCGTGCAACCGTGGGGTTCTGAAGAAATAGTACCAAGGGGCATAAAAAATCCCCGGTCTTAGAATCTAAGACCGGGGATCGGTGGCGGAGGATGGGGGATTTGAACCCCCGAGGGCTGTTAACCCAACACGCGTTCCAGGCGTGCGCCATAGGCCGCTAGGCGAATCCTCCAGCTATGTTTTCTACGCATTGCGTAGGCAACGAATAAAACTTTACTACGCTTTTGTGAAACATGCAAGCCCCGAATGGGAAAAGTAACAGAAAACACATTTGTGGGTGCTTGTGCCCGTTTTTGGGTAAAGAAAAACCTCCTACGCACCCGCTGAAACCCAGGATTCCGAGCGAGCGAGGATATAAATCCTGGGTTGAAGCCGTCGAACGACAGCGAGACGGACATGACGGGTGCGCATTCTCAGGAGAAAGGCTTGTTTTCGGGCATAGAAAAACCTCCTACGCACCCGTCATAGCTCGAATACCCTTGCTACCTTCCGGTCCTGGGGGAGTTTTCCAAGATAACGCCACGTAAGAGGCAAGAACCAGTGTACCGGATTTTTGGGTTCTTGGGAATTCGGCGCGTCCGCGGTATTTCTGTGGGCGTACGGACTGCCCGATGAGAATCCGTGACGTGTGCGTGTTCGCCAGTGACTGTTGACCACTCACGCCGAGAGTGGAGCGTCTAAAATGGTAGGGATTGTCCTATCCGCACCCCGAGTTGAAGAGGTTGCCGTGAGCACTGCCCTTTATCGTCGTTATCGCCCCGAAACCTTTGCTGAGGTTATCGGGCAGGAGCACGTGACCGAACCTCTTATGGTCGCCTTGGAGAAGAACCGTGTGAATCACGCGTACCTGTTTTCGGGTCCGCGTGGTTGCGGTAAGACCACGTCGGCGCGTATTTTGGCGCGTTGCTTGAACTGTGCGCAGGGTCCGACTCCTACTCCGTGTGGTGTGTGCGATTCGTGCCGTGAGCTCTCGCGTGATGGTGGCGGTTCTCTTGACGTGATTGAGATGGATGCGGCGAGCCACGGCGGTGTGGATCATGCCCGTGACCTGCGTGAACGCGCGACTTTAGCGCCTGTGCGTGACCGTTACAAGATCTTCATTATTGATGAGGCGCATATGGTTACCCGTGAGGGTTTCAATGCGCTGCTGAAGATTGTGGAGGAACCGCCGGAGCACGTGAAGTTTATCTTCGCGACGACTGAGCCGAATAAGGTGCTGGGTACGATTCGTTCGCGTACTCACCATTACCCGTTCCGTTTGGTTCCGCCGGAGGTTCTTCTGCCGTTCCTGCAGGGTCTGTGCAATCAGGAGCAGGTGGCCGTTGAGCCTGGCGTGCTGCAGCTGGTGATTCGTGCTGGTGGCGGTTCGGTGCGTGATTCGCTGTCGATTCTTGATCAGCTGATGGCTGGTGCGTCGTCGCAGAACGGTATTGAGTATGACCGTGCGGTGGCGCTGCTGGGTTATACCCACGCGCAGCTTCTGGATGAGGTCATTGAGGCGTTGGGTGCGAAGGATGCGCCGACTCTCTTTGGTGCAGTGTCTCGTGTGGTGGCGACCGGTCAGGATCCTCGCCGTTTTGTGGAGGATCTGCTGGAGCGTCTGCGTGATTTGATTGTGGTGAAGGCTGTTCCGCAGGCTGCCGGTCAGATTTTGCAGGGTGTTCCGCAGGATCAGTTGGAGCGCCTGGGCCAGCAGGCTCAGGCTCTGGGTGAGCGTGAGCTGACGGTTGCTGCGGGTACTGTCAATGAGACTCTGAATGGTATGACGGGTGCGGCGAATCCGCAGCTTCAGCTGGAGTTGCTGTGTGCTCGTCTGCTTCTGCCTGCGGCGGAGGGTTCTGCCGGTGGTGCTGAGGTTGCGGCGTTGGCTTCTCGCCTGCAGGTTTTGGAGCGTCGCGTGGCTTCTGGTGCTACTGGTTCGGTTCCGGTGCAGGGTGGCATGTCTGCTGCTCGTGCGGCGGGTATGGCGGCGGCCGGCCTGGCGCCTAAGGCTCAGGCACCTAACGCCCCGGTTCAGGAAGCAGTTCAGGAGGCGGCTCAGCCCGCGCAGCAGCCTACCTCTCAGCAGGCTAGTGCTGGTGCTCCCCCACTGGCGGGCGCGCCCCTGAGCGCTACACCCCTGAGCAGTGCACCTCTGGCACCGACCGCGCAAGCCCCTGCACCTCCGACTGGTGCTCCCTTGGCGGGTAACACCCCGGCGGCACCTGATGCTCCGGAGGCACCGAATGCCCCGGCATCCCCCGCAGCTAATGCCGCTGCGGCGGGCACCCCCTCCGCGCCTCTGAAGCTTAACCCGAACGATCCGCTGGCGGCAGTTCAGGGTAATTGGCGTGCCATCCTTAACCGAATGAGCGTTCCGG
>ENA-OWMY01000331-OWMY01000331.1-metagenome-genome-assembly--contig:-NODE-331-length-14462-cov-6.297217_pt1 | contig 14462 bp, 26 predicted proteins | sample MGYA00245358_ERZ651122 | MGnify/ENA primary metagenome ERZ651122 (study PRJEB26857, sample SAMEA4031752) | metagenome | biome: human; feature: oral; material: saliva | place: Philippines | collected 2014...
CAAAAATAGGCCTAAATTTACTCATACATTATAGCAAAAAAGGGCCCAAAAAAGTGGATCAAAAGTCGGATCAAAAGTAGGTCAAATGTGGGGAAATGGGCCAAAAATGGGCAAAATCCCCAAGTTTTTTGCTCTATCCCCAACTTTTTTTTGGGGAAAATTGGGGAAAATCACGACTTTTGATCCACTTTTGTCAGGGGCAAATTAGCGATTTTGTTCAAAAACTGTAGAATTTTACACATTTATCCTACCAATTTGACCCTTACCAGAACCTAAATGGTCTGATTTCGGCTTCTTTTTCATCAATAATCTTGCTCATTTCCTTAATATGGGACATAATCCAACCGATATTTCCATCATTTTCACCATCAATTCGGGCTTTATCGGCCGTTGTGACCTGTTCAGTAAAGCCATTTCCTTGATACAACCGTTGAATAATGGTAATTTTCTTAGGATTTACGTTGTATTCTAAGCAAAATAGAGCAGCATAGATGTCTAATTGCTTGAACGAAGGCTTGGAAACACCGGTTTTGAGGTCATAAATGAGCAAAACTTTGTTATCAGCGTCCCATTTTATACCATCAGCAGTGCCAAAACAGTTATCTGAGTAGTATAATAACACCTCAGACGACATACCTTCACGTATACAATCATTAACAAACATGTTTAGAGCCTTCTTTTTAGGTGCAAGCTCTGTTTTTGACTTAATAAGTTGTGACGCCATCTCATGTAAAGCCGTCCCACGAGCAACATTTTGCTTGTTCTCATAGGATTTAGCCATCTTATCTGAGTCGTACCCCAACCAAGAGTAACCTGATGGGGATAAAAATGCGTGTTTACCTACTAAGTTCCAGTGTGGTATCCATTCCATTATAGCTCCCCTCTAGAATATACCTTACATGGGATAATACGGATCTCCTTATCCACGTCACTACCATCATCTGAGAATTTGTAGACGTAAATATCGTCATGGTTCGCATTGATAGTACAGATCTTATCTAAATATATAGGAACTTTAGACCTAGATTTAATATACTCCGTAGCTTCCCTAACCGTATTAAACAAATAAGGCATGTGGAGTTGGTCATTATTAATAAGACAATCCGCACCTTGCAGTTTATTAAACCGACCTGCCAATTCTACAATATACATTATATATAACTCCTTTACTTTCCACTAACCTGGAAATATAGATTTGGGTCTAGACCGAAGAATTCCAGCATATACCAGATAACCTCATGCTCATTTTCAGGATAAATGAATGCAGTAAAGGTATCTTTGCCGAATTTATCGATATAATAACCTTGATTCGGACGTTTCTTAGCCGTAGCTGAGCGTTTAACCTCCAGTAAAGCGTACTGAGAGCCACATAGAACGATTAAATCAGGCATCCCTTGTATTGACCCAGGGTCTGTCTTAGCGACCAGCAGAAGCCCTCTATAGGCCTCTCTGAGCCTTTTAACGACCATCTTTTGGAAATCAGCTTCCAATCTCGACGCCATATAACCAGTCCTCCTCAAGCTTTTCAATTTGCATATCAATAGGAACAAAACCTTGTTTTTTAGCCCAAGCAGCCTCAGTAAACCGTTTCTTATCACGTACAGCCTTAAGAATATCTTTATCAACTTTAGAAAGAGAGGTGATATAAGTATAATGTAAGTCTCTGTACGGGGTATTAGTTCGATCTATCCGTCCTTCTGCCTGTTCCATTTTCCTAAATGAATAATTAACTGAGTAAAATAGGATAGAATCTGTAGTAGTACAGTTCCATCCCTCAGCTCCGGCCGTGTATTGCACAAGATATATCCATTCATCACTAGACGGGATATGCTCATGTTTGAGGCCGTTCCATTCTTTATATAGTAGGTTGTTGCGTTCACAAATATCCTTTAATATATCCAACTCATAGTTGAAGTTATAGAATACGATAAGCCGTTTATGTGTCTTAATTAGGTGTTCGGCTATACGAATTCTATCAGGATCTGTGTTCACGATACGTCGAACTAGCTGTGTATACTCAGCAATATTCAATATAGGCTCGTCTGTGAAGGGGTTCCATCTTGTGTTAGCCAAATCTAACAATGCCTTAGAGTCAAATTCAGCATAGACATAATCCCTATGCCTAACTGTCTTGCGACTATCACCCATAGGTACAATGATTTGGTTCCTGTATTTCTCAAGAACGGCAGTACCTGTGTAGCGTTTGACCTTAGGGAATTTGACATACGGATCCCAAACCACATGACGAGAAACGAACTCAGTCTTATTACGGTAGAACTTGTTAGCGATGAAGACGGGCATATAGTCCATCCATACATCACCAGGGGTCGCTGAGAGCAATATCCATTTGTTATCGTTCCAAGCAGTCTTAATGAAGCACTTACCCCATTTCCCATAACCTACAACCCTCTGCTCGTCAAAAATAAAAACGCTGTTAGATATATTATAGTACTTCTCAATGTTTTGCCATGAGTCTACTATATAATTATATATCCCACAATTTTCCAGAGATTGTTGCCAGTCGGGTTTTTCAGCACCTTTCTCAATCAAGTCCCGCTTCATAGCAGTAGTGATGACGATCAAGGGCTTTTCTTCCGTAAAAAAATCGACTCCGTATTGGGAGGCAGCCCAGAATATAGACGTATATGTCTTACCTGAACCAACACCTCCCATTAATATAGAGCCGGATTTGAGTTTAGAGCAAGCTTCGTACTGCTCAGGCTTCAAGGTTATCTTCCCAAGTTTTTTGGGAATCATTATTATAAGTAGTTAATATCGCGTTCAAACTCTTCCATATGTGGTGCAAGTTCAGGATCGATATCATCTAGGTAGATATAAAGCTTCTTAACATAAGCCTTGATACCAGAATTAGATCCAACAGTCCAGTGATATGGATTAAGGATAAGGTTTGCACGAGCACCATATGTGACATTGTCAAGCATAGCAAGTTGCTCAACATCGTCTGGCTGTACGATAGTACCTTGGCCATTGTTAACTAGGACAATTTTAATCCATGGTTGAACAGTAGGGCCGTTAGACAAAGTTACAGGCAAGAAGATTTTACCATGAGGCTGATCTTCAGCTGGGAATTTAACATTCCAACCTTGTGCCGCTAGTTCTGCACCGACTTCAGGATCTAGTCGGGCAGAAAATTCGCGAGAACCAAGTTTGTTATGGTCTGTAATGCGTCCTCCAAAGTTAGGGAAGATAACGCGAACGTTTTCAAGTGTAAGTTGTTGTGTATTTGCCATGATTTTTTCTCCTTTTCTAGCAAATAAAGTAGTTAAGCGATAGAGAGAGTGGTATATAATAGTAGAAAAATACGTCTAATATTTTACCTATAATATATGAGTATAAAACTCTCCATCTCACTCCCTCTATTAAGAGCTTTGTAATAAGTTACAGATTTATTATAGTAAAAATGGGGTACATCGAGGACTTATTCCGGTCTATCGAAGTGGAATTTAGGTATTTCAAAGCGTTGAGTCGTCTCATAATTCACCCTATCCTCAATTTCCTTAGACAGAATGTTGGTATTCTTGAGTAGATTGTCGTAAACTTCACTAACATGCCAAACTATCTTGCGAGCTGTATCGTTGTCAATGAGGAAATAGTCGAAATCCGTCTTAACCCCAGGCAGGTCTGCAGTGAAGATAATATCCTCCTTGTGCTTGACAAACTCCAATATCTCATCACGGTGCTCGGTATAGTAATCCGGTCTACATAGTAGTTTCATTGAATCATACCGTCCTCTTTCAACTCAATAGCCATTTCGACCAAGTGGTAGACTGTGTTAAGGATATCGATATCGATATCTCTGTCTAGGTAGTGCTTGTAGATAGCAGTTGCTAATAATGTACTGTTGAGGTGAATACTAGCAAGTCTGAAAATGATATGTAGTTGGGAAGATAATTGCTTGACTTGATCAGGTACGTCCTCAGGATGGATCTTAGCTGATCCGATACAATATGAGTGGAACTTAGAATAAGAGCAACCTGTAGTGACACAGAATATCTCAGCCGCGTTTTTGGTACCACGAATCGACTCAATCAAACTACCGGGTTTGATACCATCAAGAATAAGACCGATATACTCAGCAGTCTGGTCATTAAGTTCTATAGTGATTGGTTCTGCGTCTGAGTTGCCCTCATCATAGTAAGTTTTAAGCTCACCGGTTTCAGCGACTCTGATATGAGTGAATTTAGGTTTGTTGTCTGACATTTCTAATCCTCCTTTATTCCAAGTAGTTGTTATAGACAATGATAGCAATTTCCTTAACGTTATCAGTGACATATTTCTCATCGACAACGTTCATAACGATTTGCTCCTCAATAATGTCAGGGATCTTATACAGATCATTAGCGCTCATAGTGAACACCACAAGCGAATTCCACCAGTTATCAGCATAGTTCTCACTGATGAGCTCAATAATAATACCGCTTTGTCTTAGACTAGCAACATAGCCCATGAGCAAATCATTTTCGCTACTAGCTTGAGTTAGATTAACTTTGATAACATCATTCGACATTTTCTTAACCTTATCTTTCTTCTTAGTCTCATAGGTACAATAATTATCATATCCCCGTTCTTCGATAGGACTGATAATAAACTCACGACCTTTGTAATTACCTACCCATAGTTTATAAACAGACGTAGCCCATACAGCGAAGAGGTATACAATCAATCCGCCTTTGATTAGAGGCAGAAAATGCGGGTTCCACATATATAGTAGAACCAACACCCAAATCAAACCCCAGAAGAACGCAGTACACATAGTAAACGCTATAATAAATATTGCATGTTTTGTTGCTTTATCACTCAAAATAGTCTCCTTTTATTTAGAACCATTTATTCTTGCCTGTGTTATGCTTAGGTTTGATGATACGAACATCAAATTTGTACTTATCATCTTCGCCTTCGTGAATAAAGACGTCGATAATTGGTTTGTCCAAGTTAGCAGCGATACGAGTGATTGTGATCAAGTTCTTAGACAAATGCTTAAGCCAACTATCCCTAGTAGCAATAAATACACAATCCGTTTGCAACAGATCCCAAACGTCACTTGCATCAAATCTGTAATGCGAACCTTTGACGATTTCGTCTATGATCTTATGCAGATCAGCGATATACTCTTTATCATCAGTTGGATCCATCATAAGAATATCAAACGCTGGTTCTAAGATATCCTTAATACTTCTACTGACCTCTTTGATTTCAGGTCTTTTTACTTTTCTGTTTTCTGTCATTTTACTCCGGCCAATCTAATTTAAATTGTTCGACTAGTTCATCCCTAGTTCCTTTATATGCTGTTACGCCTTTATTCTGGTTAACGACAAAGACGTAATGGTCTCCTTCAATATCTGACTCAACAAAGTTCAGCCAATCTGAGTTGTATGCGTATTTGAAAGGATCATCAATCGCCAATAGGATAGCAACGCGTCCTTGATACCATTCGTTATAGATGAATAACTCATCTTCGATAATATCTTTAGGCATGCATGAACTTAGATAGGTGAACATCAAAGCTAGTTGCTGAGCCTTAGTCAGGTAGCTCTTGTTGAACTCCAGTCGTTTCAGAATTTCTGAGAATCGGTTATAGACATTAATTAGCCCATAGTTCTCGAATATACTAAGTTCTTGGTATACTGAGAATGGTGAGCCATTAGAGTTCACTAGCTTACAAGGTTCCTCAGGCTCTCTCACAGGTGGTGTATCTTCCTCTCTTAGGTCTGTGAACACTGAGGTTAGTGCCATAATATACCCTAATAATAGGAAGAAACCAAAGAGGAAACCAATACCTTTAAGTACACTAAACTTCATTGCCAACCAGATTATTATCATAGTTGGTGCCATGTACATCATAGTCAAGATAACCATGATGAAGAAGAAATAGATATACTTAGCTGACTTTTCCATACTTATAATCCTCCAATCCTTCTAATACAAGATCTTCGTGATACCAGTCGTTAGATTTCAACGGGATAGTCCAAAGACCATTTGCCTTACGGATTTCATTAATCCGCTGACGAGCCATTGTCTCATGGTATTTGTATGCTCGGCTGTACTCAATACGAGTAATTTGAGAATACCCTGAGAACTCACGGCATTGGTCGTAGATAACGCCACGACGGTTCATATACATCGCAATACTATCCCATAGCGACTTAGCATATGAACGTGGTCCCCATGCTTGCTTGAATACACGTCCTTCAGAATTACGTACTTGTTCTACCATGTTATTTCTCCTTTTTAATTATGCCTTTGACTTCAACTAATTCTGTATATGAATTATATCCCATCTCAATAGCTTGTAACGTAATGTCTTCAAATTCAGGTGGTGTTATTAAAGTTAGATGCAGGTCGCCCTTTTTCATTGCACCATTAAGAGGTTTCCAGTCATCGAAGTTCACAAGAGCACCGCTTTCCTGTCGTTTCCTAAATAAGATAGCTAAACTGCTAGTTGTGATATAAGGTTCGTTATCCGCATAAGATGTTTGTGGGATAACAGGATATATGTATTCAGGCTTAAGATTAATAGTACTAATACGTCCAGGAATACGTACCACAATCCGTTCAACAGGAATTTCTACAAAGTTAGCTCCCATATTAAACCTCCCAGTTTTCGTAGTGTAAGGAAACAACAGCCATAGCTTTTTCTAAGTAGTGTTTACCTAGATCATCGTCTATGAAAATGTTAAACGGATACTTGTCTATAGCTTGAATCGTTAGGAAGATAAGCTCGGGGTTAGCGAATTCAACCTTGGATACTTTCTTCAATCCGTCTTTGAATAGTTTGAAATGCCGGAGCATAGTCTTATTCAAATCAACTTCCTCAGCAACCTTGAATTGACGCTTGTATTCCTTGTTTGTGATATCGGGGTTAAGATACTTAATAAGTTTCTTAGTATTGCGCTCAGCACTATATCTGTCGTCCTTGGATTTAGATGGTACCGGGTCAAATCCATTCTCTTTACGGACATCATTGAGGCGTTTAGAATCCGCATTATGACGTCGAGATTCGAAGAATGGGATATCAAGTTTTACATCTGATAAGTAGAAAGGTTTTTGCCCACGGCATTTATTCTGGAATAGCCCCATAACACCGATACTATTTTCACCCATGTTATAAACCAAGTAGATCTTCTTACCTGCTTCTACTAATTTGCTAGCACGGTATTCCAATGCAATAAGTTTATCGAGCATAGTTGGTCCTAGTCTACCAGGAACATCTGGATAGAAGATAAGTTGATCATTTACCCAAAGGAAATAGGCTTCAGCTATGGCGATACCTAACTTCTCTGCTACTAAGCTAAAGACACGTAGGGTTACTGGGGATAAGGCCCTGTCGCTACCGCCGTTATAATATAGCCAGTCTTGGTAGTCGTTAAATGCCTTATGGTCTAAAAATGTTCGAGGATTTGCTATAATCGAACGGGTGGCTGAGTTCAAGGCTTCACGGTCTCGTTTAGATAGACGTTTAGCAAAGCTGTTCAAAATAATTTCTTTAATCATTTAAATACTCCTTTAAAAAAAAATAAGAGCTGGGTAAAAATACCCAAACTCCTATTCTTCAGAAATAATAATTCCGTCTTCTTCTTTTTTACCGAATTTACTTGTAACCCAATTTTTGGCTTTTCCATAAGCTCCGGAATGTTTTAGCAATTTGTGTCCGATAAACAGACCACAACCAATCGCGATGTACTTGCCAACATTAGATGCGCCGTCTTTGACTTCAGCAGCGTGTTCTTCTTGAACAGAATGCCAAAGCTCAACAGCTTCATCTTTTTCCATTGGCTTGATACATGCTTGATAGCTGTTCTCTGTATCCCAGAACAATCCATATGCATTGTCATCTCCTTCTAATCCTGGAAACCATCCATCGTATTCATAGCGTTTTTCGTTTTCCATTTCGGAATCCTCCTTTATTCTTTCTATATAGAACATTGTAAAAATTAGATTACCAGATTATAGTAAAGCGTAAACCTAGCTGTCCTGGCATGTCAAGATACTCCTCGAATACCATCTTATACCAGAAGCCTTGTACATTCACCAACCATAACCTGTAATCTTGGAATTTGCGTTTGAACTGCTTTTGATCCTTAATATGATAGAACCATAAAGTCATACCTTCAACTGTACCGTCTTGTTTATGATTATAGGTCATCTCATCAAAGTGATCCTTAAGCTCTTTATATATACCCTTACCCATGTTATTACCTACAATAGATATGTTGAGGGCATGTGTAGATAGTAGCCGTTGATAGGGTGCTTCTTAATACTGATCTTAGCAGGGAAGTCATGAACTGTAACGCCCCATTCGTCTGATGCAGATTGAGTTGTTAAAGCTTCTTTTCCTTCTGGGATCTTTTGCCAGATGCGGACATAGTCTTTTACAGTCAAATAACCATAAGTCTTAGCGTGCTCATGCAATTTCTTATATAGGTCAATAAGCTGTAGTTTAGACCGCGAGTAAATAGTACAGAATATGATTAACTTGATTTCGTCCATCTTACCACTCCTTAAACTCTTCAATATAGTAGTCTGATCCTAACGGTGCATTAGGCCCATAGTATTCGAAATACCCGTTACCTTTATTATAGATAGTGAACGGTTTCAAAGCATGGGACTCAAACGGCTTGTCTGAGACATACCAGCATAGACCGTCTTTATCACGATATACCTGCATTACGGCAGAGACAGGATTCATCACACGACCATGTAGCGCTGACCCCTTATGACATTTAAGAATAGTATTCTCAATCGTAGGATGGGCGGCGTAGATATAATACTTGTCTGTACCTAGGATAGACTGGCATAGGTTATCGATGAAGTCAACTAAGGGTGGTAGTGTATATGGTGGTGTCTTACCTTGCATATAGCACATAGTCTCAGTCATACCCTTAATAACACTTACATGATGTCTAACAATCTCAACAACGTTATCTCGACCCCACATAGTCTTAAGACAGTTCGCACCACGATCAAGTTCGTCGTCAGTTACAAATAGTTCCATTGTTTGCTCCTTTATAAAAAAAAGAGGAGGAATGTATCCTCACTCGATTAGTTTTGCTGAGACGCTACATAGAATCTATTAAGTAAATTACGATCCTCTTCTGGGAGTTCCGTAAAGTATTTAATACCTAAGTAGCGAATAGCTTCCTCATCAAGTTTGGTCCATCCAACCTCTTTTCGTAGATCTTCAAGTAAATCGCTTAGATCATCTAATAGTTTTTGGCTTACCTTACCTTCGAGACGTATCATAATCCTATTGATATCAGCAAAGGTGTCTTCCGCGAATATAGTCCATCTTGATCTAAAATATTGTTCTAGAACTCGACCCATATACAGGCGGTTAACGTGTCTGCTATAGCCAATAAGGAATCCAATAGTCTTTTCATCGTATTCCATACCTTGATAATTAAATGTAGTCATAATTGATTACCTCTCTTTCTATAGAGAGGCATGTAAAAATTAGACTCCAGGGCCATGCCACATTTCCCAACGCTCTTTGTTTTTACGTCGAGGCTGGTCTGCAGCACTAGGATTGCTGAAATTATAGTCATAATTATCAGGGTTAATGATACCATTCTCAACGAGTTTACGAACTCTGCGATTTATAGTATCCTTGGAGACGCCTAGACTAACAGCAATCGTCCGATTCGACCAACCGGCTTGCTTACAAATTAGGATTTCCTCATCGTCTACAAACTTCTTAGGACGCCCCATCTGCTTGGGAGACTTCATAGTCCGTAGAATATCTAGTCCGTTATCCGGATTAAATGTTATAGGATCCATAATAACTTACCGGGTGTTATCAACCATTGCTGCTGGTGAGAGATTAGGATTAACCGTATTAAGAGTGGCTGTTAATGGGCTAGTAGTAATGGCCTGATTGACTTTATTTAAAAAATCCACTTCTTTCTTAGTTCCTTCCAACCATACTGCAGACATAAGAGCATAGTTAGAAAGGTCTTTGAGGGTGTCAATAAGAGACTCATCTGATACAAGTGCTTCTTGCTTAGATAGCGTGTTTAAACGAGACATCTTATCTTCCATACGAACAATAGCCGCGATTAGACCGTGTTTTTCAAGAGACTCTTCAAAAGAGTTACCGTAGTCGGTATTCTTCTTAACAAAGATTTCTTGAAGTTCCTTGTGGGCATCATGCATTTTCTGTGCTGTTAGTTTGGTCATTTAGTTTCTCCTTTTCTTCATGGTATACGTTTTCGCCGTAGGAACAGTTGGTCATGATAAGCTTAATAATGTTTGAGAACCCTTTGATAATTTTAGGATCCAGGTCTTTAACCTTAGCCTTTAGAACATAGCATCTCATATTATTCAACATAACCAAGTGTCTAATCTGAGGCATTGTTTTACCGGATGCTCGGAATGGCTTTGGTATACTTGCTACAATAACCGATTCAGCATCTCTAACCTTACGAAGCAGGTTAGCGCCAAGTCTAGCTTTGTTGTTCTTACCGCGTTTCATTATTTACGACCTTTCTTACGTGAATCATAACCTGCGAAGACACTAAGTCCGATTGCCAATAGACCAGATACTGCACCAATAACAGTGATTGTGTTACTTACGATAGAACCTGTAACCGGCAAAGTTTTTTGTGTAAATACGGGAGTGACTTTTTCTGGCGCTGGCTCTGAAGCAGGAGTTGTAGGAGTAATATCATTCTTAACAGGCTCTTTTTCTACAACTTTTTCTACTTTAGGAGATTTAGGTTCTTGTGGTTTTGGTGTCTTAGGTTCTTTAGGAGTTACTGGTGTTACTGGTTTTGGATCTTGCGGTTTGTCTTCTTTTGGTTTTGGAGTGTTCTTAATGATTTCGTCAATGTTAGCTTCAGGTTTGTCTAATACAGGAGCATCGTTTGGAACTACTCCACCTTTCCATTCAGGTTTGTCTAATACAGGAGCATCAAAAGGTACAGTTCCGCCTTTCCACTCTGGTTTGTCAAGAACAGGCGCTTCATTTGGAACTACACCACCAGTCCATTCAGGGAGTTTTTCACGTTCTTCGGGAATACCAGGGATACCTCCTTGGAACTCAGGGATCTCCACTTTAGGCGCTTCGTTTGGAACTTCGAATGTAGGACGAGTCTTACCATCAGCACGACCGTTTCCTCCTACAAGCTTGGTTTCGGCATCGAAGCCTGTTCCTCCGCCATCCCATCTAACGTTGATTTTGTTAGTAGGGTTATATTCCATTTGTTTGAGTTTAGTTTTGTACTCAACATATAAAGTCTGCTTATCAATCTTAGCAAGATTTGTGTCAAAACCATTTGCACGTAATTTAGCGTTTGCCAATGCGTCAGTTGCAGGTGCGTCGTATACAAATGGGTCTACACTTTTAACATAGTAGAACTTTAAGCTGTTTTCAACGTATTCTTGATCGTCAGACCATGTATCTGAGATGTTGACATTTTCCATGTAAGATTTCTTGTAGTTGATACGTGCAGTCCAGTTAACCACGCTTGGGTCATCTTTATCCTGCCAACCGTATTTGTACAATGCTTCATCAGTAGGTTCTACGCCCTTAGAACCAGCGTTCAATTCCACAACAGTACCATTGAATGAGATTTCATGCTTGGTATCTGGTTGTACAACTTCACGGTTGATTCGTGTGTTGAGATTCAAGGTGATAGATTTGTCAAGTGGGTGTTCTGCGAAGTAGTTGTTGAATGTAGTAGTTACTGTATTGTCAGCAGCCTTAACTTCTGCATTACCTACTTCAGCTTCTCCTGTGTTATTGTATACAGGGAAGTTGTAGTTTGTTTCAAATGAAAGTTCATTAGGGACATTAAAGGTCATAGTGTCACCTTGGTTGATTTGAACTTCGTCAGGGATATCGGTTTTGATGTTGACATTTACTTCAGACCAGATAGTGTCGTCTGATTTTGTAACTGTAACTTCTGGATCAGTGGCTACAAGTTCTGTAGACCCTTCTGCCTTGGTTACATCTGCGAATACGTGATCGCTGATAAGAGCGGTGCTAAATAGAGTGATACCGAATGCCAAGAATTTAAGTGCGAATTTTTTCATGATGTTTCTCCTTTATTTTTAACGCCAAATACTTTGTAGAGTTGTAACGGCTGCTATAATTAAATTGATAATTGCTATAACTATTATTATGATTAACAAAGTCCGTAATTGTATATACCATGCAATTAAGCTTAGTATCCCGCATAATACAGCCGTGATACGTACAGTCAACATGACTTCTTCATCTTTATAATATAAGAAGTTCATAATAAGAAATAAAACGTGTTTAAGGCCATTAAGTACATTATGTAGAACATGCATTAATCCCATAATATCACACTCCTTTATCGTTTTCTACCTCTTTTTTATGCTTCATATAGTATACCTCCCATATAAAAGAAATAAAAAAAAGAAAAAGAGCTGAGAAAATACTCAACTCCTAATTCTTGTTAGAAAAAGCGTCTTTCAGCTTTTTAACTTTACTATTAACCTTGTCTTGTAGGACAGATCCATCATATACATCAGTCGCGATGACTGCCATATATAGTGCGATTGCTCCTGCAGCAACAGTATTAATTACCTTGTTCATTGTCTGAACCTCCTTTTTCTTTCTATATAGTGACATGTAAATATTTTACGTCCACTTATAAAAACCTTTCTTTTTCTTCGGACGAGGCGTCGTTGTATCGTCTTCGGAAATACCCAACTCGCCAAAGGCAACATTGAGAGCAGCGTACCTTGTCTTATCCTTTTTACTACGAGGTAAGAATGCACGGAACTCGTCATTCCTTAAATTAGCAGTGCATGCTCCATTCCGACTCTCATACATAATGCCTACGTTTAAGAATTGTGGATGCTCAGAGAACCAGTCAACAACCTCACTGAGTGTCTTATCCTGAAAAGTAGAAGATCGGTACTCTCTTACTGCCTGTGGATATCGCTTACTCATCGCCTTTACTGTTGATGAGTTTGGTGACTTAGAAACCTTACTTAAATCATACATATAAAAGCTCAGAATACCCTTAACGATATCTCTATCCAGTGTAGGCCTGAAATGCTTTTCCCATTTGCCAGAGAACTTGTATGTGGATATCAAAGTGTACTTTGCTCCATACTTGTCCAAGGCTCTCATGATACGCTCTAATTGTTTTGATGAAGTAGAAATATTAGAATCTATGAGATATAACATAAGCCACCTCTAATAATCAATAGGAATAGGCCAACCAACAACACCACGAATTCCTTGATCCCGCATATCACGTAGAATACCATTAAGTTCATCAATAGAATAGAACGGTGTTAGTAACAATGATGCGTTAGTTGGTGCTTTGAATTGAATACGATTCTGATCAAATAAGAACAGGGTGCTATACTCACCAGTCTTAATGATCTCATAAATCGTTTCTTCCTCTGATGCAGGGATAACGAAGATCTGAGTTGGAACAGCGTCACCCAAATCATCAGATCCCTTCAACGTAGCAATAAAACCTGAGATGACTTTTTCAAATCCCTCAAGTTTGTCTTTCTTTTTAGAAAACAGCTTTTTAACAAACTTCAGCATACTTACCTTCTTTCGTATTTAGTTCCTTTAAAGATAATATTACCATCACCAACTGCGAAGACGTCATTTACAGCCTCATGTACAAGCTGGTGGTAGTAAGTCATATCAATATCATCGAAGCCTTTATAGTTACTCGCCAGTTCCCAACGATACCCCGTAGTTCCAGTTACAGCAACATGCTTATCTACGATTGTATCAGGGAAGCCGTTTGAGATAATATAATCGACATCATGATATTCAAGACCAAGTTCAGTGGCAATCTTACGTTTCTTAGCCTCTTCTAACTGAGCAGGCGTTAATCCTTGTGACTCACGTTGAAGTAAGTATCGTGGTTTGATCCATCGCGATTGAATCATTTGTGCGACATTACTTGGTTGAGTACGAGAGATCTCCCTACCTGTTACAGAAGCGTAGATTTGCGCATTCTTACCAATATACTGGTCATCAAGATAAATAGCTGTCTTAACTTCCTTGGTTGTGAAGAAATCTTGTTCGTTAACCTCTTCCTTGCTAAGGAGGGTCTTGTAAACATACGGGTTAGTCTTCTTACCGAACTGAGCACCAATAGCCTCCCATTTACCCTTCTCATCTTCAGGCCAACCGATTTCAGCAATAACGGTAGCACGGTTGAGCAAGGCCATACGAGAATATGTGTGTTCGTGTTCGAAGGTGTAACCAAACTCATTAGCCCGTTTCATACAGTAATCGATAATAGCCTTATCACCGTTAACGATCTTGATAGAGTCGGTCTTAATATGAGCTACCTGGTAGCCCTTAGCTTGAACCTCGTGCTTAAGCATCAACATAAATAATGCACCACGTTTAGCGATACAGTTATCGATGTTACGAGGATCCTTGAATTTGTTAGGCCAAGGAGCTGATGTCATACCATACACAATATTGATAATAA
>ENA-OWMY01000337-OWMY01000337.1-metagenome-genome-assembly--contig:-NODE-337-length-14377-cov-5.370270_pt1 | contig 14377 bp, 9 predicted proteins | sample MGYA00245358_ERZ651122 | MGnify/ENA primary metagenome ERZ651122 (study PRJEB26857, sample SAMEA4031752) | metagenome | biome: human; feature: oral; material: saliva | place: Philippines | collected 2014 | study...
CGACAACGTTACCGCTCCCCCACCGCCGAATCCAGACCGCGGGTCATTCACCCCTTTGAGAAGCCTGCCCAACGCTGGAGCGCAGGGCACCGCGGCGTAGACCTTGCCGTACCCGAGAATGACCGGCGCGTCTACGCACCGGCACCGGGAAAAGTGGTGTTCAGCGGCACGGTCGTCAACCGCAAAGTACTGGTCATTGCGCATCCGGATGGGCGGCGTAGCACTTTCGAACCCATGGACGAGACGCTCCCGGTCGGCACCACCGTTGCAGCCGGTGAGGTAATCGGCACCGTCGGAGGCGCAGCGGGCGGCAACAGCGAGCGCCCCTACCGGCGATGCTCCACCCCCTGCCTGTACTGGGGAGTACGACAGGGAGGCGCCCGCGGGGACGGCAGCGGCAAGACCGCCGAGTACATCAACCCCATGAGCCTGCTAGGGTCGAAGGAACCGAGCATTTTGCTTCCCGTGCCGGACGGATATTAGGCGCGGATACTGGTGCCGAGCATGAGCCGAACCAGATACAGCTGTGGCCCGTCACCTCCGGGGAAGGAGGCAACGGGCCACAGGATCCAGCCTAAGTTGTGCTCACTAGCGTAGGCGCTAGAGGCAGCTACTTACTGGAGGACGTCACCGTCATCAGCACCGAACTGGTTCGGCTGAGTGGGCTGAACCGGTTGCTCAGTCGGAGGGATATATGCCGGCATTGCCTTGGTTGGTTCAGTCTCACCGTAGTTCAAGCCCTGCTGCGGGGTGAACACCTGAGTCGGCGAATCATCACCGACAGTGTAGGCGGTGTTCTGTGCGGGGTAACCGGGCTGAGCAGTGTAACCGCCCTGTGCCGGGTAGCCATTCTGTGCATCAGCCTGGGTTGCACCGTAACCGGTTGCAACACCCGCAGCTGCACCCAGTGCAGCAGCCGAAGCGGCACGACGCTCACGGCCCTTCGCACGAGCCGCCGCGATCTTCTTGCGGAACAGGAAGAGCAGAACCAGGATGAGCAGCAGCAGACCCACGATGACCGCGTCCACGATTACGTCGGTCATGCTCAGACCGGAAGCCGGAACAGTCAAGGCGTTACCGCTAAACACACCGTTCTCACTCTTGATGCTCAGCTCACCACCATTAACGGTGAACTGCACACCGGCACGCGCCAAATCGTAGTTGAGGGTGTTCACTTTCTGCTGGTCCAGCGAGGAGAAGGTCGGCGCCTTGAAAGTGAGCTCGTAAGGAACACGGTAGTAGTTACCCAGCTTCTGAGCGAGCTTAATATCCGGCTTCAGAGTGTAGTCGGAGCCGAAGGGGTGGTAGCCACCGGGGCGGGTGACGGTCACCTTCGAATCGGGAAGGTACTCGTTCAGGCGCTGGTTGAACTCGTTCTGGTCCTTACCGCGAACCTTGACGCTCACGATGGTGGCATCGCCGTCCTGACGGACCTCGGTCTCGTCATTGCTGCCGCCTGCAAAAACGTCCTTGAGCTTCTGCTCAGCGCCCGCAACATCCTCGGTCGGGAATGCATAGAGGAAACGTGCTTCCATGGAACCGTCCAGGCCCAGGGAGGTAGCCACCTTCATGCTCTTCATCTCAATCTGGCGCGAAGAAACACGGTCAACCGCGATGAGAGTACTGCTGCCACCAGAACGGGAGGAGCTAGCGCGGCCCTCGGGGTCCACCATGTAGGACTTATCGTTGGCGTCCATGATGGTCAGAGTCAGACCGTCACCGCTCGGGGAGCACAGCAGGGAGCAGTCCAGCAGACCCGAAATCTTCTTCTGAACGGTGAAGTTGTTGTCCTTCGCCACTACCTCACGGCTGGCGGAGAGATCAGTGCTACCCGCGCCAAACAGCTTCTTGAGGCCGTTGCCCAAATCCTCAATCGAAGAAGCGCTAAAGGTCAGGGTACGACCCACTTCTTCCTTCGCGCTGGCAGTCGATGCGGAAGGAGCGTATGCCTTCGCCTGCGAAGATTCCAGGCCCTTCTTCAGCTCGGAGCCTTCGGGCTTGACCTGGTTCAGGTAGGCGTCGACCGCAGCGGCGGTCTCGGTGTTCATGATTTCCTTCGCAACGAAGGAGATGGTGACGTCGTAACCGCTGCCCTTCTCCTTCACGTCAAGGATAACGTTACGGAAACCGCGGTCCTGAACATCCTTCGCGGAAATCTTAGACCCACCGGAGTTCTTCACTTCCTTCTCGCCAAACTTCACAGTGGTTTCATCACTGTTGCTAAGAACGCTGTTCTTATTGGAGGCAGACACGACACCGTCCACTACCAGAGCTTCAGGAAGCCAGCCCAGCAGGTCGCCCGAGCTGAAGTTTTCCTTCACCTGGATACCCTGCACCAGACCCTGGTCAGAGTTGACGATGCTAATCTGCGGCTTGATATTGGAGCCCGAAGCCTTCAGCAGAGAGGTCACCTTGGAGTGGTACTCGTCCACAGAGGAGAAGGATACCTTGAAAGTCGCACGAGCCTTGTCACCCTCAGACTGAATACCTTCGTATTCCATGCCCTCGGGCAGGTGCTTACGCACGGACGCATCAAGGGCTTCAACGCCGCCCTTAATCTTGTCCTTGTTGTCCTTCATGTTGAAGGAAACCTGCATGGTGCGTGTACCCTTCTCGGCACTCTCAAGGCCAAGCTGAGTATCAATCTTTGCACCGCAGGCGCTCAGAATCAGGGCGGCAATGGTCAGCAGAACCGCCAGGAACATCCAACGCTGACGAGCCGGTGCACTCGGGGTGTGAGTCATCGCGTGCATGCTAGGCTCCCATCAGGCGAATCGCCACGTAGTAGACGACCATGGACGCCAGAACCCATGCGGTGCTCAGCGCCGCGTGCATGATAATCGGGGACTTCGCGAAGCGACCCAGACGGTTCAGGCCCAGGTAGGTGAGAGCCTCGCCCGAGAACACGGCGAAAGCAAGCACCAGGACCATCAGCATGGTCAGGAAGAACGCACCGTCACCGCTACGGGTGAGGGTCAGGAAGAACACGAGCAGGTTCAGCACCAGGAACGAAGGAATCAGCGCCAGCGAAGACACCGACACAGCGTGCATACTCGCGGTGAAGGACGCCGGTGCCTTACCGATACGCGCGGTCAGTTGCAGCTGCACACCGCGCAGAACCTGCACACCGAAGATGGCAAGAGCCATCAGCACGTACGCCAGAATCATGCGTCCGGTCGGTATAGCCTGCGAGGCGTAGGCGCCACCGTAGGCACCGCCTCGACCGTACATGTAGCCCATCATGGACATCGCGACAACGGCAGCCAGGAAAAGCAGCTGGCTGAAGAAGAACGCACCCACCAGCGCCTGCAGAGTCGTGGGAACAATCCAACCCCACGCACCGGCGGACGAGATGCGGGCGTGCGCGGTCGCCGGGTTGCTGGAGAAAACGTCCAGGAACGCATTCCAGGTAGCACCCAGTGCCTTCACTGCCGGATGCGGTGCGCTCGGCGCATAGGTTGCCTGGCCGGGCTGACCGGGCTGAGCGGCACCAGGCTGAGGTGCATCGAGCTGGGGTGCGGCGGCGGGCTGGCCGGGCTGAGCGGGGGCTGCCTGAGCCTCAGGCTGTGCATTAGCGTTCGCCTGAGCGGGCTGGGGTGCCTGCTGCGGCTGAACCGGCTCAGGCTGAACGGGCTGCTGCGGCTGAGCGGCCTGAGCTGCGTTACCCGGCTGAGCAGGCAGCGAAGCGTCCTGCGCGGGGTGTGCACCGGCATCGTAGCCGTAGCCACCGGCTGCAGATGCACCCTGCGACGGGTTGTTGGGAGTGTTCTCCGACATTGAGATCCTCTCGTATGGTGTGTGGAAGCAACACCTACCGGCTGAATCGGCATCTACCGGCGGCATCACGCTGTCTTTCGTGACAGGACTCTTCAACCCTACCGTACTAAACACTATGATGCGTCTTCGTTCGTCATTTACTCATTTTCATCACCATTGATGCATTCCTTGCACGAAAATAAGCGCCTCGAGAGCCCGACAAAAGAGCACGAAAAGAGGGCACGAAAAAGCCCCGCCCGCCGACAAGTGGGTGAAGTCGACGGGCGGGGCCGTAGGGAGTGCGGGGCTCGAACCCGCGACCAAGGGATTATGAGTCCCCTGCTCTAACCGGCTGAGCTAACTCCCCATCCGGTGCAGTGACGGCACGCTATGGGTGCCAGCACCATCCTCTAGAGTACCTGAACGGCGGCTGAGAACGAAAAACACTCTACCTACTCAACGCTCAGAATCTAGAGAAGCTTAGCGGCGCGAATCCAGGTAACGCTGGTACGGAGCATCGCTCACGTACAGTTCCTCGAAGGTGCGCCAGGTGTTCTCGGCACTGTGGAAGCCCACGATGCGGCGGGACTCACGGCCCATCTGCTCACGCTCAGCGGCGGGCAGGGAGAGCACAGCCTCCAGCTTCTTCGCCAAATCCTGAGCGTTATTGGGTTCGAAGAGGTAGCCGTTCACGCCTTGCTCCACCAGGTGCGGCAGAGCCAGCGCGTTCGCGAGCACCACGGGGGTGGAGGCGCTCATCGCCTCCAGGGACACCAGGGACTGCAGTTCGGCGGTACCGGGCTGGCAGAACACGTCAGCCATCTGGTACACCTCGGGCAGATGCTCATCCGGAACGAAGCCACGGAAAATCACGCGGTCGGACACGCCGCAATCGTGCGCCTTCTGCTCGAGAGCCTCACGCAGCTCGCCACCACCGGCGATGTCCAGCACCACGTGCTCGAGGGTATCCGGCAGCAGGGAGAGCGCCTCGATGAGCACGTCCACGTTCTTCTCTTCAGCCAGGCGACCCACGAAAGCAATACGCAGCTCACCGGGAACCTTGCCGGCGTCAGCACCCTCAGCCAGCTCGTAGTCGCTGATCTCAATACCGTTAGAAACGGGCATGACGGGGCGATTGAAATGACCCAGGTCGCGCATCGCATCCGCACCAATCTGGGTGGGGGTGGTAACGACCGCGGTCTTGGAGAAGCAGAAACGCATGTCCTTCCAGGTTGCCTTCTCAATCACGCGCTTCACGGGAGCGGGGAAAGGCAGGAACGGGTCCAGGTTCGCCGGCATGAAGTGGTTGGTTGCAATCACACGGATACCGCGGCGCTTCGCCTGGAAGATGAGGGCGCGACCAATAATGTAGTGGCACTGCACGTGCACCACGTCCGGGCGGACCTCGTCGAGGATCGCGCCAACCTCGGACCAGATTTCCCAGGGCAGGCAGATGCGGTTCGTCTCGTGGGTCGGGGGCAGGTGCGAGCGCAGGCGGTGCTCCACGATGCCGCTCTCTACCTCGGTACGGTAGCTGGGGCCGGGGATGGGGCTGGCTGCGACTACGTGTACGGAGTGGCCGCGCTTGAGCATGGAGGTGGCGAGGCGGTGACCGAATTGTGCTGCACCGTTGATGTCCGGCGGGTAGGTTTCTGCGCCAATCAGAATCGTCTTTGCCTGTTCCATGACGGGGCTCCTCATCGGGGTGTAGTGTGTCGGTGACTTTGGGGTTTCGGGTGCGACGGTGCGCCGCTTCTACCTCTGTCTGCCGCGTGCACCGGGTGGGTCCGGTACGTACAGCACTTGTCTATTCTACCTGTGAGCTGCGTCCTTCTCCGACTCGTGGAGGGAGGGTTTTGGCTGGGAGTTACCTCCAAACCGTCCGTTGAGACGGGAGCCTGCAACCTGCCTGTAGACGCACAAACGCCCCGATACGATAATCGGGGCGTTTGGATGCTTGGCGTTAAACCTGCGCCGGTTGAGCGGCGAACGGTATTTAGCGGCGAACCAGGCGGTTCAGGAAGTGCAGGACGGTTGCAATGGATGCGCCCAGTGCTGCGAAGGACTTCCAGCGTGCCTGCAGAACCTCGGGCTTGCGCACGTTCTCTGCCAGGCCGCGGCCGGTAGCTGCTGCACTTGCAGCAACCTCGGAGGGCACTGCCTTGAGAGCGTCCAGAGCCTGCTGGGTGTTGTTCTGAACGTCGCCGGTGTAGGACTGCAGGTCGTCGCGCAGGGCTGCCAGGTGCTGGCGACGCTCTGCGGTGCGCTGCTTGAGCTCTTCGAAGGTCGGCGGCTTGGGCTCTTCCTCACCGCGTGCCTTGCGCTCTTCAGCTTCCTGACGTGCGCGTTCTGCTGCTTCTTCAGCTTCCTTAGCCTTCTGCTCTGCACGCTCTGCCTGTTCCTTCTTCAGGCGCTCAGCGGACATGGCGGTACCTTCCTTGAGTACGCCGAGGTCGAAGAGCAGACCGAAGATTGCGGATTCGGGCTTGAACGGCAGCTGTGCCTTGACCTTCTTCAGACCGACCAGGGCGCAGATTGCCAGGACGATGAGGAAGATGAGGGCGAAGACCAGCGCGGATGCCCAGTAGGGCATGACGGTGCCGAGGCCGAGGATTGCTGCGGCGACCAGCGCAATGATCAGGAACAGACCGAAGACTGCTGCGACGCCGAAGAAGGCTGCGCCCTTACCAACGGCGATGCCCTTGGTCTTCAGCTCGTGCTTTGCGATCTGGATTTCGTCCTTGATCTGGCTGGGTCCAAGGGTCTTGAAGGTTTTGCCAGCGTCGATGATGTTCGCGACGCCGGACTTAATCCCGCTGATGCCAGCAAAGAAACCCTTGGGTGCCTTGGGATTAGTAGTAGTGGTCATGACCACCTCTCCGTGACGTGTTTTTGGAGGCTTCTTTTTCGCACTCCACCTCCTATAGTTTAGCCCCTTATGATACCTGCGCGTGACCGTTTGGGCGGAGGGTTGCCGTATCTCTTCAGGTATTTTTGACTTTCTGGAGGCTGGGTTGAGCTACTGGCGTAGCTTTCTGGGTTTGGTTACGCCTGTGGATTTGCTCTGGAGTAGGCGCAAGAGGATACAGGAGGGGCGCTCCCCCGCTGAGCGTTGGGCGGATGTGTGGCGTGTGTGGGTGGGGAACTTTTCTGCGCGTTAGGCTTCATATTTTGCGGGGTGAAGCATCTTTGCCTCCGCCCACAAATCCCTGTTGCTTTGGACTCGACACAGCGGGGTGACGGTTTTTCCGAGCGCGCGAGGAAGTAAAAACCGTTATCCCGCCGAGGGCGTAAGCCCGAGGGGTTACTGGTTCGAGTCCGAGAAACGTATATAGCAAGAACCCCGGAACAAAGTTCCGGGGTTCTTGCTATATCTGCTCCCCCGACTGGACTCGACCAGACGAAGTTAGGTGTGGGCGCCCCAGCGCCTGCACCTAACGCAGTGGTTACTGAGTTCGAGTCCCGTCGGGAAAATGGAAAAGCCTCAGAACTTCGTTCTGAGGCTTTCGATATTTGCTCCCCCGACTGGACTCGAACCAGTAACCCTTCGATTAACAGTCGAATGCTCTGCCAATTGAGCTACGGGGGATTATTTTGTTTTCGTTGCTGGTTTCCCTTGCAACGAGTAATAACTATACCGGGGCTGTTTGGGCTCCGCAACTTGAAATGCCGTGAAGTGTATCACTCTTTGGGTTGAGCGGTTGGGCCGTGTGGTTAGTTTGGGTGGTGCCCCCCCCCGGCAACCTGCAGAATACGGGGCATTCGGCATGTTGCCGGGGCGCAAGCAGAAGAGCCGTGCTTAGCCGCGCTGTGCGTTGAGCTGTCGGCGGCGCATTTCCAGTTCGAGGAGCTGACGCTGTACCGCTTCGAACTCTTCGTCGTCGGGGTTGGCGCTGAGCTGCTCTAGGCGCATCATCAGGTCGGATTTTTGGCGGGCGATCTGCTGTTCGAACAGGGCATTGAGTGCGCCGGTGACGAAGTTGGGCAGGTGCTCGTCGCTGCTGATCGGTAGCGGTGAGACGGCGAGTTCCGCAATGGCGGGGTGTACGCCTTCTACCGCGCCGGAGCGCACGCAGTTGATCCATTCGATGCCGGGGGTGGGTGCCATGACGGTTGCGGCGTGAATAATGCCTGCGGCCACCTCGCGGTGGGTTCGGTAGCGGAACTGCACGGTGGCGAGGTTACGCCACTGTTCTACGCTGATGAGCTCGGGGTGTTGCAGGGCAATCTCGAGTGCCGCCTTTTCGAGGCGGGCCACCGGGTCGCGCGGGTCGGGGGTGAGGAATTCCTCGACGGCGGGGGTGGTCGCCTCCGGCTGGGGCGCGGTGGGCTGAATGTTGCTCGGCGGGTGCGCGGCAGCGTTCTGCCCGGCGTAGGCGCTGGGTGCGGTGTAATCCTCCGGGGGCGGTGCATCGTAGGCGGGGTCGTAGGGCGCGTCAGCGTGAGCTGCCCCCTGAATACCTGTATAACCCGGCGCACCCGCGTAACCCTGCACGCCTTGCGGTCCCTCGTTCAGACGCTCGTAACGCGGCGCGGCGGCGGTAGCCTCCGCCTGCTGGGAGCGAGAAAGCTTCGGGTGGTTCTGCGCGTACGCCACGGCACGCTGAATCTCGTCGAGCTCCAGACCGAGCTGACCGGACACCTTACGCATGTATGCGGGACGCAGGTCGCGGTCCTTGATGCCGGCAATAATCGGGGCGATAGCGCGCATCGCCAAAACGCGGCCTTCAAGGGTCGCCAAATCGTACTTGGCGAGGGTCGAATCAATCGCGAACTCGAAGAGCGGGCGGCGCGAAGCAATCAGCGAGCGCACGGCGGCGTCGCCCTTGTGCAGGCGCAGGTCGCAGGGGTCCATGCCGTTCTCGGCAACCGCCACGAAGGTCTGCGCGACGAATCGCTGATCCTCCTGGAAGGCTGCCATGGCGGCTTTCTGGCCTGCGGCGTCGCCGTCGAAGGTGAAGATGATTTCGCCGCCGGAGCCGTCGTCGGTAATCATGCGGCGCACCATCTTGATGTGGCCGGGACCGAACGCGGTGCCGCAGGTGGCAACGGCGGTGGTGATGCCGGCGAGGTGTGCCGCCATGACGTCCGTGTAGCCTTCCACGATGACGACCTGCTTATTCTTGGTCATATCGCGTTTTGCCAGGTCGATGCCGTAAAGCACCTGGGATTTCTTGTACAGCTGAGTCTCGGGGGTGTTCAGGTATTTGGGGCCCTGGTCGTCGTCAAAGAGGCGGCGGGCACCAAAGCCGATGGTCTCGCCGGCAATGGTGCGGATGGGCCAGATAATGCGGCCGCGGAAGCGGTCGTACAGGCCGCGGTTGCCCTCGGAGAACATGCCGGTCGCCTTCAGCTCCTCATCGGTGAAGCCCTGGGAGCGAAGGTGCTTGAGCAGGTGGTCCCAGCCGCGCGGGGCGTAGCCGACACCGAACTTGCGGGTTGCGGCAGGGTCGAAACCGCGGGCGCCGAGGAAGCGCTGCGCCTCCTGTGCGTCCGGCGAGTAGAGGTTGCGTTCGAAGAACTCGGCGGCAATCTTATGCGCGTCGAGCAGGCGGCGGCGCATGCCTGCCTCGTAGCGGTCGCCGGGCTTACCGCCCTCGTAGCGCAGGGTGTAGCCGATGCGCGCGGCAAGGCGCTCCACCGTCTCCACGAAGCTGGTGTGTTCCATCGCCATGACGAAGGAGTACACGTCACCGGATTCACCGCAGCCGAAGCAGTGGTACGAGCCGACCTGCGGGCGCACATTGAAGGAGGGCGTGCGCTCGTCGTGGAACGGGCACAGCCCCACAAAGCGGCCCATACCGGAGCTCTTGAGGCTCACATAGCCTTCGATGACCTCTCGGATATCGGTACGGGCGCGTACTTCGTCGATGTCTTCTTTGCGGATGAATCCAGCCATAAACTCAATTCTACGGTGAGGGTTAACAGGTAGCGCCTACAGGCGGTGCAGGAGCGGGAAATAGCGTGCAAACAGGCTCGCAAAAAGGATGCGCCGCGACGCGCAAACAGCACGCCGCGGCACACAAGTACAGGGGTTTAGCCGCCGGAAATATCCAGCTCAGCCTCCGCCAGACCCAGACGTTCAGCGTCCCCCAGGATGCGCGAATCCAGCCAGCCATCGGGCAGGTGCGGCTGCTTGGGGCTACCGGCGCGACCGCGCGAACCCTCCACGGCGGCGCCCGGGTAACCAATCGAGTGGTCCAGCTGAGCAATCAGCTCACGGAAGGTCGCCAGGTCGGGCACCTGAGCCATCTTCGCGCGCAACTCGCCACCGACCGGGTAGCCCTTGAAATACCACGCCACGTGCTTGCGGATCTCGCGCAGGCCGCGGGTCTCATCGCCGAAGGTTTCCACCAGCAGTTCTGCGTGGCGGTAAATCATATCCGACACCTCGGTCAGGGTCGGGCGGATACGCTCCGACGAACCCTCAAACGCATTCTGCAGGTCACCAAACAGCCACGGGCGGCCCTGGCAGCCGCGACCAATCACCACGCCGTCCACGCCGGTCTGTTCAACCATGCGCACCGCATCCTCAGCGGAGAAAATATCGCCATTACCCAGAATCGGCACGTCCGGAATCAGCTCGCGCAGCTGCGCAATCGAATCCCAGTCAGCTTTACCCGAATAATGCTGAGCCGCAGTACGACCGTGCAGGGCAATCGCCGCAACACCGGCATCACGGGCAATCTTGGCGGACTCCAAGAACGTGATGTGCTCATCGTCGATGCCCTTACGCATCTTAATGGTCAGCGGAATATCGTTGCGGGACGCCTCCTTCACCGCGGTCTGCACGATCGCAGTGAACAGGTCAGTCTTCCAGGGCAGGGCGGCACCGCCACCGCGGCGAGTCACCTTAGGAGCCGGGCAGCCAAAATTCAAGTCAATGTGGTCGGCACGGTCCTCTTCAACGACCATGCGCACAGCCTTACCGACGTTGACCGCGTCCACACCGTAAATCTGGATGGAGCGGATCTTCTCGTCCGGGTCATGCTCAATAATGCGCATGGACTCGGGCTTACGCTCCACCAGGGCGCGCGCAGTCACCATTTCGGTAACGTACAGGCCGCCGCCATATTCACTGCAGAGGCGGCGGAAAGCCTTATTGGTCACGCCAGCCATCGGGGCGAGAACCACGGGAGTATCAACGGTCAGTTTGCCCAGTTTCAGGGGCGGAAGGGTAAGACGGGGTGCTTCAGAATTCACCCCTATATTGTGGCATACGGGGGCAAATCGAGAACCGGACTCAGCTGACGGGGTACAGAAGTGCAGTACAGCGGCACGGCGCAGGCTCAGCAACCGCAAGGAGGCGCAGGTACGCACAAGGGGCGGGGAAGCGCTCTACTCCCCCGCCCCTTGTGGCAAGCGTCAACCAGCAGGCTCGATGCCGGGAATCTACTCGGTCACGTAAATATAGGTCGGATCGCCCTCCACCGAAGCGGTACCGGCGCGCAGCAGCACGTCGGTCACCTGAACCAGCGCCTCCATCGAGTCATCAACCTCAACCAGCACCGGGTACTTAGCGCTCAGCAGGGACAACACCTGCATAATCGCCTCCACGGCGCCCTCATTATCGAAGTCGTAACCCAGCAGCAGCTCCGTGGCGGTCTTCTCATCCACCAGCGCCGCCTCCGGGTCAGTCTCGAAGGGCTGGTAGCTCACCGCAAACGCAACAATCGGGCCCTTCTTACCCTCGGCGGCCGCCTCACGAATATGGTCACGAAGCACCACGGCACCAAAAGCACGCACCTCATCCGAAAGGAAGTAGCGGTTCACCGTGCCCAGACCCACCTCGGCGGGAACGTCCCACTCGTGGGCGCGGCGGTAGAACTCCCACAGCGCGGCGGTCAGCTCAACCGAACCGGTCGCCAAATCCTCAATCGCCTGAGTCTCGTTACCGTCAGCATCCTCACGCAAAGACACCGGAGGAATCGCGCCCGGCTCCACACGCACCATACGGGAACGCTGAACCAGCTTAAAACCAGCAGCCTGAGCGAACTCCTCACCATCACTAAACGGGGCAAGCTTCACGCGCAGAGCAGTGGTCTGACCGTGCGCCGCCGCAACCTCACGCAACGCATTCAGCAGGGCGGTACCAATACCCTGACGGCGGTGATCAGCAGCCACCTCCACATACGACCACAGACGCGTCGGATGCAACAGCGAAGCAACCACAGTACCCGCAGCAACCGGCACACCAGAAGCAGTCACCACCAAGGTGCGGCTAAACGGCGCGTCCGTATCCGGGCCGAAAAGGCCACGCTGGCGCTCCTCAACCTCATTGCGGGCAGAGTTCCAAATCTCAAGCAGGGCAAGGTCATCACCCTCCTGCCAGGGGCGAATCTCAAATTTTTCGCTGAGACGTTCAGCCATGTCCGTGCACCTTTCCTTCGCTCGCGTCAATCGTGCCAATCAGTCTAACCAGGGTAGCCCAAATACACGACGGCGGGTAGCCTCTTTCGCTAAGAAGCTACCCGCCGACCGTGTTATGAAATATTTTTAGCCTGCCAGGCGTGCAGCCAGGTAAGACTTCACCTGATCCAGAGCCACACGCTCCTGGTTCATGGTGTCGCGCTCGCGGATGGTCACAGCCTGATCCTCGAGAGTGTCAAAGTCCACGGTGATGCAGAACGGGGTACCGATCTCATCCTGGCGGCGGTAACGGCGGCCAATAGCGCCCGCCTCGTCGTAGTCCACGTTCCACAGGCCACGCAGCTCATTCGCCAGCTTAGTTGCCGGCTCAGACAGCTCAGCCTTCTTCGACAGCGGCAGAACAGCAGCCTTCACCGGAGCCAGACGCGGGTCAAGCTTCAGCACAACGCGCTTATCCACACCACCCTTAGTGTTGGGCGCCTCATCCTCGACGTATGCGTCAACAAGGAACGCCATCATCGAACGGGTCAGACCGAAGGACGGCTCAATCACGTACGGCACATAACGCTCGCCGGTAGCCTGGTCGAAGTACTCAAGCTTCGCGTTGGAGTGCTCGTTGTGCACACCCAGGTCGTAATCGGTACGGTTCGCAACACCCATCAGCTCGCCCCACTCGGAACCCTGGAAGCCGAAGCGGTACTCAACGTCAATAGTGCCAGCCGAGTAGTGTGCACGCTCCTCCTTAGGAACGTCGAAACGGCGCATGTTATCCGGGTTAATACCCAGGTCAACAAACCAGTTCCAGCAGTCCTCAACCCACTCGTTGAAGTACTTATCAGCGTCATCCGGGTGCACGAAGTACTCAATTTCCATCTGCTCGAACTCACGAGTACGGAAAATAAAGTTACCGGGGGTGATCTCGTTACGGAACGACTTACCGATCTGGCCAATACCGAACGGCGGACGCTTACGAGAAGCAGTAACCACATTGTTAAAGTTCACGAAAATACCCTGAGCGGTCTCCGGGCGCAGGAAGTGCAGACCCTCCTCATTATCCACCGGGCCCAGGTAGGTCTTCATCAGACCGGAGAAGTTCTGCGGCTCAGTCCACTCACCACGAGTACCACAGTTCGGGCAAGCAATCTCATCCATGCCCTCAGCCGCGCGACCCTTCTTCGCCTCAAAGTTCTCCAGCAGGTGATCCTGACGCAGACGCTTGTGGCAGGACAGGCACTCAACCAGCGGGTCGGTGAAGGTCGCCACGTGACCGGACGCCTCCCACACCGCACGAGGCAGAATAACGGAAGAATCCAGGCCAACCATATCCGCACGGGAGCGGACGAAACGCTGCCACCACTGCTGACGGATGTTTTCCTTCAGCTCCGCACCGAGGGGGCCGTAGTCCCATGCGGAGCGGGAACCGCCGTAAATTTCACCGGCCTGGAAAACAAAGCCGCGGCGCTTCGCGAGCGCAATAACGTTATCGAGGGTGGACTTTTCAGCCATAGTTACTCCTTCTGCCCCGCCACCGGCTGTGACGTGCGTGGGTTCGGGTTGATAAGGGACGCAACCCAGAACGGGGCGCCCATATTCGCGCTCATCGGCGCAATATGCACACTTTTTGATGCAAGACACTAGGGTACCATCACCACCCCACCCCTGGGTATGCCTACCCGGCCCACCACTCCCCCATTTTTAGGAAGCCAGGACGTACCCGGCGGGATAAACTAGAAAGCATGGAAGAAATTTTTATTCGCGACGACATGATCCGCCTCGGCCAGTTCCTCAAGCTCGCAAACCTCGTAGAGGACGGCGCGCAGGCACGCGAGGTCATTCAGCACGGCCTGGTAAAGGTCAACAGCGACATTGAAGAGGCACGCGGCAAGCAGCTGCACCCCGGAGATACCGTCACCTTTAACGGTGTGACCGTGAAGGTTGCGCACGAGGGCTAGTCCGCTTAATTTTGCGCTCGAAGGGCGCGGCACCGCTATTTCCTCAGGCTGAGCGCTGGAGGCGCTGGTGACCGTCCTCGTTCCTACAGGGAACCCGCCCTCGCTTCGCTTCGGGCACCCTGATGTCACTACGGACGACACCGCCCCTCCGCACACGCTAGGCTACCCGAGGTGGCGCGCCGTGTTTTCCGGATGCGCCCTCAGGGTGTCACACGGACGCTCTCCGCAGCGAAGCAAGGAGGAAGCGGAGCGTCCGGGTGACGGGTGCCCCTGCGTAGGCGCGGAGGAAACATGCGGCG
>ENA-OWMY01000342-OWMY01000342.1-metagenome-genome-assembly--contig:-NODE-342-length-14346-cov-7.750472_pt1 | contig 14346 bp, 9 predicted proteins | sample MGYA00245358_ERZ651122 | MGnify/ENA primary metagenome ERZ651122 (study PRJEB26857, sample SAMEA4031752) | metagenome | biome: human; feature: oral; material: saliva | place: Philippines | collected 2014 | study...
GCGGCGCTAATGCCCTCGAAGGTGTATTCCTGCGGCTTGCCCTCTTCAACGCGGATGCGGGTCACGCTCATGCGTTCATCCCACATGGCGTAGGTGCCAACGGGTGCATTCTCGGGGGTGGGACGCTGAATAACCGGGGCGTCCTGGCTTTCACCGAGAACCTTAATGAGCTCCTCGGTGTCGATGTGCTTTGCGGTCAGACCGGCACGCATCACGTTATCGGAGGGGTTCATCAGCTCGATAGCGGTACCGGAGACGTAGGCGTGCACCTGACCATCGGGGGTGAAGGCGGATTCGCCCGGTGCCAGGTGTACCAGGTTCATGACGAAAGCGACGAGCAGGCCGCGGTCGCCGGGGTACTTGCCGGCAACGATCTGCACGAGCTCAGCGGCGTCAGCAATGACAGGGTTGTTGGAGCCGGTCAGCTGTGCTGCCGTCTCGACAAGCTGCTCAACAGCCGCGGTGGCGGTCTCTTCAGGCATGCGAATAATCTCAGTCAGCAGCTGCTTGGGGGTAAGCTCCACACGCTCTGCCAGCCAGTCGGCCTTGAACGCCTCAGCAAGCTCTGCCAACTGCGCGGAGGTGCGCACACCGGTGAGCACGCGCATCTGGGTCAGCGCAATGACGGTTTCAGGCTTAGAGTAGCGGTCCTTGTAGTTGCGGTGCGGCGCGTCAATCGCGATACCGCGTGCCTGCTCATCCTCGAAGCCGGCAATAGCCTGCTCGGGGGTGGGGTGCACCTGAATCGACAGAGGTGCATCAATCGCAAGGATCTTAAAGAGGAAAGGGAACCAGTCGGAGGTGCGGTCCGGGCGCAGGAAGCGGGAGGGCTCAGCCTGAATCAGTTCATTGAGCGGGGACTCGGTACCATCAACGGTCGCGCGGGAGGGCGCAGCCGGATGCGCACCAACCCACACCTCAGCCTCGGGCTGTTCAGTGGGAACGGGCACGCCACGCATGCGTCCGAGAATTTCGCGGGAACCCCACGCATAATTCTGAATCTGGTTTTTTAGGGAAAAAATCTCGCCCATGGGGGAAAATACCTCTCGACGTGAGTTGTTCGAAGTAAGTGACGTGATAAAAAACCCATACATTCAGCGGAATTTATAAGGTTTTACCAGCCCATTATAGAGGCTAGTTACACTTCTTTACCGCTAAAATAAAAGGCGTGACTACTATTAATCTACATGACTCATTCAAGGCGTACGACGTGCGTGGCATCGTCGGCGAGACCATTACCGCAGAGACTGTTCGCGCAACTGGCGCGGCTTTCGTAGACGTTCTGGGCCTGGAGGGCCAGACCATTCTGGTCGGTGGCGACATGCGCCCCTCCTCCCCCGAATTCATGGATGCATTCGCCCAGGGTGCAACCGCTCGCGGTGCAAATGTTGAGAAGATCGGTCTGATCTCCACTGACGTTCTGTACTTCGCATGTGGCGTTGAGAACGCTGCCGGTGTTACCTTCACCGCTAGCCACAACCCCGCAGAGTACAACGGCATGAAGATGGCTAAGGCTGGCGCTGTTCCGCTGTCCTCCGAGTCCGGTCTGTTCGATATCCGTGACCTGGCTCAGAAGTACCTGGACGCCGGCGAGATTCCTTCGGTGGAGAAGGTCGGCACCGTTTCCGAGAAGGATATCCTCAAGCCCTACGCAGAGTACCTGCGCAAGCTGGTGGACCTGTCTTCCATCCGCCCCCTGAAGGTTGTTGTTGACGCTGGTAACGGCATGGGTGGTATGACCACTCCCGCTGTTCTGGGCGACACCATCCTGCCGGGCCTGCCCCTGGAAATCGTTCCGCTGTACTTCGAGCTGGACGGCACCTTCCCGAACCACCCGGCTAACCCGCTGGAGCCGGCTAACCTGGTTGACCTGCAGAAGGCTGTTGTTGAGCACGGTGCTGACATTGGTCTGGCATTTGACGGTGACGCTGACCGTTGCTTCGTCATCGATGAGAAGGGTGAACCCGTCACTCCTTCGGCTGTGACCGCTCTGGTTGCTGAGCGCGAGATTGCTCGTGCGAAGGCAGAGGGTAACGAAGAGCCCGTCATCATCTACAACCTGATCACCTCGAAGGCTGTTCCTGAGCTGGTTGAGAAGCTGGGCGGCCGCGCAGTGAAGACCCGCGTGGGCCACTCCTTCATCAAGGCTGTTATGGCCAAGGAGAACGGCGTTTTCGGTGGCGAGCACTCCGCTCACTACTACTTCAAGGACTTCTTCAACGCAGACACCGGCATGCTCGCTGCAATGCACGTGCTGGCTGCTCTGGGTGGCGACGACAAGCCTCTCTCCGAGATCAGCGCGAAGTACTCCCCGTACGTTGCTTCCGGCGAGATCAACTCCGAGCTGGAAGACAAGGCTGCCGCTGTGGACCGCGTGCGTGCACACTACGCTAACGCTCCCGTGGTTGTTGAGGACTCCGACGGTACCACCTTCACCAACACCGAAGAGGGTTGGTGGGTTAACCTGCGTCCTTCAAACACTGAGCCTTTCCTGCGCCTGAACCTTGAGGCACCGGATGTTGCGACCATGGAGCGCGTCCGCGATGAGGTTCTGGCTCTGGTTCGCCAGGGCTAAGCACTAGCTAGCTACTAAAATCCCGCCCGCAGATTACTTCTGCGGGCGGGATATTTTTCTTAAGTTCTAAACCCGGCTAGGTTCTTCTGTCTCAAAGAAAGAACCTAGCCGGGTTTAAGAAACCTAGCGGACGAGCCGGCTTACGCGGTTTTTACGCCTCGCGTGCCTGGTCGTGGAGCATCCACTGGTCGGGGCCGAAGATCTCGTAGTTGATGTTCTTGCCGGGAACGCCTGCCTCCACCAGTGCGGAACGTACGCCCTGCATGAAGGGCAGCGGGCCGCAGAGGTAAACGTTAGCGTTGGCGGGAACATCCAGCTTGGATACGTCGACGCGGCCAGTGAAGTCGCCGCCTTCGCCCTCGATGAAGGATACGAGGCGTGCGTTGGGCAGCTTGCCGACGAGCTCGGTGAGCTCTTCGCGCAGGGGCCAGGTGTCCAGGCGGCGGTCTGCGTGGACCACGGTCACGGGACGCTCGGAGCCCTTCTCAACCAGCTCGGAGAGGAAGCTGAGCATGGGGGTGGTGCCGATACCTGCGGAGAAGAGGTACAGGGGCGCCTCAGGGTCGCCAAAGCCTTCCAGAGTCAGGTCACCGTAGGGGTTGGAGATTTCGACGACTGCGCCAACTTCCAGCTCGTGCAGGATGGAGGTCATCTCGCCGTTGGGGTCGAGCTTCACAGCGATGCGGCGCTGGTTCTTTTCGCTGGGCAGCAGGGTGTACTGGCGTGCCTGGCGCAGGCCGTCACGTGCGGGAACGACGATGGAGATGTACTGGCCGCCCTTGGACTCGGTCATGGGGGTCTCGTCGGCGGGCTCGAAGGTCAGAACTACGACGTTCTCACCGGTCTCCTTGCGGTCAACGAGCTTGAAGGGTGCGAACATGACGTCGTTTGCCTGGGAAGCGTACAGGCCCTTCTCCAGCTTGATGAGGGCGTTGCCCATGAGCCAGTAGACCTCGGTCCATGCCTCAACGATTTCGGGGGTAGCCAGGTCGCCCAGGTTAGCGGCGATTGCCTCGAAGAGGTACTTGTAGACGGTGGGGTACTCTTCTTCCTTCAGGCCCAGGGATGCGTGCTTGTGTGCAACGCGGGAGAGGACCTCGTCCGGGTAGGAGTCCGGGTGCTCGACAATGTAGGAAGCGAATACTGCGATGGAGCCAGCCAGTGCGCGAGGCTGAGTGCCTTCAAGCTGGGAGGAGCGGGAGAACATGCCGTCCATCAGGTCGGGGCGGGCGGCGAACATTCGACGGTAGAAGTCGGGGGTGATGTCGTTAATGCGCTCAGCAATAATGGGCAGCGTTGCCTCAATAATGGGGCGGGACTTCTCGGAGAGCATCGGTGTGTGCCTTCTTCCTGTGTGGTCACCTCGGTCATTGTGGCGAGACCCCTCAATATCAGTATTGCGGGGCATTCACTCAGACAGCTTAGTTGGTGACAGAGTGTTTATAAAGCACCCTTACCGTAGCATTTTGCGGGGTGCTTGCGCTGAGTGCAGGTCACTTTCTGAGGGATATTGAGGGGTCTAGGTGAGACTTATGGTTCAGCTTGACTCAAAGAGAGAGCCGAGCGTCACACTATATATTTTCAGCACTGTTTTTGAGTTCGCCGCGTGACTAGCCCTGGAGTGTGCATAAAAATTCTGGTATGGAAATATATTTACTACGGAAAGTATGCAGTGCAGTGCAAAAATGAATATGGTCACATTTTCTGCATTTGAAAAGCAAATTTGCAATATCCTGCATTTCCTGCACATTTTCCGGGTTCATGCAGGTGCCGGCAACCGCGCAGACGGAGTCAAAAATACCCCAGCGAATACCCCTGCGTAGCCCTCAAAACCCCGCAGGGAAACCCCACAAGAAGCCCCAGGGAAGCCCCAGCGCGAACGACCCAGCAGCCCCCGCATCCCCACAGAAACGCCCAAACTCCGTGTTAAAAACTCTATGGAGCCTCCTACCGGAAAGCTCCACAGGTATCAACGTATCTCTTGAATACTTACGACTAGCGCCTTACAACTAGCGCGCAGTCAGTGCGTTCTCCGGAGGCCCAAAGCCCAGCTCAACAAACACCGGGCCAACGGGGCGCGCACCGGCAGTCAACTCGCTAATGACCACCGAATCAACCGATGCATAGAATGCCTCGCGAGCCTTCGCCAGCACGTTGCGCAGGCGACAGAACTTATCGAGGGGGCAGTGGCCATTCTCGTCCTCGCACTCAATCATGGGGATATCGCCCTCAGTAGCGCGAAGAATAGTGCCGACGGTCGCAGAACGTCCCGCATCGGAGAGCATGACGCCACCGGCGCGACCGCGAGTCGAGTCCAGGTAACCCATGTTCACGAGGAAAGCTACAGCCTTCGCCACGTGGTTGTAGGGGGTGTCCACACCTTCAGCGATCTTCTGGGTGGAAAGCTTCTGACCGGGCTCCAGAGCAGACAGGAGCATCAGAACGCGGAGCGAGACATCCGAGAATGCTGTCAAACGCATGGATACTCCTTCTATCCTTCTCGTACTACCGCCCCCTCCACGGAGGCGGCAACGGATGCGTGAACCTGGGCAGGGTTCGACGCGTTCAAAAATCTTACATTGGAATTGTATAGGGGGCGGCAAGAGGGCAAGAAATTATAACTAGCCGCTTCTGTACCTAAACCACCCCGGCGGGGGTTTTAAAGTATTTCTCAAGAGCAAGTGGACTGCATAGCCTTACACTCACGCCTTTGCGCGAAAACTCATCATTCCCCCAGCAGACGGGGATTCAAATTTTCCCCAGACAGATGGAAGAGGCGGAATCTCCCCGGGAGATTCCGCCCCTTCAAGGCGCTAAACCTTAGGTATTAGCTGGAGTGTCTTAGTCCTCCAGAGCCTTCGCCAGAGCGTCGCGCTGTTCGCGAACCTCAGCAGGCAGCTTGTCGCCGAACTTCTCGAGCCACTCGTCGATGCCGGGCAGTTCAGCGGCCCATTCTTCCTTCGAGACAGCCAGAGCAGCCTTCAGCTCGTCCTCAGAAATTTCCAGACCGGTCAGGTCCAGGTCTTCCTTGGTGGGAACGGTGCCCAGGAAGGTCTCCTGACCGCCAGCCTTGCCGTCAAGGCGGTCGAAGATCCACTTCACAACGCGAGAGTTCTCGCCGAAGCCGGGCCATGCGAAGCCGCCGTCGGGGGTGCGGCGGAACCAGTTGACGTAGTAGACCTTCGGCATGTTCTCTGCGCCGTGCTTCTTGCCCAGGTCCAGCCAGTGCTTAAAGTAGTCACCAGCGTTGTAACCGATGAAGGGCAGCATAGCCATCGGGTCGCGGCGAATCACGCCGACAGCGCCCTTAGCAGCCGCGGTGGTCTCGGAGGAGAGGGTAACTGCGCGGAAGACGCCCTGCTCCCAGCTCTCGGACTCGGAAACCAGGGGGATGGTGGTCTTGCGGCGACCGCCCAGAACGATAGCGCTCAGCGGCACACCCTCGGGGTCGTAGTACTCGGGAGCGAGCATGTCGACCTGGGATGCGGGGGTGCAGAAGCGGGAGTTCGGGTGAGCTGCCGGGCGACCGGACTCGGGGGTCCAGTCCTTACCGGTCCAGTCAATCAGGTGTGCGGGAGCCTCATCGGTCTTACCCTCCCACCAGACGGAGCCGTCGTCGGTCAGTGCAACGTTGGTGAAGATGGTGTTGCCCTTGGCGATAGCCTTCATAGCGTTCGGGTTGGTGGAGTAACCGGTGCCCGGTGCCACGCCGAACAGGCCAGCCTCGGGGTTGACCACGCGTGCCTGGTGGTTCTCGTCGAACTCGATCCATGCGATGTCGTCGCCGACCATCTCAGCCTTCCAGCCGTCAATGGTGGGCTCCATCATTGCGAAGTTGGTCTTGCCACATGCGGAGGGGAACGCTGCGGAGATGTAGCGAACCTTGCCCTCGGGGTTGGTGACCTTCAGGATGAGCATGTGCTCTGCCATCCAGCCCTCATCGCGACCGATAACGGATGCGATACGCAGTGCGTAGCACTTCTTGCCGAGCAGTGCGTTACCGCCGTAGCCGGAACCGAAGGACCAGATTTCGCGGGTCTCGGGGAACTGGACGATGTACTTCTCGGGGTTGCAGGGCCAGGGAACGTCTTCCTGACCGGGCTCCAGGGGTGCACCGACAGAGTGCAGGGCCTTAACGAAGAAGCCGTTGGTCTCGTTCAGCTTGGCAAGAACGTCCTTACCAATGGTTGCCATGATGCGCATGGAGCAGACAACGTATGCGGAGTCGCTGAGCTCAACAGCAATCTTGGGGTTCTTAGCCTTCAGGGAGCCCATGACGAAGGGAATAACGTACATGGTGCGGCCGCGCATGGAGCCCTCGAACAGGCCGGTCAGGGTCTGCTTCATTTCGACGGGGTCGCGCCAGTTGTTGGTCGGGCCTGCGCCTTCTTCAGTCTCGGAGCAGATGAAGGTGCGTTCCTCGACACGTGCAACGTCGTCGGGATCGGAGAAAGCTGCGTAAGAGTTCGGGAATTCGTGATCGCTGAGGCGAACAAAGGTACCGGCGTCAACCAGTTCCTGTGCCAGGCGGTCGTATTCTTCCTGGGAGCCATCAACCCAGTAGATGTGCGCGGGCTGGGTCAGGGCCGCAACTTCGCGAACCCAATCCAGAAGGCCCTGGTGGGTAGTGGGTGCACTCTGCAGCTCCTTTTCGAGCTCAGCAGAGAGAGTACGAGTTGAGGTGTCAGCCATTGACGTTTTCCCCTTCAATCGGTGGCCCGGATACTACATTGATCCGGTTAGGTCTGCGGTAACAAAGAAGCAGTTAAACACTACAAGCGTGCAAACAAATGTGAATATGCACGCTTGGACAGTCTCCACTTCCTCGTGATGCTTACAGAATAACGCATTAATGGTCTGCAGAGCTTTCTATGACACCATTTCTTATGTTCTGCGCATCACATTCCTAGAGCGCGAGAAGATTTTTTGGAGGATTTTGGGGGTTATCCTGCAGGGTCTAAGCGGGTGTTTTAAGCGTCCTTGAGGTAGATTTCGGGGTAGAGTTCGGGACGGAACAAAAATATTTTGAAAAAATTTTACGACACCAAAACCCCCGGAATCATGCGGCAAAACGGGGTATTTGAGAGTCTTTCGGAGGAGATTTTAGGCAAATTTCGAGTTTTCGGCTTGCGCGCCCCCGAGGACATCCGTATAGTAGTACCTGTTGCCGCGACGGGTTGAAGAAATCCGAAGCGAGGAACATGCGCCTGTAGCTCAACGGATAGAGCATCTGACTACGGATCAGAAGGTTGGGGGTTCGAATCCCTTCGGGCGCACCACTAATCCCCGGTTCTTCGGAACCGGGGATTTTTGTATGCCCAAAAGATCTACCTCAGAAGATATACCCCGGAGGACACGCCCGGGAAGATGTCTTTGGGCAAGAAGCGCGCAGAAAACGCCCTGCCACAAGCTCCGGGCAGGGCTCAAGCCACCGCGCAGTACAAAACGTTGCAGCATGACACGTTGCAGGCTCTAGCTAGGTGTAGCAAGGACGCTCCAGCAGCTGACGCTACCCCATCCGTGCCAAAAACGGTGCCCAAAAGCGTCCCAACCTGTGAATCCACAGATTTACGCGCCCCAGATGACGTGCTCCGGGGCACACCCGCCAAAAAACGCCTAGGATGGAAAGAGGACCCTCCACGCATAGGTTGGAGAGTAGACAACGCAAAGGAGCACTATGGCACAGCTATCCATTCCGCAGTCCCTGATAGGTGCGCTCATCGATATTGCTGATTTGGGAACCCTCGATTACTTCCCGCCCACCGAACGATGCGCGCACTGGTCCCTCTATGATGCGCAGCGCCAAGAGCTCCTCTGCCCTTGCGCACCCGCCGCCAACGCCACCGTAGAAAAGCTCTTTGAGGCCGCGGCGAAGATTCTCTACGAGAATTTCCCCCGATATATCGACTCTCCCGAGGAAATCATTCCTTATACTTCCCGGCAGGAACTCGTTGCCGCCCTACGCCGCGGCGATGAGGAACCCAGCGGCAGTACGCCTCGTGAAGAGGAACAGAACGACCTGCAGGCGGCCGAGACTACCGCAGAGTCCACGGCTGAGGCTCCCGTTGCAGAGGCCAACGAGGGTGTAGCTAGTGAGGATGCAGCGGTGAGCGCATCCGCCGCTCCCAAACCTGCAGCGCCGGAGCCTGCAACCCCGGAGCCTGCAACCCCGGAGCCTGCAGCACCGAAGCCCGCGCCTTCCCCCGCACTCTTTGCCGCCCGCGCGGCACAGGCACCCGCTCCGGCTCCCGGTATGGCTCCCAGCGTGCCGGAAGAAGCATCTGTGGAAGCGCCCGCAGAGGCAACTGCAGAAAAGACGGTTCCTGTACCGACCCCCGCCACGGTTACCCCCGCGGCACCCAAGCCGGCGGCTCCCAAGCCCGTTGCGCCGAAGCCAGCTGCTCCTACATCTGCAGCACCCAAGCCTGCAGTGCCGACTCCCGGTACTCCCTCCCCCGGCATGTTCCGCAAGTCCACGCTGACCTACCGTCCGCCGCGTATCGAAGAGTACCTGGAGGGTCTGCGTGCCCGGCAGCAGGCAGCCGAAGAAGCCGCGGAAGCCGCGCAGTCGGTAGCAGCTACCGAGCAGGCACCTGTTGACGAGTTGCCCGTACTCAGCCAGTCCCTACCGAGCGCGCCGAAGCCCGGTGCGCCGGTCCCCGCTACTCCGGCTGCCACCAGCGCACCCGCAGCAGAACCGGTAGCCGCCGAACCGACCGCCCCTCGCGGTGTCAGCGAAGAGGATCGCGAACGCAGCTACCGCCTGCGCCCGAGCCTGCGTGCCCGCCTCGAACGCGAAAACATCAGCGAAGAACTCGTGCGCACCATCCTGCGCGAAGGTGAAGCCGAACGCATCAACGACTGGACCATTCGCTTCACGCATGACGACTACCGCGTTGACGTGAACACCGCCTCCGCAGAAGTCATCACCGTTATCGACGAATACGACGCCGACTACAACGAAGCAGCACAGGCATCCCTGGCTCAGGGCAAATACAACTCGCTCAACGCCCTGGAACTCGAATTCAGCGAGCGCGCCCGCACCTTCTTGAGGAAGAACCCGCCGTTCGTTTTCGATCTGATGCTTCAGGCGCTGAGCAGCCCCGAAAGCGTGCGCATGGCTGAAGGCTGGACCCGCATCTACGCGGCGCAGGGTCTGGAAATTGCGATTTCGCCCGATGAGCGGACCGTTCTGGCTCTGGCGAAGACCCCGGATTTCCATGTTCTGCACGCAGAGAACCTGCGCAAGGCACAGCTGGAAGAGCTCAGTAATACCCTGGCGAAGCAGGCAGAACATCAAGTAGCCCAGGCAGAAAACACCACCGAGGAGGAGAAATAATGTCCGCTAAGCAGATTACCGTTCCTCTTGAGGTGTACGTTCGCCTGCAGGAGCTTGCCTCCCTCGCCGCCTATAGCTACCGCGATGAGCAGGGCTCCGAAGAGAGCACTGCACACGATAGGCCCTGGGATTTGCTCTCCAAGGACGGCGCCTCCCTGCTCGATGAGAACGGCGCGCTCAAGCCCGAAGCGGCAGAGCTCTACTTCACTCTCCTACCGCTCATCGCCCAGGAATTCGTGGAGCAGCAGCAGGCGCTCGTGGACGCGTACCGTCAGGCACCCAAGCCCGCCGCCGCACGCGCCAAGATTCGCCCCTCCAACCAGCGCCTCATTCCGCTGACCGAGGTTCCGCTGGAGAACCAGCGTATTGCCGCGCGCATCGAGAAGGAATTCTACGGCGACGTGCCGCCGCGCCGCCGCATCTACGGTGTGCTCCCCGGCGTGATGGATTACATGATGCGCCACGGGCTCACCTACGAGCTGCTGTTGGACATTATCGAATCCCCCGCAAGCACCGTGGTTCAAGAAAGCGCGCAAGAGAACCGCTACGGCCGCGAAGTCACCCTCTACACGCATGAAGAGGAAGGCTACCAGGTGGTGCTCAACCCCCTGACCGCCGAAGTGCTCGCGCTACGTCCGCTGCAGGCTCTCGCCGGAGGCTACCAGCTCTCCCCCGAGGCTCAGGCTCAGCTCAAGTCGCTCGGACTGACCGGCGAGTACATTGCCCGCATCCTCGATGAGGCTGAGGACCGCCGCCCGATTCCCGGCAGTAGCCGCACCGTGTACTCACTCAACGGCTACCAGGTGGAGTTCTCGCACTCGGACCAGCAGGTCATTCGTATTAGTCGCGGCACCGCGCCCAACCGCAACCCCTTCGAGTCGCAGCCGAGGATGAGCGGCACGAAGAGGCAGCGCGGCCGCAAGATCCCGCACGATGTGGATGCGTTCGTGCAGCTGCTGCAGGAGCACGGCTTCACCATCACCATGGGCGGTAAGCACTACGATATTCGCCACGAGAAGCTGGCTCCGGGTCAGAAGGCGGTCACCTCCGTGACCCCCTCAGATTCGCAGCGCTGGCACCTGAACTCGGCACGACAGATCCGCAATACCTTCGGTATCGACCTGCGCTACGCCGATCCGCGCGATAGCGTGCGCGGTATTGTGCGCGGCCCCGGAGGAAGCATCCAGAATGCCGATCACCGCAACGCTGAAAAGCAGGAGGCCGAGAAGGCTACGGAGAAGGAATCAGAGTAGGTCTTCGTCACCGTTAGAGCGCGCCTGCGCGCCGGTTCTTTATACTGCCCCCAGCATGTCTTTGCATCTGGGGGCAGTATTCATATATGCCTATATCCCGCGTTGTCAGGGCAATACGGGGTAGACTGGGGGCAATACAGACATGCTATTCAGCATAAAAATTAATATGCGTTCCCGTGATATGCGTGACGGTAGGGTTGGGGATGCGCCACAAAGTACGGTGAATAACAGCCCCTACCTCTACAATAGAAACGCATCACTACAGAAGAAGGAGAACGCATGGGCGTAACGATTAAGGTCACTGACGAAGCAGGCGTAAACTACGACATTCAGTGGGAAGACCACCACACCCTCCTGGAAGCCCTCCAGGCTAACGGCGTGCCGGTCCTCGCAACCTGCGGTGGTAACGCATCCTGCGCTACCTGCCACGGCTTCATCGACCCCGAGCACTTCGAAGCTTCCGGTGAACGCACCGAAGCTGAGCAGGACCTGCTCGACATGGTCGACGATGTCGCCAACGAATACTCTCGTCTGTGCTGCCAGGTCGAGTACGCCCCCGGTATGGACGGAGCAGAAATCCAAATGCAGGCGGCGATGTAATCATGTTTAAATCGGCTCAGGTACTCGCATCAACCACCCTCCTCTGTTGCGTGCTCGCGCTCAGTGGATGCGGCGCGTCCCAGGCCGGTCAGGAAGCTGAAGGCACCTCGGCTCAGCCGAGTGCTTCGGCTTCGGTCAAGCCCGGTACGATTCGAGTAGCCTCCGACGGGGCTACCCCTTCTGTGTCTCCGGGCTCCATTACCGTGGTGAATTCCCCTGACGCGGAGCACCGCGATTCTTCCTCTGAGCACTCCGAGTCTTCTTCCCACACCGAGACTCACGAGTCGAAGCAGAACTCTGACTCTCATTCTTCTGATACCTCCCGCGAGGGTTCCGATCAGAACAAGTCAGACGACTCTGCAGATTCTCAGCAGGATTCCCAGAAGAGCTCAAACTCGTCGTCACAGTCGGGTTCTAACTCTTCGGGTAGCTCCTCGAACTCCTCCGGTTCTTCGGGTTCGTCGAATTCTTCCAATTCCTCGAATTCTTCGGAGAAGTCCTCTAGCTCCTCCAGCAATACTGTTGCTGAGGGCCCGACCCAGTGCAATCTGGATGACCTGAACATTTCGGTTGCTGTGGGAGAAGGTTCCCCCGGCGCCCGAAACTACACCCTGTACTTCCAGAATTCCTCAAACTCCTCCTGTACCCTGCGCGGCTACCCGCGTGTGGTGCATGCGGGTCCTTCGGGAACCTGGGTTGGTCGTGAGGCTTCCACCTCCGATGAGTACATGAACTCTGCGGGCGTGACCCTTAACCCCGGCGATAGCACCACCGCGGTACTGCGTTCGGTGTATCCGGCACGCTTCGGTGATGATTGCGGTAGCCGACCGGTTCAGGGCTTCCTGGTGGGTCTGCCCTCGGGTTCCGGCGGCGTGATTGTTCCGCTGGATACGACCGCTTGTTCCTCGTCTGTTCCGCAGCTGTCGGTGGGTCAGTTTGGTGCCCGCTAAAGTAGCGTTGCGGATGTGAATACTCTGGCACCTCTTGTGGGCCTATAGTTCACTTGTGCACCTATAGTTCAAGGGCGGTTCCCCATGATGGGGAACCGCCCTTGAACTATCTATAAGCCTAAATCTGGGGTTTAGCTTTAGTCATGCCGTAGGCGCGCACTCTTAGAGGGAGCGGGTAACGTCCTCGTGGCTGAAGCGTGCACCGCGTGGGTATGCGGGAGCCTCGCCGTGGCCGAGGTTGACGACCAGGAACGGGATTTCTGCGTTGTCCGCGAAGAATTCCTTCTTGATGCCGGCGAAGTCTGCGCCGGTCATGGGGCCAGCGTCCAGGCCGAGGGCACGGATTGCGGTGATGAAGTAGCCTGCCTGCAGGTGAGCGCTCAGCTCAGCGGCGGGGGTGGCAAGCTCCTCGGTAGTGTAGTAGCCCTTGATGAAGCCGGCAGCGTTGGGGTTGAAGGTGTCAGCGTGCTCTACCCAGTTTGCGTCTGCGGAGAGAATCGCGGTCACCGGTGCCCCCTGGGTCTTTGCCTTGTTGCCGTCTGCCATGTGTGCGACGAGGCGCTCGCGTGCCTTAGGGCTCTTGACCCAGGTGATGCGCAGAGGCTGGCTGTTGAAGGCGGTGGGGCCGTAGAAGGTCAGTTCCTGGATGCGGCGCAGCTGCTCGTCGGTGACGGGTTCCTTGGTAAAGGAGGAGACGGTGCGCGGCTCGTGGAAGAGGTTGATGAGCTGTTCTTCGTTCAGGCGGGTCATGGTGAGGCTCCTTTGGGTTGTTCTCTCAGTCAATTACTTTACAAGTAAAATATTACATGCTCTGTAGAAACCCTGTCAAGCACATCTTCCTCCCCCAACCCCCAACAATTCAAGAGGCGCACACCATAAACCCCGCCATAATAGATACATGACCGACGCACTCTCCCACTTCTCCACCCCCGTACGCGACTGGTTCCGCGCCACCTTCAGCGCACCCACCGCCGCTCAAGAAGGCGCCTGGGAGAGCATCCGCAACGGCAACAACACCCTCATCATCGCCCCCACCGGCTCCGGCAAAACCCTCGCCGCCTTCCTCTGGGCACTCGACGCCCTGCACCGCGAACACGAAGCCGGAACCGCAGGCGGCACGCGCATCCTCTACATCTCACCCCTCAAAGCGCTCGGCGCCGACGTCGAACGCAACCTGCGCGCACCGCTGACCGGAATCACGCGCCTAAGCGGAAACAACGCGACCGAACCGACCATCAGCGTGGGCGTGCGCAGCGGCGACACCCCCGCACGCGAACGCCGCCAACTCATCAGCAACCCGCCCGACATTCTCATCACCACCCCCGAATCCCTCTACCTCATGCTCACCAGCGCCGCCCGCAACACCCTTACGGGCGTGACCACCGTGATCGTGGACGAGATTCACAACCTCGCCGCCACCAAGCGCGGCGCGCACCTGGCGGTCTCCCTCGAACGCCTCGACGCGCTCCTCGAAAAGCCCGCACAGCGCATTGGCCTCTCCGCAACCGTCGAAAACCCGGAGGCGGTCGCCCGGTTCCTCGGCGGCATTCAGCCGGTGACCATCATGAGCCGCCCGGTCGCCAAAGAATGGGACCTGCGCCTGAGCGTGCCCGTACCCGATATGGCGGC
>ENA-OWMY01000343-OWMY01000343.1-metagenome-genome-assembly--contig:-NODE-343-length-14266-cov-10.119485_pt1 | contig 14266 bp, 15 predicted proteins | sample MGYA00245358_ERZ651122 | MGnify/ENA primary metagenome ERZ651122 (study PRJEB26857, sample SAMEA4031752) | metagenome | biome: human; feature: oral; material: saliva | place: Philippines | collected 2014...
AAAAACCACCAAAGTTTTTGAATAATGGACATAAAATCCCTTTCTGATTGCAAATAGAAACCTGAGGCCAAGACCCCAGGTTTTTCTTATTCATAGGTTACGACTGTAACGGCACCCTTGTCATACTCAGCGATAAAGATATTAGCTACATTGTCATGTCCTTGCTTGTTGAGGTTATCAAGCAACCACTCTTCGCTACGACCAATCGATTCCAAAACATCTACTTGGATCACACCGTCAGTCACAACTGGATACTTAGGATTTTCATCTCCCATTTGGACCACGATGAGTTGGCCATTTTGCTCTTGCACAGCTCGTTTAACTTGCTTCATCTGGAAAATTCCTTGGCTACGAAGTTTGAGAGCAACATCTGCCGCAGACAAACCAACTGAACGACAGGCTTCTGGGTCAATCTGCCCATTTTTGATGAGCAGAGTCGGTTTCCCATCAATCAAGCGTTTGACAAAACGAACATTGTTATTGAGCCATTTGAGGGTCAAGACCAAAATCGTCCACATCATCAAAATCACTGCATACTGGAGAATGCTGATAGAACTATTGTAAATCACCCCACCAATGATACCACCGAGAACATAGTTCTGAATTTGGTCTGTCGCAGAGTTAGGTGCTAGGTTCCCCTTTCCTGTCACATTGATAACAAAAACAAGCGAGAAGAGCCCCAAGGCCAGTTTGATTAAAATTTCCATATAGTTGAGTGTCATTTGTTTACCTCCACCAATTCAATAGCGTCTGTTTGATGCAATTCTAATTTCTCTAAAAGATACTTGTCTGGTTGGCTCCCGTTCATGGCGCGGTAGAAATTTGGACCTACCTTGACAAGCGCTCCATCAGTGGCAGCTGAAGTATTGACATAAACTTCTGATTTATCCACTCCCAAGTCTTTGGAAACAACCTCTATGAAATGAAGGGAAGTTTGAAATTGATTGTTAGAGGCTTGATTGGTCTGGTATTTTGAGATTGTTACCAAAAGCATGGCTACCAAAGTCAAGGCCAAAATCATGACCAATTCACGAAACTTAGTTCCCTTTTTATCACGATAAGCCTTAAAAGCAAAAAATCCTGTGATAGCTAGGAGCACAATCCCAAAGCCAATCATGATGCCATTTTGTTGACTGATTTGGCTAAGCACATAGTCATATGAGTAAAATTTCATTTATTTTCACGCCTTTTCATAAAATCATTCTTCATTATAAACAAAAGAGGGTGATTTTTCAAACCATACGTTGGGGAAATAGACATATCAGACCAACTTCTCAAACTAATGACTCCAGTAGCTATTTCAAGATTCTAATTTTGATAATTGATAAGAATAGACACTAGGAATTATCACTACAAAGAAAAGTGTCAAGAAGAATACCCAGTAAACATATAGTTGCACAAAGGAATTTAGAAACAATAACAATCCTCCTAATACCCAAATTTTTCCAGCTAGACGATGCGTTTTTCTCCAGTTTTCATCATTCTCCAAGGTCCACGGTAGTCGAATACCGATTATATAATTTCGGTGTGTTTTTGGTAGATAATTTCCAATTACGGTCATCACGACTCCCATAAAAATTTGAGCTAGTAGCCCACTCATCATGGAATAACCCAAAGATTCTCCGAAGATAGAAATCATTAATAGACAAGATACAAAAGGAATAATCCAGTAAATCAAAAGTTGTATTTTTGAACTGATATTGCTAGATTTAGGATCCTTAATCATTATAAATAGAAGCAACCAATGCATCAAAAGCATGAGAGTCGGTAATCCAAAGATAGCAGACATTTTATGATTGTAGCCATCTGCTTGACCCAGTAGATTAAAATGAGTGGGTATCTCCTCTGGTAATTGATTCCAGAAAACACAACCTACAAGGGAAGGTAGTAGGATGAGAATGCTCGTAAATAATACCAATTTCTTATTGATTTTTATCTTCATCAAAATGATCTCCTTTCAGATCTGCTAACCAAACCATTATATCCTCTAAAACCGATGTATTTAACTCATAATAAATAAAGTTTTTTTCTTTCATTTCATGAATCAAATCCGCTGCTTTCAAAATCGTGAGATGGTGTGAAATAGTTGCACTAGTCAACTCGAATTGACTGGCAATTTCTCCTGCAGATAATCTACCTGCTTTGAGTAAATTTAAAATCTCTCTCCTAACTGGATGAGATAAGGCTTTAAAACTATTTGCAAAACTCATAATGACTCCTTTCCCTTTGTAATATTAGTAGGGCTAGGACTAAGCAAGGTAGAACTGATAGCATTCCTGTCGGTGATGGGCCTAAAATCAAGAGGCTTGAAACTTTTTCTCCTGGTAATTGAAAGAGTAACCCAAGACCTGCAGTTGCATTGATTGCCCCATGAAATAGGGCAGAAGCCCAGATAGAACCTGTCTTTTCCAACAACCAGCTCAACAATATTCCTACGCTAAAACAAAATAGAAACATGGCGACAACTCCCAAAACAGGATAAGCAAAATAAGATATTCCATAATTATAGCCTTGCAAATTGATTGGTAGATGCCAAAGACTCCAAATGAGACCAAGCAAGACATGAGTCTGGACTCTTGAAAAGCGTCCTCTTAGAGCTGGGTAAAGATAGCCACGCCAACCAATTTCCTCTCCCAATGCAAAGAAACTATTAAGAAAAGGAGCGTAGGTCAAACTAGCTAGGATTTGAATCAAGGCCAAGAAAGATAAGGGAATGGTTGATTGAGAGACACCTTTTTCTTGTAAGATGGCTTGAATAGATTCAAAACCAAGGCTGAAATTGCTAGGAAATACAAGAAAATAAAGTCCCGCTCCTAAAAAACTGATGACTGCTGGTAACCAGATAGCTAGTAAGTAAAAGCGCCAGTTCCTCTTGAGATTCACAACTAATTTAGATTTGATTCCACTAGGTTGATTCGTGATTTTCCCTAAAATAAAGACTGCAAGTGCAGGCATCCACATGGCTACAATACTAGCAAGTTGACTCCATGGAGAATTTAGACCAACACCACTTAGCCATAGTGTCAACCATACTATCCAAGCAAGGGCATAAGCTAAGACCACAAAAAGAAGGATTGTTCTCTTATTTGACATATATGTAACTTCACTTTCTATTTAGATATTTTTCTAAATAACATTATACACCTTTCTATTCTAAACACAAGAGCTATTTAGATTTTTTTCTAAATAGTTTAGGGAATTTTTATTTTCTCAGGATAAAGTCTAAAGAGTAATTTTTCAAACCATACGTTGGGGAAATAGACCTTTTTTTGGTATAATAAAATCTATAATCTGAATGAAAAAGGTAACTTTATGAAACTTATCTCATGGAATATTGATTCCCTCAATGCTGCCCTAACTAGTGACTCAGCTCGTGCCAAATTGTCCCAAGAAGTCCTACAAACCTTGGTCGCTGAAAATGCTGATATCATTGCTATCCAAGAAACCAAGCTTTCTGCCAAGGGTCCTACAAAGAAACACTTGGAAATTTTAGAAGAACTCTTCCCAGGCTACGAAAACACGTGGCGCTCTTCCCAAGAGCCTGCCCGTAAAGGCTATGCTGGAACCATGTTCCTCTATAAGAAAGAACTCACACCCACTGTCACTTTCCCAGAAATCGGTGCCCCTTCTACCATGGACTTGGAAGGCCGTATCATCACCTTGGAATTTGATGAATTTTTCGTAACCCAAGTTTACACTCCAAACGCTGGCGATGGCCTCAAACGCTTGGAAGAACGTCAAGTCTGGGATGTCAAATATGCGGAGTACTTGGCTGAACTAGACAAAGAAAAACCAGTCCTTGCGACCGGTGACTACAACGTAGCCCACAATGAAATCGACCTTGCAAATCCTGCTAGCAACCGCCGTTCACCAGGATTTACCGACGAGGAACGTGCTGGATTTACCAACCTTTTAGCAACTGGATTTACCGATACCTTCCGCCACATTCACGGCGATGTTCCAGAACGCTACACTTGGTGGGCACAACGCAGCAAGACTTCTAAAATCAACAATACAGGCTGGAGAATCGACTACTGGCTCACAAGTAACCGCATCGCTGACAAGGTGACCAAGTCTGACATGATTGACTCAGGTGCTCGCCAAGACCACACACCCATTGTCTTGGAGATTGAACTCTAAGGAGAAAACGAATGGACTATCAAGCTGTCATTCCTGAATTTGTAGTATCTGACATCGAAAAATCACGCCACTTCTACTGCGACCTGCTAGGATTCTCTGTCGAATACGAGCGTCCAGAGGAGAAATTTCTCTTCCTCTCGCTTGAAGACTGCCAACTTATGCTAGAAGAAGGCAGCACAGAAGAATTAGCCCAACTAACCTATCCTTTCGGGCGCGGTGTCAATATTTCCTTTGGCATTGCAGATGTTCCTCAGCTCCACCAAAAACTGCTGGAAGCTGACTATCCTATCCATCGTCCCCTGACAAAAAGAGAATTTCGAGTAGGAGATAGCTTTATATATCCCCATGAATTTGCAGTTTTGGATCCAGATGGCTATTTTTTAAGATTTAGCGAGTAGAATAATAAAGATTGGGAAAAAGTCTTTAAAGTTAGAAAAAGGCATATTGTCAAGTCTTGAAAAATCTTGATAATATGCCTTTTATGATGAAAAAACCTTCTAAATGTTAGCCAATAAGTTAATTTTTCCTCATTTTTATTATATTTGTTCGTTTTTCAAACCAAAACATTAACAAAACATTTGATTTCTAAAGTTATTTAGTGTAAAATAAAAACATTGGTTCAAGCCTATTTGAAATTGAATATCATTTTACTTGTTTATGTCGTGAATTGGCACGACGTTTCTACAAGGTGCCGGAACACCTAACAATAAGTAAGTCAGAAGTGAGGTATGGTCGTTTTTGCCATGCCTATTTTGGGGACTTACTTAGAGATTAAGTAGGTCCTTTTTCTATTTCTTGCTAGAAACTATAAACAAGCAAATGGATTGGCTTTTAGACTTTAGGAGGTCTTATGAAATTATTAGAAGAGCGCATCCTCAAGGATGGGCATATCTTGGGTGACAACATCCTCAAGGTGGATTCCTTTTTAACCCACCAAGTTGACTTTAGCTTGATGCGAGAGATTGGTAAGGTTTTTGCGGAAAAATTTGCTTCTGCTGGCATTACCAAGGTCGTAACCATTGAAGCGTCGGGTATTGCCCCAGCTATTTTTACAGCTGAAGCCTTAAACGTTCCCATGATTTTCGCCAAAAAAGCTAAGAACATCACTATGAACGAAGGTATCTTAACTGCCGAAGTTTACTCCTTTACCAAGCAGGTAACCAGCACCGTTTCTATCGCTGGAAAATTCCTCTCACCAGAGGACAAGGTCTTGATTATCGACGATTTCCTTGCTAATGGCCAAGCTGCCAAAGGCTTGATTCAAATCATCGAACAAGCTGGTGCCACAGTCGAAGCTATCGGTATTGTGATTGAAAAATCTTTCCAAGATGGCCGTGATTTGCTTGAAAAAGCAGGCTATCCTGTCCTATCACTCGCTCGTTTGGATCGTTTTGAAAATGGTCAAGTTATTTTTAAGGAGGCAGATCTCTAATGCAAACTCAAGAAAAACATTCGCAAGCAGCCGTTCTTGGCTTGCAGCACTTACTAGCCATGTACTCAGGATCTATCCTGGTTCCCATCATGATTGCGACAGCCCTTGGCTATTCAGCTGAGCAGTTGACCTACCTGATTTCTACAGATATCTTCATGTGTGGGGTGGCAACCTTCCTCCAACTCCAACTCAACAAATACTTTGGGATTGGACTCCCAGTCGTTCTCGGAGTTGCCTTCCAATCCGTCGCTCCCTTGATTATGATTGGGCAAAGCCATGGTAGTGGCGCTATGTTTGGTGCCCTTATCGCATCAGGGATTTACGTGGTTCTTGTTTCAGGCATCTTCTCAAAAGTGGCCAATCTCTTCCCATCTATCGTAACAGGATCTGTTATTACCACGATTGGTTTAACCTTGATTCCTGTCGCTATTGGAAATATGGGAAATAACGTTCCAGAGCCAACTGGTCAAAGTCTCTTGCTTGCAGCTATCACTGTTCTGATTATCCTCTTGATTAACATCTTTACCAAAGGATTTATCAAGTCTATCTCTATTTTGATTGGTCTGGTTGTTGGAACTGCCATTGCTGCTAGCATGGGCTTGGTTGACTTCTCTCCTGTTGCAGCAGCACCGCTTGTCCATGTCCCAACTCCACTCTACTTTGGGATGCCAACCTTTGAAATCTCATCTATTGTCATGATGTGTATCATCGCAACGGTGTCTATGGTTGAGTCGACTGGTGTTTACCTAGCCTTGTCTGATATCACGAAAGACCCAATCGACAGCACACGCCTTCGCAACGGTTACCGCGCAGAAGGTTTGGCCGTACTTCTCGGAGGAATCTTTAACACCTTCCCTTACACAGGATTTTCACAAAACGTTGGTTTGGTTAAATTATCAGGTATCAAGACTCGCCTGCCAATCTACTACGCAGCTGGTTTCCTGGTTCTCCTTGGACTCCTTCCTAAGTTTGGCGCCCTTGCCCAAATCATTCCAAGCCCTGTCCTCGGTGGTGCCATGCTGGTGATGTTTGGTTTTGTATCTATTCAAGGGATGCAAATCCTCGCCCGTGTTGACTTTGCTAACAATGAACATAACTTCCTTATCGCAGCTGTATCAATCGCTGCAGGTGTCGGACTCAACAACAGTAATCTCTTTGTCAGCATGCCGACAGCCTTCCAAATGTTCTTCTCAAACGGAATCGTCGTAGCCAGCCTACTCGCCATTGTCCTCAATGCCGTATTAAATCATAAAAAGAAATAAGAAAAATTAAAAAGCGGTTGTCAACTTTTCGTTGAAGACCGCTTTTTTGTAGCCTACTTGTTTTAATAAGTATACTTTTTATTCTAACTTATATAATTTCTTTAGACAGATCGCTATAATATTCACTCTTTAATAATGGACTTTCTATGTTAACCTGATTAACTTTCGAATCAACATATTTCAAATTATCTCTAATAATCGAAAAGAACGTTTGACTTTTTAAACTTAGAAATTTTGCATTTATTGCGTCGAACATTTTTTTCAAAACCTTTTTATCAGTTTCATTTTTTACGAATGAATCAATAGCAAATGGCAGACTTGTGATAGATTTACTATCAACCAAGTTCATATAAACAAGAAAAATTACCAATAAATCTTTATTTAAATTTGTTCCACTGCCCTCTAACTTATCAAAATTACGGAATTTTTTATCTGTGATACCTGTTGAACCAATTAGAATTGAAAGTTCATTTTTAAGTGCTTCATACTCTCCTTCAATTGTTTTCGCTCTCTGATTAAGCTCTTTTTTGAGCATCCTTATTTCTTTTGTAATGTCACCAATCAATTTGTCAAGATTTGATTTTTCCAAAGTTTCTTGAATCTCTAACTTTTTTAGTTCAGATAAAACATTTTGATTCACATACTCATCAATATCAGATAATTGTCTCAGTTCAGTTAAACGTTCATGATATTGATTAAACTGTTCTTGTAGATGTTTTATAGCTTCTTCTTTTTCTTGAACTATTCTTTTAGATTTCATAATTTGCTGAGAAATACTATCTATTCGACTCTTGATTGCAAGTTCATTGTCTTCCAGTTCTAAACGTGTTAGGGATTGTTGTCTAGTTAAGATAGAATGGCAATAAACACATTCATGTCTAATTTCAGAAAATCTCTCCTTAATCTTACTTGATAACTTTTTGAGCTCTTCTAAATCTTGATTTAATATATCAAGCTTTATCTTTTCTTTAGATAATTCCCCAGTCTTATCGGTAATTTTTATAGAAAACTTATCTGTTTCGGTAATATAAAAATCTAATTCTTTTTGTAGGTCTTTGAAATCTTTAGGAACTGTCTCAGTAATTTTATTTTTAGTACGGTATGTTTTATATACCGATTGAACCTGATTGATTCTTCCATTTACTAACTCTAATTGCCTTAAATACTCATTTTTTTACTTTCTTTATCAACGATTTGACTATCAGAGATGCCTAAATAATAATCAAAAACATTTTTGGGAAAATCATTTGATTTATACCGTCCTAAACTTTCAAATGAATCTTTAAATAATTTACCATCCCATGCTTTATCCTGATCAATATACATTGGACTAAAAAGGGCTTCAACAGAAGCTAAACTTGCTTTATCGCTGCTTTTGTTGACTAATTCCAGCCTCATTTTAAGTTTCTCTTGAAACCACAAATAGTATTCTGCAAAGTTTTCAAACAGTTTGACTTCATTATTATCTAAAACAGAAATCACTTTATTATGTCTCTTGATCAAAAATTCATTACCATCAATAAAAACTTCTAATTGGAAAATAAAATTGTCCGCATTCCAACCCTTGGGAAATGATTTGAGGTTTGCTCCTAAGGCATAGTAAATTGATTTAACTAAACTAGATTTCCCTTCACCATTCGTACCACTAACTATTAGGTTTGCTGAATCAGAAAATACAAATTTGTTCGCTTTTTCGTTCTCGTAATCTGCTATTAAAAGACTTTTTATGGTCATCTTACTCATTAGCAATTCCCTCCAAAATATCGCAATACGCCGATATTCCTACAGCATATCTACTGTTTTCTGATAATGTTTCCATTTCAGGTAACATAAATGTTTTAGGTATTAATGTTGTTACCGATTCATTTTCTAAACTATTTTCATCACTGTTCAAAAAATTGACGACAGATTTTTTAGCAGTTATATATTCTAATATAATCTTTTTTTCTTCTTTCTTTATTTTCTCATTCTTAATTTCAGTAAAACCAAATTTATCAAGTTCTTTATCAAATCGTGCCTTTGCAGTTACTTTTTGTAAGATTAAATTTAGCTCTTCTGATGTAATCTTTTTGAGTTCTTTATCTGCAATCGTATGCACTTCTTTTTCAGATTTTTGGACAATTTGCTGCAATAATTCGTTAATAATTACATCATCTCTATTATCAATAGAAACCCTTTGATTTGCCATCTCTCCCTTTAAAAATGTTTTAGCATCGATAATGTTATTATCAAAAGCAGTTTTTACCAAAGCAAAATTATCTACCCTCGGATTATTAACTTCCTTCTTTTGATTATCAGATAACAGCCATGAACTAGAAAAAAGTTCTTCTGTATCTATCTGTTCTTGCATTTCTTTTAAATCGCTTTCTTTAAAATTATATACTACAATTTTATAAATAGAATCGTTTGTCCCTGAAGAAAGATTCTTTTCAAAGATAGAAGGTCGTTCCTTTGTTTCTTGTAATAACTTTTTGAGACTCATATTTTTCTGACCTTTGACCTGTATATAAGCATGATAGCTATCATCATAAGTAACTTCAAAATCCTCATCCGTCTCAACATATATTGAAAAATTGGACTTATTATAGTTTCTAATCGCAACTAAAGATATAACGCAATTTTGATAATTAAAGCCTTTTTGCGCAATTGATCCCCCATTATCTTTTACCATAAAATTTCTCCAACTTACTAAATATTTAAGTCAATAATTTCCGTACTACCAAACAACAAACTTCTTTGCTTATTTTTTATCCTCCAAGCATTACCATGATTCTTACCAGCATACTTGCCCGATGGAGTCGTATAGCCACGCCAGTCATATGTAATTGCGCCTGATTTTATCAAAGAAAGAAAAGTCATAAATTGTGGTGAGCGAGTTAACTCCGCTTCAATATACTTGAATTGACCTACTTCACCGTCCATTTTAGATTCAACTTTCACCCACAAAGTAGCCGGGTGTTTTTTATGCAATTCTTCCTCTAATGCTTTGAATGTCCAAAAAGCAGCTAAGATAGTCTTCTTATTTTCTTGTTTTCGCAGTTCAACAATATTATCTCTATCATTAACTTCCAGATAAAAACCCTGATTATTTTGAGGATTTTCTTCTGAACCTATTGTAATATATAAACTCTTATATCCTAAATGCTTATCTGAATCATAACCATATAAGCGAGCAAATGCTGACACTCTACTTCTATCATTCGTTTCAAACTTTGCAACAGGTGTTCCTTCAAAATCTGGGCGTAGGGTAAATAAGGTATCTAACGTTTTGGAGGATTTTGATTTTAGCTCAATAATTCCTTCAAAATCAGCTTCTTGACTGTTATTGGTTTTAATTCCCAAAAGTGACTCTAGAGTATCCCCGGCATCCTTCGGTGCAATCTTACCTACACCTTTTGAATTTCTATGAAAACCTTGTTTTGCTATGAGTCTGATCCGTGGAATCAATCTATTTAATGAATCTTCGACCTTATCTTGTCCAAATAGCTGTATGATAGTACTGTTTTGAGGAATACTTCTCGTCACATTAAATAGAGTAAGTTCTTTTCGATTGTCTACAGTAATATAGATTAAATCGTTAACATTGATTTGAGATGACCTAATGAACTCTCCCAATCCAGATATCCAAAATCGCTCATCGCCTCTTTTATTGGCTTTATAGAAACTTATTTTCACTTCATGTTGCTGGTCTTCCAATACAAGATTAGCCATTAAATAAACTTTGTCAGTCAATTTTTCGAAATCCAATAAATCATTATCTAACAACATTTTCCTTAAAAAACCATTTGCATCGATAATACTTTTACTTAACATAGTTTGCGTCAGTCTGATAACAGTATAATCATTAGAATTATACTTATGTATAGCGTTGATAACTTCTAATTCGTCGTCATATGGAATAAATTGCATTAGTTTTCTCCTCTCTTAAATAAATCAGCCAGCGAAACTCCCATTTCATCTGCAAGACTTTCTATTGTTGAAAAATAAATATCTGAATATTTACCATTTACAAGATTGCTTATAGTAGACTCTCTGACTCCATCTGAAGTACTCAATGAAAATTGATTCCATCTTCTCAAATATAGCTTGACATTTTGTATAAGAATATTTTGATATTCCTCCACAGAATTAGAAAAAAATTCTTTGGAAGCACTTATCTTGTCGGTCCTAATCAAAAGTTCTGGAAAATTGATTGATAAAGCATTAGCAATCACTACCAAGGTTGAAAGTTTAGGACTATAATTAGTATTTGGAGATAATAATTTGTTAATCGTCTGCCTGCTAAGTCCTGTCTTTTTCGATAACTCACTTTGCGATAGTTTACTCGAATAAAGTAATCGCTCAATATTTTCTTTGATATAACGCTCCATAACAATTCTCCAATTATCATTTTCTTTATTTTATAACTTCCAACATAAATAAAATTCATTTTAGTTTACATTTTTACTGGTTTTATCAAATATTTAACGAATATCTATTATAGGGGAGTAACTCCTGGACTTTTCAATAATTTTCTGATATACTACTAAGGTAGCAAAAACAAAATTCGAGGTAAATTATGCCCTATGCAATAGACTTATTCTGTGGCGCTGGAGGATTTAGCGAAGGAATCCTACAAGCTGGATTTGATATTATCTTCTCCAGCGATAAAAGCCCTATGGTAGAAGAAACATATACAAACCGACATCAACAATTAGGCTTAGTTGACGGGGTTGACACTCACTTTGAACTTGCTGATATAAAAGAACTTACTTCTGACAAAATATTTCAATCAATAAACTCATTGAAATATGGAAATATCTTTGAAAGAGGTTCTGTAGATGTTATTTTTGGTGGTCCTCCTTGTCAAGGATTTAGCCGTCTAGGGAAAAGAGATTCTAAAGACCCTAGAAACATGCTCTTCCATGAATATTTGCGTATCATTAAAGACGTTATGCCGCGTTATGTCGTTATGGAAAACGTAACAGGTATTTTAGATATGCAGATGCTTGACTTTCCAAGCGTACTTGATGATAGAATTTACAAAGGACAGAATTTAGTTCAATCCATTCTTAGAAATGAGTTAGACGAGTTAGGATATACTCTACTTGATGTTCAGGTTCTAAATGCTGCAAACTTCGGTGTTCCACAACAAAGAAATCGAGTTGTATTTTTAGCATACCGTAACGATGTAACTCCTATCGAATATCCAGAAAGTGACAACGATATTCCAAGCGTTACTGTTTATGATGCTTTAGGTGATCTTTATGACGGGGAATTTGATTACGAAACAGATTATTCCGTACAAAGCCGATTAGGAAGAACTCCTAACACTGATGGACAACCTATTATAAATGCTAATCCGTTAAATATGGAATTCTCAAGACATGATGATATTATCACACAACGATTTTCACTATATCAGCAAGGTGAGAACAGAGCAAAAGCTGCTAATAGAATCCAATTGGAAGGATTGGAATTACAAAGAGATTGCCCAAATCTATTCACAGAAAGTTTATTTCAACTTAATGGTAAAACAAACCAACCTATCATTCTAAAGCAACTAAAAAAACAAGATTTGCTTCAAGAAAATTTTCAATCTGAAAAATGGTTACAATTTACAAATCGCCAACTAGGTTTATTGTCTATGAATGATAATGACAACTTAAGAAAACACCATATTTTAAAATCACTTGCTCTTAGATTAAAAACATCATTTGAAGATGCAGAACTCTTTTGGAATGAAATCAAAAATCAGTTGAATACAGAAATCACTGAAAATCAATTTTCAAACATGTTGAGAAATGGAGAATTAACTCCTGCAGCAATTGAAGCAATCTTTACTAAAAAGAGTATTCGAGTTCGTCTTAACCAAGATACCGTTTCTCCAACCATGGTAACATTACCAGATGACTATATCCACCCATTTTTTAACCGTGTGTTGACTGTAAGAGAAATGGCGCGTCTACAATCATTTGACGATAGTTTTGTATTTCTAGGAAAGCGTACTACTGGGGGCGATAAGCGAGCAAAAGAAACACCTCAATTTACTCAGGTAGGTAACGCTGTCCCACCGTTGCTAGCTAAAGCAATTGCTGAACAAGTCATGATAGCAATAAATCAATAACAATATAGATATAGGATTGGGGATTCTCCCAAAAATAAAATAGAACCATTAGTCCAAAAGTGTCATTCTGACCTTTACTGATAGTTCTATTTTTATGATAGTGTGTATACACTATCTGAACTCGCAAAGACCTGAAATCATATTTTTAGGTCAATTCTAAATTTCCCGTGCCAGACACGGTGGATGACATTGTCAGACCACTATTTCATCGGAAGAACACAATAAGAAAAAGAGGTGCGAGCCTCTTTTTTGTGTAGCTAATGAGCAATCATTATAAAAATAAATTAGCTAAAAATCCTTCTCTTAACATCTCTAAATTAAATACATTCGTAATATGACTAAATGCTTCTGCTAATGGTAAGTGTGCTGTTTTCCATCCTTGACCATCAGTAACCCAAACAAATTCAACATCGTCATCTGAAGTAATAACAAATTGACTGAGTTCAGTAAACTCTCCAGCAACCGCTTTTAATTTACTTCCTCCTCCGCCATAGTAATTCGTTTCAATCAACCAAACCTTATGTTTTTCTCGGGAATAAACTGCAACATCAAATCTTCTCTCAGACTTATCAACAGGTACTTTAATCCCCCACCTATCTTTAATATATTGAGCTGTAGCTTGAGCTTTCCATTCTAATCTTTGTTCCTGAGAAATTTTTGCTACATGTCTCTCTAAAATCCCCTCCATGGTTGTTCCACTTCGGTTTTTTCGTGCATTGCTATCTAATCCAGTCTCTACTCCATAAACATAATCAACTAATGAACGATTAGCATGTTGTTGTAAAAAATTTAGTAAACCAGATTGCTCAATAAATTTCATGTAATCATCTATTCTACTAGTGTCTATTGTTTTGAAATCCAATTGTTCAAAAGACATATTATCGTTTTCATCTATTGTTAAAACATCTAAAACTTTATCACGACTTGCAATCAAGCTAGGAATTGCTTTTAACAAATTAGGTTGTTTAGTGAATAGGTCTAATGCATCTGAATAGATATCATCTTTACCAATTAAGTAGTTTAAAGTATTCAACTCTAGTTCATACTTCTTTGTCTCACGATCAACTTTCTCCCAATTTACATAATACTCAGGAGTACGGTTGGTTACAGAAAGAGTATTTAAAAATTGTTTCAAACGCTCTTCATGTGAAAAATTAATATATTTTTGTAAGTTCATTACCGACACTCCTTACACCAAGATTGATTTCTAATATTATCATTCCCCATATTACGGTATCCAAAATCATCAATTGACTTTTCTTCACCACAATGAGGACAAACTCTTCTCAATACACCATCAATATAATCATCTGCGTTAATTGTAAC
>ENA-OWMY01000344-OWMY01000344.1-metagenome-genome-assembly--contig:-NODE-344-length-14248-cov-6.923483_pt1 | contig 14248 bp, 15 predicted proteins | sample MGYA00245358_ERZ651122 | MGnify/ENA primary metagenome ERZ651122 (study PRJEB26857, sample SAMEA4031752) | metagenome | biome: human; feature: oral; material: saliva | place: Philippines | collected 2014...
TTAGTGTAACACTGTATAGTAATGCTCCAAATAAGATAATAGAAATAATCGGTAAAATTGGCATACCTGGTACTCTAAATCCACGTTTTAAGTCTGGGAATTTTTTGTAGAATACGATGGTTGTATAGCTTACTAAGGCAAAAGCAATAATTGATGCTACGTTAGCAAGATCCGCTAGTTTTCCTAATGGTAAGAATCCTGCTAATAACGCTGTTAAGATCCCTAATCCCCATGTTAATGTACTTGGTACTTTATTTTGATTAACTTTAGTTAATTTTTCTGGTAATAATCCATCACGTGCAATCGTATATGTAATACGGATCCCTGCATATATGAATGATAGTATCCCAGCCATAAGACCAATTACTGCTCCAAGAGATACGATACCAGCTACTTTATTTTGACCTACTTCTTCTAGCACAAACGCTAAGGCATCTCCTGTTCCAAGTCTATTATATTGAACAACTCCAGTAAGTATTAAACATACTAGAATATAGAATGCTGTACAAACTAACATTGTAATAATAATAGCTTTTGGTAGAGCTTTTTCTGGATTGATTGTTTCTTCTGCTGAAGTAGAAATCGCATCAAATCCTAGGTAAGCAAAGAATACTGTAGTTGCAGCTAACATAACACCTGAGAATCCTGATGGTGCGAAGTTATTTGTCCAGTTTGTTGGTTCTACATAAAATACACCAACTACGATGAATAAAACTACAATCCCTACTTTTGCAGCTACCATAAAGTTGTTTACAAGTTTACTACTTGAAGTACCTTTTGATAAGATGAAAGTAATTAATAATACAATAATTATCGCTGGAATGTTACCATATCCACCAGCTGCTGGTAATGTATAAAATTCTTTAGGAATTTCTATACCTAAACCTGCTAATAGACGTGAGAAGTAACTTGACCAACCATTTGCTACTGTCGCTGCAGTAAGAACATATCCACCTATTAATACCCAACCTATCGCATACGCTACAATTTCACCAACTGATACATATAAATAAGTATATGTACTACCACTTGAAGGAATTGTAGAAGCAAGTTCAGCATAACATAACGCCGCTAAACAACAAGCTAATCCTGCAATTAGGAAAGAAAATACAACTGCTGGTCCTGCTTCAGCTGAAGCCTTACCAGTTAATACTAAGATACCTGATCCAATAATAGCCCCTATACCGAATAGAACTAAATCCATAGTCTTCATCGTGGGATTTAACGTCTTATTTCTTGACTCTGCTAATATAGAGTCAATTGATTTTTTTCTAAAAATGTTCATAATATCCTCCTATTTTAAAATAAATATTATTCACTATTAATAATATTTATCAATTATACCATATTTACAGAAATATTGCTAATATAGATTTTACTTATGTAAGTAAAGAAAAAATGATACTATGAATTACCTTAATAAAATAATACATTTATAAGATTAGACTATAATCATTATAATTAATATGGAATTATGAACTTAAAACCCATTCCCCTCTCATCAATCATAAATTCTCTAGAACCACGCTACAAAGTATTAAATTTTTATTTTTCTAATCTTATTTATTTTCTTAGACTTTGTATCATTTATGTAGTTATAGATTCTCACTTTGTTATAATTCATATTAGTTTCAGTTGTTTCCAATATGAATTCATAACAATTATTATCAACTCTCTAAATCTTAAAACTAAACATTAAATTATTATATATATCCATCTAGCTTTATAAAAGTTCTTAGATTACTTTTCTAAAACCAATTATCAAACTCATTTAACTTCTGTTGATATGCGTTATACATACTGATTACTCTTTAAATTTATTTAATTGTATATCGAGTACCTTAGCTACCCTAACGGCATTATCTAACTTAGAACTAGATTTGTTCCCTCTGTGCATTGAATGTGATATTACCTCGAACATTCCTGTCTCTTTTAACAACATATAAATCGTCATTCCTTTATTTTTTAATTGTTACTTGGCAACTATTTATAATACTTTCATATATCTTTGACCTTTCTTTACCTTTATGGTATAATATATTTAATATTCCTAGAAAATATAAACCTTCTACTTCAATTTTTTCTTGGAAATATAATTTAAAAGAAAGGAGAGAAATTATATATGGTAAATAAAAAACAAACATCTAAAAGCATCGCTACTAAAGCTAGTAAAATATTACGCGATAGAAGATCAAGTAATATTTCTAAATCAGTTGCTGCTAGTGCTTTGTCACAAACTAAAACATCTAAGAAGAAATAATCTTTAAATTCTTAGGTATAAATAAAAACATTAAAGGAGATTTCTTATGAGTAAAAAAACTTGCTTTGTAGTTTCAATTATCGGTAACGAAGATTCTGAAGAAAGAGCACATGCTAACAATGTTCTTGATTACATCATCAAACCAGCTGTAAGTGATGAATTTGATGTAATAAGGGCTGATACTCTATACCATTCTGACAGAATAGATTCTAAAATTTTAGAACATCTAAGAAGCTCAGAATTAGTAATTGCAGATTTAACTAAAAACAATCCTAACGTCTTCTTGGAAGTAGGATATAGAATGGCTCTTGGATTACCAACAATATATCTAATTCAAATATCAGAACAAAAACTACCATTTGACATTCAAAGTATAAATATTATCCATTATGATATCAATGGACAAAATACATTAAAATCGGCAGAAGATACTAAAACAAAAATTCAAAACACTATAAAAAATATAAGGTTTAACGAATTTGAACCTAGTAACATAGAAAGTAGCACTCAACTATTAAATGAAATCAAAAATATGTTATTAAATCTAAATGATAAAATAGATAATATTAGCGCACCAAACGATAACGATTCTTTTAATCAATACAAAATGATGGAATTAGCTATGAAAAATCCAGAAAACTTCTCAAAATTAATGGATATCATGACAGAAAATCCAAATTTATTTCAACCTAAAAATTAGTTTAATTATAAGTTTTTTCATCTAAACATATGATAAAGCCAGTTAAAAAAGTAAGCTGTGCTTTATCTTTTTTTGTTCTTCTTCAAGGATATCTATTCTTTTACATAAATCAATGATTATTTTTTCTTGACTATTATTTTCGTACATTATCACTCCTCTTTTCATATCTCTTATAAAAAAGTGATATTTTAAGTTTGCTTCAAACATTAAATGTTATTCATTAAAAAAATACATGAACTTTACTTTATGTTATTTTTAAAACTTGTATGGCTTATTAAATTTCATTATCTTTCCAACGTCTTACATTGTTTAATTTAAAAAGTGATACTTCGTTTAGACAGTTTCATATCTTCTTTGTTTGCCATGAGCATCTACTATTCTTCACAGTAGTTTATCATAGTTAAATTTCATTTGATCTCCTTTCTAACTTATTTTAATTCAAGTTACTTGAACTTCTGCGTTGAACTTTTGTTCAAATCATGATATTATAGTTTTAGCAGGAGGTAAGAGTTATGGCAACTTCTACTGAAAGAATAAATCAACTAATGAAAGAAAAAAGATTAAGACAAATAGATGTACTTAATTTAGCTAAACCACTTCAAGAGAAATATAATATAAAATTTTCTAAAAGTCACTTATCTCAATATGTAAATGGTAAATCAAATCCAGATAACGAAAAAATCTTCTTATTATCAAAAATATTTGGCGTTACAGAAGCGTGGTTATTAGGCTACAATGTGCCTAGATATGAAAGATTAGAAGAAACTAAAATTAATGCATCCCTAACCCCACAAAGTCTAAAAATCCCAGTATTAGGAACAGTTGCAGCAGGAATACCTATCTCAGCTGTTGAAGATATACTGGACTATGAAGAAATACCTCTTACTTGGCAAAATCAAGGAGAATTCTTCGGACTTAGAATTAAAGGTGATAGTATGAAACCAGATATAAACAATGGTGATATTGTTATAGTGAAGCAACAATCAACAGCTTACAATGGAGATGTGGTAATCGCTCTAGTAAACGGAGATGATGTAACATGCAAAAAATTTGAAAAGCTTGATAATGGAATAATGCTAATATCTAATAACTCAGAATACTCACCTATGTATTTTTCGAATGAAGAAGTAGTAACAAAACCAGTAGTAATTATAGGACGAGTTGTTGAATTAAGAAGGAAGTTCTAGAAAGGAAGGAATAATGAAATCAATATTTAAAGAAGCTCAAAGAATATTTGTAAATGTCATGGAATATCATCAGTATAAATTCAAATATCTTCCAGAATCAGTTTTATTTAAAGCTAAACAATTTTATAAAGAGGCTCAAGGGAAAAATACTAAGTTCTTTCCAAAGTTTAAACGAGGAACAATTGTGTATGTGAAATTTGGAGTTAATATTGGTTCTGAATTGAGTGGTAACCATTTTGCTATTGTATTAGATAAATACGATAAAGTTACAAAGAGTACAATCACAGTAGTTCCACTGTCTTCAAAAAGAAATAAATATTATCAAGAACTAATTCCTTATGATAATATTTATTTTAAAAATTCTAAGTATCACCTTAATAAAATCGACGAGTTAATTTCTAAGTGGGAAGTAAAATCTAAGGAATATATTTCTGAAATCAATGATTTAAGACCTGACTATCTTAATGATCTTAAAAATTATACAACAAAATTATTAATAGCAAATAACGGAATTATGACTGACGATATTCAAAAAAATATAAACAACTACTCCGAAGAATTAATAACCAAGGCACTATATAAATTAAACAAAGGAAATAAAGTATACCTAGAATCTAAAGAACAACACTTTAAAGGTATAGAAAAATATAAAAAATATAAAAATAAAGATAGTTATGCTTGTGTGAATATGATCCAAACTATAGACAAAAGAAAACTGACACCAGTTTCAGAATTTGAAAGTGCTGGAAATATTACAATTTCAGAAGAATCAATGAATCTTATAGAAAACAGAATAAGGAAGATTTACTTTAACATTTGACAAATAAATAAAATAGTGAGATACTATTAATATAAATTAGTGGTGAAACATCCACATCAATATCATTATTCGCTGTGAAACATCAGCATCAATATCATATTAAGGGTACCTCAACAAGAGGTACTCTTTTCCTTTATATATAGATTTCCTTCATATTTTATAATATACTAACATTGATACATTTAGTAGCTATCGCAAATCTTGGCTAGAGCTTAATGCTAACAACCGTTGGTAACTAGTTACTGACATTTTTTCTTTTTAACTAGTCAAATTCAATCAGTTTAGACAAAATAAAAACTCTCTACACTTCCTCCTTTTAATACTCCCCTACAACCTTGTATTTTCTCAGTATATATTTTAATTGTTCACCTGTAACATCTTCGTATTTATAATCTATATTTTCTACTACTAGATAATTCAATACTTTTCTAATGCTAACATATCCTTTTTTTGCTACTACAATATGATCTAGCATTTCAATACCAACTATTTCACCAACTTCCATTAGATTTATCGTCGTTTTAATATCTTCTATAGAAGGTGTCGCATCTCCACTCGGATGATTATGCACGCAAACGATACTCGAAGCACTATTTTTTATCGCTACTTTAAATACTTCTCTTGGATGAACTACTGACATAGATAAACTGCCTTTGAATACTTCTCTTTTTTCGATTATTTTACCTTTCGTATCAATATCTAATACTACGAAAACTTCTTGTGTTAAATTCTCTAAAGATGATTTTAGATAATTGGCTATTGACTGCGGACTATCGCACTTCACATCTAGAACATTGGTCGCGTATATTCTTCTTGCGAATTCTATGTTAGCAAGAATATGTATTGCCTTTTCCTGGCCTATCCCCTTATGTTTCATAAGTTCTGTTAAGGTTGCATCCCTTAACTTGGTAATCCCTCCCATGTCTTTTAAAATCATGTCAGAAAGCTCAATTACATTTTGATTTTTTGTACCTGTTCTTAATAATATTGCTAGAATCTCTTTATCACTGAGGGCTAGAGCACCTAATTTCTTAAACTTCTCCCTTGGACGATCTTCCTCACTAAACTCTTTAATAGTATATGCTACCATAATAATCCCTCCCTTATTAATATTATTGTTAAATAGCTAAGTGCTATGAATGGCACTAGCGGTAGTTTCGTTTTTCTTTTAACTTTTTTCAAAATTATTAATCCAATAGCGAAAAATCCTGCATATAAAAATGTGAAGATTAACAAATACACTCCTTCAAATAAGTTTAAATTTAAACCTAATACACAAAAAACTTTTATGTCACCATAACCTAAACCACCTCTTGTGAAAATATATAGTATATGAAAGATAATAAGAAGATAAATAAAATCTAAAAAATTGAATAAATAATAGTGTATATATATAGAAGAAAAATTTAAAATAATTAGAAGATAAAATAACTCATCATTAACTTCGAATGATTTTATATCTTCTATTCCTAAAAAAATGAGAATAATAAATATACTAACTTCAAGATAACTAATAAAAATAAACTGTTTTTGGAAAATAATAAATAATACTATAGTAATAAAAGTAAAAATTTCGTATAAAAATACATCTAATGGAATTTTTTGATTACAGTGACTACATCGTCCTTTTTTAAACAAATAGCTAAAGATTGGAATTAAGTCCGTTCCCCTTAATTCTTTCTGACAACTAGAACAACGACTTCGTCTAAATAGAAACTCTTTTTTATTCTCACTATCTACTAAGCACTTAATTGCACTAGCAAAAATTAGACTTAAGATAATGATAAAAATATAACTTCCCATAAGTGTCTTCCCCCTACTGTGTAACCCTTCGATTATATTTTATCATAAAGATATTTACCAAACCAACTATATCCTTGTCGGCGCTTTAGCTAATAAATAATATTTTTTTATTTTTCTTTTGTAGTAAAACTACATTCTATTTTGTAAGAGTTTGTTATTTTTGAATTAATTTTGACGTGAATCCATATTAATTTTCAACTTTTACTAACAAATAGCTATTATCATAGTGATATCTATTTTCAATAAAATTTACATTTTTTCATTTTTGTAGTAGAATATTATTTATAGTTTTCCAAAGGCAAAATTTCCGCCTGAAGGAAAGTAGTTCTGTAATTTTTACTAGACTATTATTTTTAGAAAAGGTGATTAAATGATTTTTAAAAAATTTTTAAGAAAAAGTCAAGAAGAGTTAGAAGCAGCAAACCAGCTATCTCTTCAAGAAATAAATAACACCGTAGAGGTTCCAAAAGAAGGAAGCTTTTTAAAGAAGGTTCTAGCCTATAGCGGACCAGGTGCTTTAGTTGCTGTTGGCTATATGGATCCTGGTAACTGGATTACCTCTATCGCTGGTGGTGCTCAATATGCTTATAGCTTACTATTCGTTATACTTATATCGAATCTTATCGCAATGTTACTTCAATCAATGTCTGTGAGATTAGGTATTGTTACTGGTATGGATCTAGCTCAAGCAACTAGAAAACATACAGGTAAAAAAATGGGGGTTGTTCTTTGGATAATTACCGAACTAGCTATTATGGCTACCGATATTGCAGAAATTATTGGTAGTGCTGTAGCTTTAAAATTATTATTCGGTATTCCTTTACTAATAGGAGTTATAATAACCATCTTTGATGTATTCTTACTACTATTATTAGCGCATTTTGGATTTAGAAAAATCGAAGCTATTGTAGCTACCTTGATATTTACAATTCTAATAATATTCTTCTATGAAGTTTTATTAGCTAAACCTAATACCGGAGAATTAATTAAAGGTTTTATTCCGAATAAGGATGTAATTAATAATAAAGGTGCGTTATTTATTGCCTTAGGTATCGTGGGGGCTACAGTTATGCCTCACAATCTATACCTACATTCTTCTATTGTTCAAGCAAGAAGATACGATAGAAAGGACAACAAAGTTAAAAAAGAAGCTATTAGATTTTCTACTATAGATTCTAATATTCAACTTTCAATCGCATTTATTATTAACTGTTTACTATTAGTTCTAGGTGCTTCTCTGTTTTATGGTCATGGCGATAGTCTTGGACGCTTTACAGACCTTTATAACGCTTTACAAGATAGCAGCATTGTTGGAGCTATTGCTTCACCACTCCTTAGTACACTATTCGCCGTAGCTCTATTAGCCTCTGGTCAAAATTCTACTATTACTGGAACATTATCAGGGCAAATAGTTATGGAAGGTTTCATCCACATGAGACTTCCTATGTGGATTAGAAGAATGCTAACACGTGTAATTGCGGTAATGCCTGTTGTCATTTGTTTAATAATTTTTGGTGATAGTGAACAAGCAATTGAGAATTTGCTAATTTATACTCAAGTATTCTTAAGCATTGCTCTACCAATATCCATTATCCCATTAACACTATATACATCAGATAAAAAACTTATGGGAGAGTTTGTTATTAAACCATGGATGAAAATTGTTGCATGGATTTGTACAGTAATATTAATAATCTTGAATTTCTGGTTAATAATATCAACATTCATATAATCTAATTGGACTGATTTTTGTCAGTCCGATTTTTTTATTTCTCAATATATATACTAAACTCACACTTTCTTTACTTTATAAAACAAAAAAGACAGCTCTTACGAACTGCCTTTTAAAATTTTTAATGAAATTATTTAACAGGTAATACTGCTCCATTCCATTTTTCTTTAATGAATTTTTGAGTGTCTTCAGATTTTAAAGCTGCAACAAGTTTTTTAACAACAGGTTTATCTTTGTCACCTTCACGAACTACAACAATATTCGCATATGGGTTGTCATCTGTAGCTTTTTCAACTAAAACAGGTTCTGTTGCTGCGTTTAATCCTGCATCAACAGCGAAGTTAGCGTTGATTGAAACTAGATCACCTTCACCGTTTTGGTAGAATTTAACCATTAAAGCTGGATCATTTTCGTAGCTGAATTGTAATTTTTTAGGGTTTTCAGCGATATCATCGAAAGTAGCTGTTACTGGGTCTACACCATCTTTAACTTTTACTAATCCTTCAGAAGCTAATAATTTAATTACGCGTCCCCATTCAGATTTGTTGTTACTTACTAATACTTTAGCACCTTCTTTAAGGTCTTTAACGTTTTTAACTTTTTTAGAGTATAATCCGATTGGCTCTAAGTGAATTGCACCAGCGTCTTCAATTTTGTATCCATTTTCTTTAATAGCATTTTTTAAGAATGGTACGTGTTGGAAGTAGTTAATGTCGATTTCTTTATCGTTTAACGTTTTGTTTGGTACATAGTAGTCTTGGTATGTAACGATATCTAATTTGATTCCTTCTTTTTCAAGTTGTGGAGCAACGTGCTCTAATAATACAGCGTGAGGTACGTTAGTAGCTCCAACTTTTACAGTTACAGGTTTGCTAGGATCTAGTTTATCAACATCGATACCTTTTTTCTCAGTTTTTGATGCACTTGAGCATCCAATTAATACGATTCCAAGTATGAAACTTGTTACTAAAAATAATAATTTCTTCATTATAAAATTTTCTCCTTTTGATTTTATTATTAATTTTTGGGTTTTGTGAATTTCATGTAAAAAAAATCACCCTTACTCTCCTATGAGAATAAGGGCGAAAACTAATTTCACGGTACCACCTTACTTTTTCGTAAACTACGAACTTTACCACTACATCGACTATGTATCTAGAATATATCCGAGATAGTGTGCGTTTATAACGTAACGCCTACGAAAAAAGCTTGTGTTTAAAACTCACTTTTTTTACCATTCAAACCATTTTCCTCTATCATCTGCATTGTGTGCTTTCACCTACTCACACTCTCTGTAAAAGTTCCTATAAAGTACTTATTTGAATATCGGTAATTTTTAACTTGACTATATATTATCATTAGCAAATAAAATTGTCAACACTTTTTTTGAATTTTTTTAAAAAGTTTTTTGAAAATTCACTGATATTTACTTTACAGTTTCATAAATAACAATTTCTTCAAATAATTTCTAATTTAGTTTATTGCTTTTTAACCATTCATCTATTACTTCTACTGTCTTATTTCGGAATTTAGGTGCTTCGTACATATGATCTGATCCTTCTATAACATTTAGAGTTGCATTTTTATATTTTTTTGCTGTTGCTTTTGCTATATTTGGATGTACCATTTTATCTTCGCTACCAGTTATTACTAATACAGGCTCAGTTACTATATCAAAATCAATATATGCACCTTTTTCTTTATCTAAAAATGGTAATGCCATTTGGAAATAAGTAAAACCTGATTCCGGAACTAATTTAGAAAATTCTCTCTCCTTATCAGCTTCGTCTTGATTATTCATACAATAATCATAGAAGGCATGCTTATAAGGTGGCATAGATTTTTTCCAGAATCCCCAACGTAGAAAATGTTTATAGAAACAAATTACCATACTTGGATAAAAGGCGAAAATTCCTGCTGCAGGTGCAGTTCCCATTAAAATAAGACCCTTAGTCTTCGTTCTCATAGCAACTTTCTGAGCAAGAAGTCCCCCTAAAGAGTGACCCAATACGATTGGATCTTCATCTAAAGTTTCTATAAAATCTACAATATCATCCGTAAATTCATCTAAACTAACATCTGCTACCTTTTTTTCTACTTCTTCATAAGGTAAATCATGATATCTAAGAGTTGGAGTATATACGTTTAACCCTAATTTTTCTAATTCATTAACAAATTCTCCCCAAACACTTCCGTCACACCATGTACCATGTATCAATACTATATTTGTCATAAAAATTCCTCCTGCTTTTATTTTAGCAATCTTTTTTTCACACTAATTATATAACTTATGCTCATATTTATCAATTGATAATAAAAAGTAGAACAAAAAATTAATTTAACTCTTTGTTCTACTATTATTATCATGCCTTAAAAATTATCAAGGAATGATTAAACTTTGGAGGCTAATTTTAGAATTGTTCGATCATTTCACGAACAGTTTTTTCAATATTATCTGAATATGAGATTGCTGATATTATAGACACACCATCAACATTTGTTTTCATAACATCTTTAATATGTTGTGTTTGAATACCACCGATTGCCACTAATGGCATTTGTGGTAAAAATCTTCTCATTAATTCTAGTCCTTCATAACCTATAGCGCCACCGGCATCGTCTTTGGATTGTGTGACATATACAGGTCCTACACCAACATAATCTACATATTCAACTTTGGATTGTTTAAATTCTTCTTCATTTCCTATAGAAAGACCTATTATTTTATTAGGCATTAATTTTCTAATCTCATCAACACCAAGGTCATCCTGTCCTACATGTACTCCGTCAGCATCTATTTCTAATGCCAACTCTATATCATCATTAACAATAAATGGAACATTGTATTTTTTACAAAGGTCTTGTAGTTTTAATGCTAATTCTACTTTTTCTCTACCTTCTAAGGCCCCTTCACCTTTTTCACGAAATTGAAATAAAGTTATTCCACCTTTTAAAGCATCTTCAACTACTGTATATAAATCCTTACCTAAGCAAGTAGTAGTTCCACAAATAAAATATAATTTTAATAGTTCTTTATTAAACATCTTATTTCACCTTTTTAAATGCTTTTATATCTTGATCTGTAATTTCATATAATGCATTAATAAATTCAACTTTGAATGTTCCTGGTAAATGACCATTAGGACGTTTTTCTGCCATTTCCCCGGCAATATTATATGCTAACATAGCTGTCTCTAGTGATTTTAATTCTTCACCTTTCTCTAATCCAATAAAGCTTGCTAATACAGCTCCTAATAAGCATCCTGTTCCAATAACTTTAGGCATCATTGCACTTCCGTTATGTATTGTTATTACTTCTCCATTAACTGCAATAGCGTCAACTTCCCCAGTTACTACTATTGGAATATTAAACTTAGCATTTGCTGCTAAGGCAATTTCATCAATATTATCTACTCCAGCACTATCCACTCCCTTAGAAGCTACATTTATACCAACTAAAGATGCAATTTCTCCAGCATTTCCTCTTATAGCTGCTAGTTTGTAATTGTTAATTAAATCATCTGATACTTTTTTTCTATATGCTCCCGCTCCACAGGCTACAGGATCTAATACTGCAGGTACATTATATTTTTCAGCTATTTTAAGAGCTTCTTGATATAACTTCCAAGTCTCATCTGTTAATGTACCAATATTGATTAATAATCCTCCAGCATATTTTAATAAATCTTCTAAGTCTTCTGGATATTCACTCATCGCTGGTGATGCTCCCAACGCTACTAATCCATTTGCTGTGAAATTCTTAACAACATCATTAGTTATACAAATCACTAACGGTGCTTTCTCTTTTAATAATTTTAAACTTGTCATATTTATAAATCTCCTTTAAATGCTATATGATTCACAGGCCCATTCCCATGACCTAGCTCTGGTGTGTATTTAATTGCGGCTGTAATGAACTTTTTCCCAATTTCTACAGCTTCAACAATACTTTTTCCTTTTGCTAACTCTGCTGTAATAACAGCTGAGAATGTACAACCTGTTCCATGTGTATGATTAGTCTTAAATCTTTCACTAGTCCATACTTTTTTAGTTCCATCATTTAAAAATAAATAATCTTTTGCTTCTCCTGTTAGATGTCCACCTTTTATAACTACTGACTTACATCCAACTTCGTCGATAATGAACTTTCCTGCACGATTAACATCATCCTCTGTTAATATTTTAAAATTAACAATTTCTTCTGCTTCTGGTACATTTGGTGTAATAATAGTTGCTAGTGGTAATATCTCTTCTTTTAAATGTTTTCTTGCAACATCATCTATTAATTTATCACCACTTGTCGCAACCATAACTGGATCAACAACATAAGGAACATCTTTAGGTAAATATCTCTTAATTAATTTCATCATATCAGCATTTGCTATCATTCCAGTTTTTATACTATCAGGTGTTATATCATCAAACACACTTTTCAATTGGGCTTCTAATATATCTAGATCTAAGTTTCTTATCATTTGAACACCTAACGTGTTCTGTGCAACCACACTAGTAACTACAGCCATTCCATACACTTCACGTGCTTGGAAGCTTTTCAGGTCAGCCATAATTCCTGCTCCACCTGTTGGATCAGTTCCAGCAATAGTTAATGCAATATTAAGTTTACTCATATCCTATACCTCTAAATCCCAACGTTCTTGTGTATAAGCCATATTGAAGAAACGACGTTCATGTTCACAACTTTCTAAGAAGTTTTTAATAAGTCTTTGTTTACCTTCTTCGCTCATAAATTCAGCTTCACGATTAATAATTTTATGATATTCAGTAAGTACTTCATCTACTAAGCCATCAGCATAAAATTCAACCCAGAATTTTAATGGATGATCTTCTGCTAAATTATGATTAGCTAAAATCTTTCTAGCTACCATTTTATAAATCCATGGACATGGCGCCATCGCGCTTAAAGTTTCTGCCATACCGAATGCAAATGCATTATAGTACATATGTTTTATATAATGGTCTGCAGATGGATACCACTCTCCCCCTTTGATAATCTCTTGATAATCTCTCCCTATGTAATCTGCTAAGTTCTTGTGAGCAGCAATTTCTTCATTTAACACAAAATTAATCTGATCTAAGAAAAAGTTTTTTTCAACTTTATCATTACTTTTCGCTAAAAGCATTGCATAAATATCGCTAAAATTCTCTAAATAAAGTGCATCAGCTTTCAGATAGTGCTCTACTGCTTTCTCTGATAAATCGGCACGAATTAATCCTTGAATAAAGCCATCATTATATATTTTATCGACAATCGGTAATGCCTTCTCTTCCATAATTTCAGTAATAAGTTTCATAGGTATATCCCCCTAAATATATTTAATTTTAGTATAAAATAATATCACTTATGATAAATAAAAAAGTCCCCTTACTAACGTAAGAGAACTCTGAAACATATATTACTCATAGTATATTTTCCAACTATGTTGGATTAATTCTATTTTAAAAATATTCACGTTTCCTACGCTAGCATTATCTAGATCAGGTCAAAGGGTCTAACTATGTTATCTCAGCCTAAAGGCTCCCCCAGTGATTTTACTCTATTCACTTTTTAAATCGTAGCATAGAAAAAATAAAATGTCAACAATTTAGTTTAAGGGTTTACAAGATTAATACAACTAACATTGTATTACAGCAAGCTATCTTTAAAAATAATATTTTAATAATATTTTAATAATATTTTTGTATTTTATAGAATGCAAAACGTCTGAATTATGGCGGAATTGTGAAC
>ENA-OWMY01000346-OWMY01000346.1-metagenome-genome-assembly--contig:-NODE-346-length-14169-cov-11.800128_pt1 | contig 14169 bp, 10 predicted proteins | sample MGYA00245358_ERZ651122 | MGnify/ENA primary metagenome ERZ651122 (study PRJEB26857, sample SAMEA4031752) | metagenome | biome: human; feature: oral; material: saliva | place: Philippines | collected 2014...
GTTCTTTCTACAGTACACGCAGCAAAAGGTCTTGAATATAGAGTTGTCTTTATTATGGGATTAGAAGAAAACTTGTTCCCATCTATTCGTGATGCAGAAAGTAGTGAAGATGAACGCAATAAAATGGAAGAGGAGCGTCGTCTAGCGTATGTTGCAATTACACGAGCAAAAGAAAAATTATTTATGTCATATGCTAATCGTCGTATGCAATTTGGTTCTATTAAAAATAATAAATGCTCTCGTTTTTTAGACGAAGTTCCGAATAAACTTATGCACTTTGAGTCTGGATTCGGTGCAACTGCAAATGATAGCGGAGAGTCTCAATTAGAAAGTGTCACAAAATTTATAAGTAGACTTAGTCCGAAAATAAAAATTGCAGATAAGCCTAAAACTGATGTTAGAACGAATTATGTAGTTGGGGATCTAGTAGTTCATAAAAAATTTGGTGAAGGTAAAGTTTTAAGTATTGAGAAAGATAGTGTTAAGGTAGACTTTGAAAAAGTTGGACCGAAAATACTACTTATAGAATATGCAAATCTTACGAGAAAGGAATAATCTGAAGTGGAGCACATAAAAGAGGAAATTTTTAAACTAGTTGCACTGTTAAATAAGTATTCGTATGACTATTATGTAGAAGACAATCCACAAATTAGCGATACTGAGTATGATACATTATACAAACAACTAGAAAAATTAGAACAAGAATATCCAGAATTCATTCTAGACAATTCTCCAACACAAAGAGTGGGAGATAGAGTACTAGATGAATTTGAAAAAGTTATACATAAAGTTCCTATGTTGAGTTTATCTGGTACGCACCACTGTGCCCAGCTAATTTTTGTATTTTTTGTAGAGACAGGGTTTCACCCTTAGCTAGGCAATCCGTATTATGCCAAGGCGAATTAATATTAACGATATTAATTTTTAATTTTGGTCTTTCTTTCGCTTCTTTTTTAATGAGCTCACAGACGTTTCTATTAGTGCAATCACCATTACCTTCGGTAATTAACACAATTAACGCTTCACGTTCTTTACCATCAATAATAGTTAAGGCTTTTTGTAACCCTTCATAAATTGGTGTGCCTGGAACCTGATTTTCCCGTACCTGCATTTTATTAAGTTTGGCTTTTAATGTACTGCGTTGTGCCGCAGTAAATATGCCATGATTGGTAGCATAAGATGCTTTTTTCGAGGTAGATAAACAACTTTTTAGTTCGACTAAACCAATATCCACTGCTGTTGGAATATTATTAATTAATTCCGCTACCGATTTTTTAGAGGCTACGGACCGATTTGGTTTACGGTACATATAATAGACATCTTGTTGCGTGATGCCATATTTTGCTGGATTTCTTAATTTTTCGTCAAAAATCGCTACTTTTTTGGCGCTTTCTAATAAGGTATAGCGCATTCCTGAAGCATTATTAAAAATGATTGCCATCTGTGGTGCATCAGTTGGCTTTTCTACTACTCGACAGTTTTTTTTCGGTTCTGGCTTGGGCTCTTCTACTTTCGGTTCTTCTTTTGGTGGTTCTTGAACCGGCTCCGGTTTTGGTTCTTCCACTTTAGGCTCTTCTTTCGGTGGCTCTGGTTTAGGCTCTTCTTTCTTCGGTTCTTCGACCTTAGGTGGTTCTACTTTAGGCGGTACAACCGGTTCACGGTTAAGCCACCACCAAGCCAATAACCCTAGTAGTAATAAAAGAAGCGGTAAAAGCCAATAGCACCAACGGTGTTTTGGTGCAGTAAGGGGAACAACTGGTGGCGGAGCCGGTGGTTCTACTTTTTTGCCAATTCCCCAACCAGTGATAACTGGTTCATTATTTACTAAATAGATTTGTCGAGTATCATGAGCAGCCCCTTCCACCAATTGAACTAACCAAGCACCTTGTTCAGGTGTTAGTACGCCTTTAGTCGTCAGCTCCCGATTCAATGTCATAATCGCATTTAGGCGCTGTTGAATCAGTGAAATTGTTGGTTTAAATTGCTTATCTTCTTGCATTTCTTGAGTAATCAAGACTGGCTGACCTTCTAGCTCGCTATACCATTCCACAGTAACCTGATCGGCTTTTATTTCTGGTTTTGCAAATAAAGTGGCGGTACTTGGTGGCAAATGGCTACGCAAGATTTTAATTATTTCATCATAATGGACAAAAAGTGCGGTCACATTTTGATTAATTTCTTGCAATTTAAAACGAGCTAGACGTTGCATAAGCGTTCCTTATTCACACTCATCAGTTTTAGTCATAGGTTTAATAGCTTGATTCACCATACTCACCACTTGTTTCTGATTATTTGCGGTAAATACTTTTCCGCCAGTAGCGCTAGCTACACAGTTGGCAGCTCTAGCCCCCCCAATATCAACCACATTCACTTTTAAACGCGGTTTTTGTCTGGCTATTTGATTTGCTAGGCCACAAATGTCTGGTGTATTACAGTTATCTTTTCCATCACTTAAAATCAAAATGAAAGCATCGCGTTTTACCCCATCAACCATAGAGCTAGCAACCTGTAATCCGTTGTATAGTGGAGTACCGCTGCTGTCACCTTCTGCAGGTGTCATTGCTTGAATTTTAGCTTTAAGCGCATTACGTTTACCTGGTGAGTAGAAACCATGATTGGTTGCAGCTGGACAAGTTCTTAATGAAACTAAGCCGATATCTACATTTTTACCAATACTATTAATAATGTTGGTAGAAGCTTTTTTCGCTGTAGATAAGCGATTTGGTAAGCGCTGCATATATTGAATTTCTTCATCGCTAGCACCATATGTCTCTGCACGTTGAATGAAGGCATCAATCGTTTGTGAGCTTTCCTGCATAGTAAAAAACATTGATCCAGAATTATCAAAGACCATCACCATTTGTGGTGTTTCACCTGGTTTGTATTTCGGCTTACACACTTTTTGAGGTGGTTGTTTAGGCTCTTCCTTCGGTGGTTCAACAACAGGAGGTTCTACTTTCGGCTCTTCCTTAATAGGCTCTTGAACAGGCTCTGGTTTAGGCTCCTCAACCTTTGGTTCCTCCTTTGGAGGCTCCGGTTTAGGCTCTTCAACCTTTGGCTCCTCTTTTGGAGGTTCTGGTTTAGGCTCCTCAATTTTTGGTTCTTCTTTTTTCGGTTCTTCTACCTTAGGCGGTTCCACTTTAGGGGGAACAACAGGTTCACGATTAAACCACCACCAAGCCAATAAACCGAGTAGCAATAAAAGAAGCGGTAATAACCAATAGCACCAACGGTGTTTAGGTGTAGCAACGGGAACAACCGGTGGCGGAGCCGGTGGTTCTACTTTTTTTCCAATACCCCAACCAGTAATAACGGGTTCATTATTGATTAAATAAATTTGACGGGTGTTATGATTGGCTCCTTCCACTAATTGGCTCAACCAAGTGCTTTGTTCTGCACTAATAACCCCTCTTTCAGTTAGATTTTGAGTAAGCGCAGCAATAGCATTTAAACGCTGTTGAATGAGAGGTGAAATTTTTTGTAGTGTCGCTTTATCTGATTCATTTTCAGACACTAGATAAGGCTGCCCTTCCAACTCACTATACCATTCTACAGTTACTCGATCTGATTTGATTTCAGGTTTAGCGAATAAAGTAGCTGTGCTCGGTGGAAGATGAGCTCTCACAATTTTAAGTATTTCATCGTAATGTTCAAAAAGCACGGTTGCATTTTGATTAATTTCTTCTAGTTTAAAACGAGCTAAACGTTGCATAAATCCCTCTACATTTGAGTCGTATTATTGGAATAAAAACTGTCAATATTCTTATTCCAATAATAAGGGCTGATCTTTTTTCAAGATCAGCCTTTACAATTATTTAACAGCAAGCGCTTTTTTGTAAGCAGTCAACTTACGCTGTAACGTTTGCAATTCTTTTGCTTTAGCTTCATCAGATGCACTAGAAGTATTTACCTGCTTCATTTGTTGTTCTACATCTTGAATTTTTGCTAATAGGTCGCTATTACCTTGAGCTTTTTGTTTAAGCAAGGCTGCATCATTTTGCAATTCCTTATTTAAATTAGCCAATGCAGCTTTTTTCTGATTAAGTTGCTTGGTTGATTTATTTTTTGCTTCTTGAGCTCGTTTATTTTTAGCTTGCAAATCAGCATTTTTGGCTTGCTCTTGTGATAACTCGCTTTCTTTACGCTGTACTCGGGTATCATAGCTACCTGAATTCACACAGGCCATTTTACCCCAAATACTTTGCTCCACATTTGGATCACATTCTTCAGGCGTCGCAGAACAAGCAACTAATAAAGCACAAGCAGAAAGTGCGGTGAATAATTTAATCGTTTTCACGCTAACTCCTTATCCAACTTGAATTGCAGAGCGTTGTTTCACCTGTGCTTGTAATGCTTGTTCATAGGTTGAAACCTGTTTTCTTAATTGAGAAATCTCTTGATCCAATCTTTTGCTTGAAGCACCAGAAGAACGTTCAGCTTTAGCTGTATCGCTAAGCATATTTAAATTGGATTTCATTACACTTAAACGTTCTTTTGCAGCTTTAATATCAGCATCTACTTGAGCTAATTGTTGTTTAGCTTCTGCTTTTTGAATTGTTCCGGATTTTAATTGACTATTCACTTTAGCAATCAATTGATTGTTTTTAGCCGTAGCAGCATTTAATTTTGCTGTGGATTTTTGTACCATCTGTGAATTTTGACGAACATCAGCAATATAAGCATTCAAACGATCTTCTTTTTTCACATAAGTTTTACGTTGTTTTTCTAAATAGTAGTTAGCACTCATACCAGCTGCACAGCCTGCTGCTCCACCAATTGCGGCACCAGCGACTGTACTTTCAGTATCACCACCCGTCAATAATCCTGTTAAAGCACCTAATGCAGCACCTCCTGCAGCTCCCCAAGCACAAGAACCCCAGCCTGATGAGCTAAAAAATTTAGCATCATCACCGCTATCTAAGCTGCTTGAACTACTACCTGTACCAGCACAGCCTGCAAGGGCTAATGAACTAGATAAAATTAGTACACCAAAGGTCTTTTTCAATTTCATAAGATTTTCCTTATTTATCATTAGTGAGTTTGAGGTTTAATTTGATTACATTGCTGTAACCATTGTTCTCGGGTAATTTTGCCATTCTGATAATATTGGCTTAAATGTTTCCAATATAAATCAAGGTACTGGCTCAAATTCGTCGCTTGTCCATTAGCAAGTTTTTTCTCATTCATCATGGATTTTGTTCTTTCTACTTGTTCTTTTACATTAGCAAGGCTATAAGTGTCAAATGTACTAGTAATTGTGCCTGCATAATATTGCACAACAAAATCTCTAGCCTTTTCAGCTTCTTGTAATCGTTGTTTAAAATCAGATTCTTTTTGCTGATAAATTTGTTTTAAATCGGCATCCTGTTCATTTTTTATTTCCTCAGCAAAAGCTTTTACTGCTGTTTCTTGCTGTTCTACTTCTGCCTGTAAATCAGAAACATTAGCACAAAGGAATCCACCTAATTGTAAGGCCGAACGAATTGCGGCATCTCGCTGCTCATCTCGTGCTTGGTTTGCTGCCCGCAATTCATCTTTGGTTTTAGTGATTTCTTGTTTAAGTTTTTCATCTTCAACGTTCGACGCTAATTTTTCCAGTTTACCTACAATATTTGGATCATTACTCTCTTTACTATCTGAGCCTAAAGCAGACCATTCTTGACGTAATTGATTAATACGATTATTTGATGTTAATAAAGGTGCGGTAATTGCTACACGGAATCCCATATCTTTTTTCTTCATCGCGCCATTATTATCGTAATAAGGAACCTCAATACGTGAAGTATTGTTGACTTCACTTTCTCCTTTAATATAGCTTCCACCTCGGGCAATCATGCCTCCCTCCTGACCATGATAGCGGCTTAGCTTATTAGCACGAAAACCGTCAAATACCATTTCAGAAACATTCCCCAATGTATCAAATAAACCAAGTGGATTCGGCTCAAGTAAACCGATAACTTGCAAACGACCATTAGCATTTTTAGATGACCATGCATAACGAGCAATACCATCTGGCATAGGAAAGGTATTTTCACGGAATGCAGCTTCATCAACCGCAACCCCACCTCGAGAAGCAAATTCCCATTCAGCATTAGTTGGCAAACGGACAAAACCTTTACTTCCATCTTCCGTTGGAAGTTTATCGGCTGCATTTTTAAGTAGCCATTCATTATATTTATGGGTAAATTCTACCGCATCAAACCAACTCATATTAATTGCGGGTAAACTGGTTTTCATATTTACTGAAGGACATTGCTCACCTTTCATTACGGCATTAAACTGAGCTTCTGTCACCTCATATTTTCCCATTAAGAAATAGCGTTCTTGTTTTTCATTGGCAAAACTACCCGAAATATAATTTGGCGTAGCATATTGTGCATAACCATCTTCATCATTGCTATTGCCACCGAGAGTGACTTTAATATCTTCTAATGGTTTTTTGGTGTTAGTTTTAATTACTCGAAAAACCATACTCCCTTCACAAGGCATGGGTAATACAATATCACCATCTAATTTTTTCGGATTAAAAAATTTTTCTTCCCAAGGTTGGGCTGATACAGCCGTACTGGCCATAATTAATGCTAATAAAGAAAAGCGATATTTAAACATCTCGCAGACTCTCCGCAGGTTGAATTTTTACTGCGCGAACTGCCCCTATAGCAGCAACCACGCCAGCAAGTAGAAAAGAGAAAATAAAAGCCAAGCATAAATGTATTGGAGCCAAACGGCTAACAAAATGGGAGCCACTTAAGCTTGTTCCTAGTATTTGATTAAATAATTGACTGCCAAACAAATACAGCCCATAAGATAAAATGAAAGCAATACTACTGAGTACGATTGCTTGAAAAACTAAATAAATACCAACCGCACTTTGTTGAAAACCTATTAAACGTAAAACAGCAATATCCTTACGTTTTCGATCAATATTTGCAAGAAATGCGCCAATAAGAGATAGCACGCAACCCACCACAGAGGTAAAAGCAATGACCATAAAAATAACATTTAATACACTATCAATCGCTTTTACATTTTCAATCGCTTTGGATTCCGTTCGAGTATCAATATGAAATTGTTCACGTAGCTTTAGTGCTAGAGGTGCTACATCATCCAAACTTTTAGCATAAATTCTCGCTCTAGCAAAATTTTTACGGAGTTTATCATTTGGCTTTCCACTTGCTGCAGGGAATAGTTCCGTTTTCATACCATCGCGAAAGTCTTCAACACCAATTAATAATGACATGGGCACAAAAATTGCAGCACGAGGAAATTGTTGCTCATTTAAAATAGCTTGTACTTTTAATTGCAATAATGCCTTTTCTTCTTGTCCATTTTCATTTCGAGTTGCAACTAAAGTAATACTTTCACCTTGTTTAGCTTGTAGTTTTTCTGCACTTAATGCACTTAAAATAATGGAGTTCTCATTTAGCAAAGATTGTTGAGTAATTGGGTCGTCTGAAGTTGTTGGAATTAATTCCACATTACGAACAAAATTTGCCTCTTTCTTCAAATCAATAATTGTATTAAGTGAACGCGTTAATGGAATAGAGAATTGGGTTTCCGGCTGTTGTTTAAGCCAATCAAACCAGTCTTGAGAAAGATTTAAATTACCAACAATTTTAATTTCTAAATTGGTTGGATCATTAACCAATTGATGACGTAATTGAGAAACAATGCCATATTTCAAACTAAATAGAAGCAATAAAGGAGCAATTACTGCTACCAATGAAGCAATAATACAAAAAGAAACCTTACGATCATAGAAAATATCGTTTAGTGCTAATTTTGCCAATAATGTAAATCTATTTTTCATCAAGATACCCTATTCTTGCTAGTCATTATTGGCTTGTTCAATAAAACAAGACTGACGTAAAGACATATCCAATTTTGCACTAAAAGTACGAAGTTCATTACGTTGCACTAAATCCCAATCGTGAGTTACTAGCAGCACGGCTATTTTTTGCTGTTTTGCTAAGGATAGCATTAAATGAAATAAGACCTCTGAGTGGTGGGGATCTAATGCAGATGTCGGTTCATCTGCTAATAATAAAAGCGGTTTATGGGCAATAGAGCGAACAAAAGCGACCCGTTGACGTTCACCTATAGAAAGCTGCTTTGGATATTTTGTCATTAAATGATTGATGTTTAGTTTTTCGCATAGATGATGTAACCAACTTTCATCAGCTAAAATCCCATTTGTTTGACAAGGTAGCAGAATATTTTGCCATACGCTTAAAAAAGGTAATAGCCCACCATTTTGTAACATAAAGCCAAGATTTTTAGAGCGAATCTCAGCCAAAGTCTTTTGCTTATTACTCAGAATAAGGGGGGCTAAATCCATGCTTAACGTAGCTGAGCTCAATTCATATTGGCTCAAGTTATCAGGTTTTAAAATTAGCCCCATCATTTCCAATAGCGTGCTTTTTCCACAACCGCTCGAACCACAAAGTGAAACGACCTCACCTTCAGCCAAAGATAAATGCGGTAGGGAAACCGTAAAACTTTGCTCCCCTTGTCCGCGAGTTATGGATAAATCTTTAATGGTTAGCACGCTATATCCTTTTCTATGGTAAGGCATCCAATGGTACTGGATATACATTATCGCGAGGATCTGCACCCTCTGATAAAGAAATCCAACGAGATTGGTCCTCGTTAAAAATACGATAATGACGTAACTTACTATGCAGATCGCGAATAAATTTCTCTTGTTCCTGCACACTCATACCTTTCCAAGTATCTTCATCAATTCCTGTCACTTGACTCTTATAAGGAATACCATCCAAATATTCACCAAGTAAACCTAAATCTGCCAATTTAGTTGATTTATCTTCCTTGATTTTATTTGGATCTTGTCCCATTGCAGCAGCTACTGAACGAAGTTGTGCAAACATATCTGTTGGTGAAATTAACCCGCTATTTGCCGCATCCGCAATTTTCTTTACTACATCACTCAAATCACTTAATTGTGATTTGGTTAGTAATACTCGAGCCTCGGCGGTTGGGACTGTTGGTTTAGCAAAATCACGGTCACTCACCCAAGCTTTAAATACTGGTGGTGCTTTTGTACCTTTTACATCCCCTAAATATGCCAATTGCATTGCTTTACCTAATAAAACAGCATCTTCTTCAATTTCAGATTTTTTCGGATCACCGCCTGTTTTTGTGGTGGCAGTTAATACGCTACCAGCAGCCTCTTCACCTGAGTAAGCTTGTTTTACCTGCTTAGTTAAAGCACTAGCAAGAGTATCTACTTTTTGCCCAAACTCATTCACATCTCCAGCATTGACCGGATAGTAAAGTGGTTTATTTAAATAATTATTAAAAGATAATTCATTATATTGTGCTTGAGCTATTTGATGGTTATTTTTTCCAGATGGTGTTTTAAGATGTAGAGTATAAAGCGCAACACCTCGATGCTGAGCCTCTAAACGTAATTGTTTTGCATCTAACCCCGTAGTCGAAATTGGATTATCCCCTTCAATCGCACCGGCGTCAGTAATCAATACTAAATAACGGCCTCCAAAATTATTCCAATTAATTTCATTTAATGCCTGTGACACACCGGCATAAGCATCTTCACTAAATTCTTTTGAAGAAACAGTAGCTTGTTTTAAATTTGCCACTTTATCCATGAAATCTTTACCATCTTTTACGGTACTTGGATCAACGAACATTTTAGAAGTGTACTCTAATCCAGGTACAGCTTTAGTGCTTGAACGGAACGCCACTAAACCAAATTTAACCTGTTTACCCAGGTTCTCTTTTTCGATTTTTTCATAAACTTTTTTAATCGCGTCGCGCGTTCTATTGATGTAGGGGTCCATAGAAATCGTCGAATCAATAACAAATACTACCGCAGCGCTAAACCCAACAATTTCTTGAGGTTGGTTTTGACCTGTTTTGTTAGTTTGATTATTGTTTGTTGTGCTTGTAGTTGGTTGAGTGACCGGCTTATCATTTTTGCTGACAGATGCGACTTCTAACAAGCGCTCATAAAATCCTTGACTATCCATCACTTCTTCTCCCTGTAAAACAGGTAAGAGATAGAAGTTTTTTTGGAAATCTACAAATTCCTTTGGTTCTTCCGCTAACACTTTTTCACTACTTTTCTTTTGGGAAAGTTCAGCACGAATTGGCTCAACTGCTTTAGCTGGAGAATTGTCATTAATAATACTTTCAAGTGTTGCTTTATCCTTAAAGAACAATAAAGAACCCCGATCGGATGGGTTAGTAAAGACCATTGTCATTTGCATATTCCAAGGTACAGCACAATTAGCATCTAACCAACCGACAGTTTTACCGAAGCTATCTGGGCCTACCTGTAATAAAGCCTTATTTCCTACATTTTCTCGTTTATATACATAATAGCGGGAAAAAGCAGGAATTTTTTGACCGCTCTTAGCATCACTTTTTGCTAATAACTCACAACTTGGTGTACTTAACACGCGTTGATAAAGTGTGGTTTTGCCCTCTTGCAGTAATGGTTTTATCTCCTCAGCAAAAACTGATGGAGACATGATTGCTGTTAAGCAACAAAGAGATAAAGTAGAAAGTCTTAACTGTTTCATTATTTTTTCAATGCCTCTAATTTTTCTTTAGCTGTCGCATTATTCGGATCATTACTTAATGCAGTTTCATACCAATAAATTGCTGTTTCCTTATCAGCTTGGAAACAAGAACTACCTTTTTCATATTCCTCCGCATAAGCCAGTGCAATCTCCACATTGCCACCTTGAGCCTGGTTGGCATAAAGTCGTTGAGCAATCGCACATTTATTTGCTTGTTTAGCCGAAGCAATAATTTCTAAAATTTGTTTTGGTTCTGGTTTAGTTTTCAGACAGCTCTGAATAAATGCCAATTCATCATTGGTATTTGTATCCACTGCACAGTCAGATTTTGCCACTGGCTCATCTTTCTTATTTAAGAAGAAATAAGCTCCAACTCCCCCCCCAATCAACAGGGCTAAAATTAAGGCAATTAAGCCGCCTTTACCTTTTTTCTTTTGTTCTACTGAAACTGGTGCTTCAATATTCTCTGCAGGTTCAGTCTGTGTTTCGTTTTGCGCTAAATCTTCAAATACTATAGCTGGTTCTGTTGATTGCTCATTTTCAGCTACAACAATGGGTTCTACCAAAGGCTCTTCAATAACTGGTTCTGGCTCAGCTTGCACATGACTTTGTACATTGTCTTCTCGACTGGAGTCACCACCAGCAAGAGAAGCTAAGATATTACCAACCATTCTGACTGGGCCACTATCAACAATCGTACCGTTCTGTACATCACGGACAGACATCATATAACGTACATTACCGATCTGTTGAACAAGGCTATCAATTAGCCATTTACCAATAACACCTTGCAATACATCATTTTCTAAGGTTAATCCCTCCACCTTATGCCATACTGGTTCTGGATTCCATGGAGTATCATTGCCATTAAAATAGCAGCCATCCTGATTTCGCTGTACTGCAATTTCAACTTCTGTACTACCACTCCATTTCGTCGCAGTGAATTTAGCGTATCCTGGACGATCTTCCTCTAATTGAATTCGTAACATTTTCTATTCCTTAGCATTGTGCAGAACGATATAAATCTAATACCGAACCTAACTTTGTATTGCTGACCTGATCAATTTCCCGTCCAGCGCTGTGTCCGGCATTTCCTTCAGCAAAGTAACCAAAGGCTACAAACCAGTCAAAAAGATAATTTTTAGTGTAATTATTAGTTTGGTCATCTAATTTAGGTAAACCGTTTACCTTTTCAACTTCCCTATTTTCAAATATTGCTCGCTCGTTCATCACACGACTAGCCGGACGTTGAGTCAGTGGTTGATTAACAAAATCTAACCATGCAATAAAATCCGCAATTTCAGTATTAATGGAAAATACTTGACGCTCAGCTAATTGATCACGTTTACTTCCTGCGTTTTCATTACGGAAAACGACCTTAGAAAGTTTATCCTGTAAATGAAGACGATTTGCACCAGTAATCAATTCACCAACTAAACCTTCAACGGCTTCTTTAGTAAAACCAAAGAATTGCATCAAATGCTGATCAGAAGAAATTGAACGCAAATGTTCAATCCAGGATTTAAATGCAGCCATAGCAAAACGAGATTCCACAATTTTTTCAGCCGGTTTCTCTTCTACAACAACAGGAGCCGGTTCAGCAAATAAATCAAATCCTTCTGAACTAAAACCAAAACCAGCATCAAAGGTATTTGCTGAATTTTCTTGTGCTTTAGTTTCTTCTTCACCTTTGTTTAGTAAGACCTCTTCATAATCAGAAAAATATAAAGAACGAATTGTCTCTTCAGGTAATTGAAGACAACGTAAAAACTCACCGACCAAAAGCCCTTTTTTACTTAATTCACCAACAATCATTTGTGCTAATTGACGTTTTTTATTGACCTCTTCAGCTCCTTCACTTTGATACCAAGAAGAAAAACGGTTTTCTACAATATGATGGATAGATTCATTAAGTTGCTCAGTTAAACGTTGAGCTTTCACTTCTGGCAAAGCAATCGTTTTCAAATAATCACTAATTCGTTGCATCCCACCATCATTCAATTTCATCATTGCATCCCAGGCTTCTTGAGGTTGAGCAACATGTTTTTGAATATCAGGGTCATTAGCAAAAGTACTACGTAAAAGATTAAGCTGCCCAGCCTCTTTTGGATTAATGGCTAATTCTTCAGTATTATCCATATCTAAAAAAGCCACTTTGAAACCCGGTTTACGTACTAAAAAAACATTATCAAACGGCTTGCCATTTGCCCATTCATTTAGCCAAGCATAGTTTCCGAAGCGCTCTAAAATCGTTTGTTTCAGCAATCCACCTTGTCCCCAAGACATTTTCAGCATATCTTCATCTTTGGCCAAATCACTACTGATACGCATATCAAACATAGTTATCGCCCAAAGAAGTCCTGGTTTACGTTTAGCACGATCAGTCGGATTATCTCCTTGCGTTTTATTAATCCAACGCTCCAATACAGGACCTACACTATTCACATCAGATTGCTTGGTTGATGGAGTACAAACAATCAAAATATTCATTTCTTGACTATCAGTATAACGCTCAAAAAGATAAGCTACTTTGCCCCTTAAAATGAGTTGAGATACAGGATTGCCTTCTTTTACTTCACTTAAAGAAGTGATTGCTAAACGACCACGGTACCCAGGAAAATCTAATAAATCAACCGTTTCAACAGCCGGCACTTTAGTTGGGTTAATCAACGGGAAAACTAATTCTGCGGTAAGTGCGGTTAATTCAGCCAAAGAAATGGAAACAGGCTCACCAACATGGCCTTCTTCAATAAGAGGACGAACAGCAATTTGTTCATCTCGATTTGTACCTAAACGCTCAAGCATATCCACGTTCATAATACTGTCAGCTTGAGAAAGACCACCAGTACCATTATCTTTTACTACTGCGGTAAGCGGTGCATAAACACGTTCAGGATTACCTAATTGAGCCAGTGTTTTTGCAAATTGAATATAGATTTGAGTCAACTCTGGAATTTCTGCCCATAATATGGAGAATAATGTTGCTCTATCTTCAATGCTCAGTCTTGGTGCCATGGCTACCGCTCTAGCCCAATAATTAGCCTGTAATACAGATAAAGATTTTCCGAAGCTTTCCTGGGCGTAATCCTGCAAATCAACTACGTCATCTTCATTAACACCTTTTACAGGTTGAGCATTTAATTTAGCATTTAAAGGTTTAAGTATTTCATTAATGCGAGATTGTTCCAATTGATAAGTCACACGTTCTTTATCAAAATCGTTGAAATAAGCATTAACTAAAATTTTGGCAACTTCAATTTCATGAAATAAGCGAAGTTCTAAAGGATAGCCTGGAACAGCCGCTTTTGCTGAGCGAGTAAAACGAGTAACCAAACCCGTTGCTTCTTTTCCGCCACCAGGAGGATTGATATGTTTAATGAAATCCAACTGTTGGCCGTCAAAAATAGTTTCCAAATTGCCCTTTTGATCGGCTGCCAGTGCTGAAATTAAGAAAGATTTACCTGCCTGTGATAACCCAAAAAAACCAGCTGTAATTGGTTTAGAAGAAACGGCACCTAGGCGTTTTGCTGTATTACGTAAACGTCTTAGTTCAAGAATTAAACCATCAGCCTCATTATTTAAACGGGCAACATTTGGGCGAACA
>ENA-OWMY01000350-OWMY01000350.1-metagenome-genome-assembly--contig:-NODE-350-length-14122-cov-4.344565_pt1 | contig 14122 bp, 19 predicted proteins | sample MGYA00245358_ERZ651122 | MGnify/ENA primary metagenome ERZ651122 (study PRJEB26857, sample SAMEA4031752) | metagenome | biome: human; feature: oral; material: saliva | place: Philippines | collected 2014...
AAGAAAGGAAAATAAAAAATGGAAGATTGGCAAAGACGTTTTATTGATGAGTATAATTCGCTTAAGGATAAATATACAAAATTACACAAAATGATTGTAAAATACGAAGCTGGTACGCTCAATTTTGAGCCAAAAAGCTCAATTGAAGTTTTGAAAAATCAAAAGTGCGCCATGGGTCAGTATTTATACTGGCTAGAAGTTCGATCAGAAATCGAAGGAATCGAATTATAAAACTAACCGCGTCGAATTCGAGGCGGTTTTTCTTATACTCTAATTTTTGTCCGAAGACTAAAAACTACGTGGAGACACCAGTGACAATAACTGAAATAGGGAGACACCCTTAAAACTGAAAGGAGAACGCTATGTTCAAACGCAAACTATTTTTCCATAATGCAGATACAGGAACTGGCTCTGCAAGTGGACAAGACACGTCAGGCCAAACTCAACCAGCTAGCACTCCTGAGATTGACTATGACAAAATCGCTAGCATTGTCGAAGGCAAGCAAAAGGTTGCTGAAGACACTGTGCTAAAAAATTACTTTAAGCAGCAAGGATTGAGTGGTGAAGAAATGGCTCAAGCTATTACTGCTTTTAAGTCGCAGAAAGCTGATGCAACACCAGACGTCACATCACTACAGCAACAGTTAACGCAGGCACAAGCAAGTGCATTGCAAGCTAATTTAGAGCGAAATCTACAATTAGCAGCAATCGAGGAAGGATTGCCTGTTGGTGTACTACCTTATGTGATGAAATTGGCTGATACATCAACTCTCACACTTGAATCGAAACCAGAAGATTTCAAAGCTATTGTCGCAAAAGTTTTGGAAGATGTTCCTGCACTAAAGCCAAACAAAGAAGAATCAACTGGGTTTCAACAAATCGGATCTACCGGTAAAACACAACAAACTAACCAAACTGATGCCATTGCTGCAGCGTTTGGTTTTTAAAAAAGGAGAATTAAATTATGACAGTTTATAACTACGCAGAACAATTCGAACAAGCTTTGCATCAAAAATATGCAAAGGAGCTTGCGTCTGTAGATTTGTTTAACTCAAATCCGCAAGTGAAATTTATCAACGCTCAAACAATCAAGCTGCCAAACATCACAGTATCTGGTTACAAAGACCACAATCGTCAAACTATCGGTTTTAATTCTGGAACAATCTCAAACGATTGGGAACCAAAGAAACTCGAACATGACCGCGACATTGAATTTGCAATCGATCCTATGGATGTTGATGAAACAAACCTGGTCGTCTCTATTGCCAATGTCCAAAATACTCTGGAAACTGAACAAGGTATTCCTGAAAAAGATTGTTACGTGTTCTCAAAACTCTACACAGAAGCTGGAAAGTATGCAGCTAACGGTGCTACTATCGATACTACAACATTGACTGCAGAAAATATCTTGCAAAAATTTGATGACGCCATGGAAAAAATGGACGAAGCAGGAGTTCCGTCTGAAGGTCGCATTTTGTACGTCACTCCAGCTGTCAACAAGCTCTTCAAACAGGCTAAAGACATCCAACGTGTGCTAGGAGTGAATGGTTCAAATGGCGATGTCAAACGCTCTATCTATAGCCTTGATGATGTTAAAATCAAACAAGTGCAATCAGCTCGCATGAAATCACAATACAATTTTACAAATGGTTGTGTTGCAACAGATGAAGCGAAACAAATGAACTTCATCTTAATTCACCCATCTTGTGAAGTTGCTCGTGAAAAATACTCTTACATCAAAGTATTTACACCAGGTCATGACTCACGTACAGCTGACAACTATTTGCTCCAATCTCGCTTCTACATGGATGCATTCTTGATCAAGAATAAAGCAGCTGGTATCTTTATCAACGCGACAGCGTAAGAAAGGATGGTGTAGCATATGGTATTAAAAGCAATTAAAGGCGCTCGCGTCTATGATATCGATGAGTCAGCAATCAATGATTTTGTTGGTCGTGGCTTTGAAATCTACGAAGATGGTGAATTAAAATATGGTGAATTTGTCGACAAGGTTTCAAAAGAGGAGTACGAAAAAGTTTTGGCTGACTTGAAAGATGCTAAGGATGAAATCAAGAAGCTCAAAGGAGCTAAGGAGTAACAGTCATGTATGCTAGTCCAGATTATTACAAAAAGACGTTTGTTGGTGTGATTTCTGCTGATTCAGAAGTTCTGGCTAGCAAACTTAAATCAGCTTCTGACAAGATTGATATACTTACGTTCAACCGAATCCGTGGCATTGGATTCGACAATCTGACGCCATTTCAGCAGGAAGTTATCCGAAAGGCTTGTTGTCAGATTGTTGATTTTGAGGAGGTTAATGCTGATTTGATAGCTACTACAGTTTCAAACTACAGCATTAATGGTGTGTCAATGCAATTTGGATCAAATTGGAATATTGCTACAGAACAAGGTATTGTTATTTATCGCAAAACCTATGAACTTTTGAAGCAAACAGGATTGACAAGGAGGGTTATTTGATGAAATTTCCACAACTTGTCTTACCTCAATTTTGCCAGACGCCAATCACAGTCATAGTCAACCAAGAGGGAGTTTCTGAAGATGGCGAACCTTTGGAGGCGTTTAGAGAAAATCTAAAATGCAATTATCAGGACGGTGTCAAAACAGTCCTAACCGAACAGAAGAAGCTGGTCCAAATTACTGGGTCAGCTTATTTCGTTGGTGATATTGCACCGTATTTGCCTACATTGAGCGGAGGGACTGCAATTGTATTTGGTATTACCAGGAAGATTGCGGATAGTCGGAAAGCTAGAAATCCAGACGGGACTGTTAACTATACCTACATCGGATTGGAGTGATGCTATGTTTGTGAATTCTACAGTAAAGCTAGATTTTGGCACTATTCGCAAACTGGAAAGGGCTCAAATCATAGCACTGGAACAGACTGCTGAATACCTGCATACAGAAGTTGTGCAGGCGCAGGTAGTGCCTTTTGATAAAGGTGTGTTGCAAGGTGATGCAATGGCTCCAGACTACTCACGTTCATCCCAAGGTGTAGTAAGCCTGATACATTCCACTCCTTACGCAAGACGATTGTACTTTCATCCTGAATATCAATTTCAGACGAAAGAAAACCCTCATGCAAAAGGAAAGTGGTTTGAGGACTGGGCTGATGGTGGCAAGAAGTCACACAAAATAAAACAAGCCTACGGGCGACTTTACAAACAAATCACGGGGGTTTAAGCATGATTACACTAGCTGAAGTCCGTGACTGGATTAAAACATTTAATGCAGCTAACAACTACTACATTGGCAAACTCGATAACAAGCAAGAAAACAGTATAGGTATCTATCAACGAAAGACAATCGATGGTCCTCGGGTAGTAATCGGAGGCAGATTACTGGCAAGCTATGATGTCAAATCAATCAGCATCTTAATTCACTGGAACAAGAATGCGAATGAGACCGAGAAGCGTGCTCAGTACCTCTACAATCGTCTGTTTGAGGCTGAATCAGTTGTTATCAGTGGAACACCTATTAAGATGATTGCCTTATTACAGAACGAGTCTGTGGACGTAGGAACAGATGATAATAACGTGTATGAGCGTGTTATCGAGCTTGATTTATATTACGAAAGAGAAAGAGAGGGCAACTAATGGCTCAGAAAACTGGGGTATTCCCCGTATATGAAAACCAGTTCCAAGTAAATAAAGGAACTGCAGGAGTTGAATCACTTGTTGATATTGCAGACATGGAATCATTCTCAGTATCATTTGACAATGGTGTTGAAGAATGGAAACCATTTGACCAAAAAGGTTGGACACGTCGTTTGATGACTGCGAAGTCAGTTACAATTTCTGTTTCTGGTAAACGAAACGTAGGTGATGCAGGTAACGACTACATTGCAGGTCTTGCGTTTAAAAATGGTCGCGATTCTGAAGCGGACTTCCAATGGACTTTCCCAGATGGAACCAAAATCAAATTTAAAGACGCGGTTATCAATCTTAAGGACTTTATCTCGGGGGATTCAACAGGTGTTGCACCATTGTCATTTGACGTCATGTCAAATGGTAAACCAGAAGTGGTGCCAGCGGGTTAATTTAGAGGGTTTCGACCCTCTTTTTATTTTAAGGAGGAAATATGGCTGAAGCTGAAGAAACCAACGCAATAGCAATCATAGCTTTTATTGATATCGATACAGGTATCGAATACAAGGCTGGAGATACCGTTGATTTAAGCGGTAAATCCAAAGAGCGAATCGAAGCTATGGCAAGCAAAGAAAATCGAACTGGTCAAGTACTGATCAACATTTTATCTGAAGAAAAGGAAACCGAATAATGTCAAAAGTAATTGATATCACAGAAAAACTCAATTTTGAAGAAAATCCAAAATTGAAAATTAAAGATGCTGAAATTGAAGTCAATACAGATGCAACAACTGTACTGACTCTGATGCAGACTATCGGTGATGAAGAAGGTACTCCATCTGCAAAAAAAATGATGGAAATGTTTGAGCTAATCTTCCCTGAAAATAGTCGAAAAACACTTGATGAAATGCGTTTGAATTTTGCTGATTTAACTACAGTTATTGAAGCAGCGATGACATTGGTCATGGGAGAAGAAGAAGCGGGAGAACAGTGAGCCATACTATGACCTATTTGAGGATTTCGATTTAATCGTCAGTTCTCTTAGGACACAGTATGGCTTATCTGTATACTCTAATGAATTTAAGAATATGAAGTGGAAAGAGTTCAAGGCTCTCTTAGCTGGTTTGTCTGGAGAAACACCGCTTGGTCGAATTGTCCAAATTCGAAGCGAAGATGACCCTAAAATGCTAGAGGTATTTTCAGAAGGACAGCACCGTATTCGCAACGAATGGAGATTGAAACTTGCCAAAGAGAAAACAGAACAAGATTTGACTCAAGTTCTTGAAGAATTAAAACAAGCCTTTGTTGAGATGGCTAAGTAGGAGGTGATAGCTATTGGCACAAACAGTTGGCCAGATTGGTCTTGACCTTGTCGTCAACGACAAACAATTTAAAGGGCAGATGAGTGGCTTGCAAGGAATGGCGACGAAAGCTGCCAAGATGCTTGCAGGAGCATTTGCAATCAAGAAACTTGTTGATTTCGGAGCTCAAGCTATCAAGCTCGGCTCAGATCTCAACGAAGTACAAAACGTTGTTGACGTTGCTTTCCCACGCATGAGCAAGCAAGTTGATGACTTTGCAAAACAAGCTATGTATACCTCTGGGTTATCAGAGACCATGGCAAAACGATACATCGGTACATTCGGTGCGATGACTAAAGCTTTTGGTTTTAACGAACAGAAAGCTTACGAGATGTCGACAGCCTTAACTAGTTTAGCGGGCGATGTGGCATCTTTTTATAATATTAGTCAAGATGAAGCCTACACAAAGCTGAAATCAGTCTTTACTGGTGAAACAGAGACACTTAAAGATTTAGGTGTGGTCATGACTCAATCAGCGCTTGATGCCTATGCAATGGCTAACGGATTTGGAAAGACGACACAAGAAATGTCTGAGGCTGAAAAAGTTGCTTTGCGATTTGCATTTGTAACAGACAAGCTTTCACTGGCTAGTGGCGACTTCGCTAGGACATCTGATAGTTGGGCTAACCAAGTTAGAATTATGAAGCTACAGTTCGAAAGCTTTATGGCAAGCGTCGGATCTGGTTTGATTAACATTTTTACCCCTGTTATCAAAGTCATTAACTTTTTGCTCAGCAAATTGCTGACAGTAGGTAATGCTTTTAAAGCATTGACTGAACTATTTACTGGCAAGAAGTCTATGAAAGGCTCCGGTATCCAAGAGACAGCTGATGCAGTTGGTAATTTAGGAGAGGCTTCTGATGGTGCAGCAGGAGGAGCTGGCAATTTAGGAAAAGCCGCTAAAGGAGCCGGCAAGGCTGCGGACGGAGCTGGTAAAGCAGCTAAGAAAGCTGCCCAAGAAATGAAATCTCTCATGGGATTTGACCAAATCAATAAACTATCTGACTCATCCGATAGCGGAGATGGTGGTGGAGATTCCAGTGGCGGTCCTGATGGTTCAGGCGGCGGAGGTGGTGGAGGTGGTGGAACACCTAAAGGCGCTGAAGTCGACATGGGAAAAATTGCTGAAGGTGGGAATCAATTAGACGGTTTATTTGATGGATTGTTTAAACGATTGCTTGAACTCGTCAAATTATTTCAGGATGGATTCAATGCATCATTTAGATTCGATGGTGTTGAACGCCTTCAGAATGCTTTGAAACGAATTGGCGAAGTACTTCAAGAGATTTTTACAGATCCAAAAGTTGTGGCTTCATTCCAAACCATGCTTGATAAGATAGCTTATGCTCTAGGGCAGTTTACTGGCTCGATGGGGACTGTTGCTATCGGGATAGGAGTCTTTATAGCTGAAAGTATAGCTAATGGCTTAGAACGCCAAAAAGAGCATATTAAAGGCGCTTTAGTATCCCTATTTACGAATATAGGTGGCATTGCAGAATCAGCTGGAAATATCGTCCAGATTTTATTAAATGCATTCTATGACGTTATCACATCGTCTGGAGCAGTAAGAATTGGCAGTGCGATTGTATCTGCAATTTTAAGTATTGGTTCAACGATTATTGATGTTGGTAGTAGCTTAGGTCGGGACCTTATGAAAGGATTAGAGATAATCGTTTCGGATAATGCCCCTGGATTAGTTAAGTTTTTAGCTGGTGCATTAGAGAAGTTAGCACCATTGTTTGAAACAATTGCAAAAGCTGTTGATGAATTAGGGAATATAATTAAGCGTAACTATGACAATGTTGTTAGTCCGTTTATTATTGGTTTTTCTAAAGGATTATCTAAGTTAATCGGACCTATCACTGCATTTGCTACGGTATGGAAAACAATAGAATTCGCTTCAATGATAGAACAAGCCGGCGGACTTTCGGCTGTTTTTGCTAACGTTAAGACTGCATTCGATAATGTTGGAACAGCAATTCATGCCGTAACAATTGCTAAAGTAAAAGATATTGCAGAAACTGCCACCCTAAACGCAATGTATGCAAAGGATTTTGTGGTTAATACAGCAACATTGATTGCCGAAAAAGGTCGAGAGGTGATTGCTTGGGGATTGAGTACTGCGGCTAAAGTTGCTGATACTTCAGCTAGTTTTGCAGCAACCGCAGGAACAACAGCATTGAGCGCTGCGACGTGGGCACTCAATGCAGCAATGGCAGTATTGACAAGCCCAATAACCCTAGTCGTTGGAGCAGTGATTGCCTTAGTTAGTGTTGGAGTACTACTCTATCAAAACTGGGATATTATCAAAGCAAAATGTATTGAGATCTGGGGTGCTGTCCAAGAATGGTTTAATCAGGTTTGCACTAATATTGCGAACTTTTTTAGTAATTTGTGGACAAAGACCAAAGAAGTGTTTGCCCCTGTTTCTCAATGGTTCAAGGACAAGTTTAAACAAGCCTGGGATGCCATTGTTGCTATCTTTACCGGTATTGGTTCTTGGTTTTCTCAACGATACAATGAGTTAAAAAGCAATCTTGCTTCTATTCCTGATTGGTTCAAAGACAAATTCCGTAACGCGTGGGCAGGGTTGACAGGTATCTTCAATCCTATTGCAAGTTGGTTTGCAGGGAAGTGGAGTAATATCCAATCTGCTCTTGCTAGCATACCAGGGTGGTTTTCTTCAAAATTCCGCGAAGCATATAACAATGTCAAGGATGCATTTTCGGGCATTATCGGGTTCTTTAGCGGACTTTGGTGGCAAATACGCTCAACGTTTACTCACGTTGGAACCATGGTTGGAAGCGCCATTGGTGGTGCTGTACGTAGCGTTATTAACGGGGTACTAGGGACGGTGGAAAGCACAATTAATAGTGGTATCGGATTGCTTAATAGTGCTGTTGGCGTAATTAATAAATTACCTGGTGTAAGTATCGGTGGCTTCAGTTACATTGGACTACCTCGACTCGCTCAAGGTGGCTTTGTTAAGGCCAATACACCACAAATTGCCATGATTGGTGATAACAAGCATTACGGTGAGATTGTTGCTCCGGAAAATAAAATGCTTGAAATGGCACGTCGCGCAGCGGAATTGTCAAATAATGGCGGTGGACCAGAAGTTCTAGCCTTACTGACACAGTTGTTGCAAGCGGTTCGTGCTCTTGATTTGACAATTGATGGTGATAAAATCACCAAGAAAATTGTAGATAAAATCAATGAAATTGCAATTAAAACAGGGGAATCCCCCCTCATGATTTAGGAGGTATGCATGAGTGAAATATCAGTAGGTGGAGTAGCTCTTGCTTCTCCAGTTGAAATCAGTATCAATAATGAGATTATCTGGTCGTCTTCTACGGGCCGTAGTGCTAGTGGATTGATGACGGGTGACGTCATTGCAGAAAAACGGACATTCTCCATCAAATGGGGAATTATCACAGAAGCAGAAAGAAATCTTATCAAGTCTAAATTGGTAGCCGGATTTTTTACTGCAAACATTTTAGGACAGTCTATCACTGGTTATCGCGGAACTATTACAGAGACAGTAATGGGGCGTCTGAGTGACGGTGTGACCTATTACAACGGCTTATCTGTATCTATTATCGAGCAGTAGGAGGAATTATGCTAGAAGTAACATCGGATTATATCAAAGCAATAGAGAACCATCTGCGCGTGTTTGAGGCTAACTTTGACTTAAATGGTAAGAGATACACAAAAACCAAAATTGCATCAGCTACTTACGACAGTTCCATCGGTAATAGTAATGATTTTACAATTGGTGGTGGGTACATCAATAGTCTAGAAATTGAAATTAAAGAGATTATTGAAGGTCTGCAAGAAATGATGCCGGCAACAATGTCGGTAGCTATTGCGGGTAAAACCGTCCCACTTGGCAAGTTTTTTGTCACCGAGGTCAAGCTAAATCGTAATGATAAAAAGACAAAAATTAAGTTACAGGATGAGTTTGTTAGATTGTCTGGTGCTTATGATAGTCAGCTTACTTATCCAGCTTATACAAGGGATATTTTAGCAGAAATCGTGAGACTGACAGGTATTACGACAGATACTAATATCCAATTAGTAAATGATCAAGTTGCGAAGAAACTAGAAAAAACAAGTTATCGTGAGGCCTTAGTTTACTTGGCGCAATTATCAGGGAGCTTTGTTAGATTTAACCGTAATGGGAAGCTTGATTTTATCAAGCTAAAGACAACATCAAGACATATTACCAAAGATATGTACAAACCTGGTGGATTAGAACGTGATGAGATACCTTACAGGTTGAAAGGTATTGAGTGTGAGTCTGCTGATAAGGTTGTGTATAAATCAGGATTGTCCACAGGTAATATCATGAAGTTAAAAAATCCATGGGTTACACAAGAAATTCTGGATCGTGTCTTCAATGAATACCGTGATTTTAACTTTTATCCATATACATTGTCCTGGCGTGGTGATATGGCCATGGAATCCGGTGACTGGGTTACAGTACACTGGGATGAAAATATCTATTTTGACATTCCAATGCTATCTTACAAAATCTCTTTTGATGGTGGTTTATCTGCCCATAGTAGTGGAAATGCTGTTGGAGTTGCACAAGGTACTTATAAATATAAAGGAGCTATACAACGTCAAATAGAGTATTTAGACGAACTTATCACTAAACAAGGTAGTATGTATCTTGATACATCAAGCCCTACCAAACCCAAAAATGGAGATATATGGTTTAAACCTAATGGTGGCTATGTTGAAATGTGGGAGCATGTAGAAGGTTCGTGGGTTAAAAAGGCAGATAGCGCTAATGTTGGAGAAATTGTCAATACGATGACCACGGATGAATTGCTAGCAAAAAAAGTTTCTGCAGCAATTGGTAATTACATTACGTTAAATGCCAAAAATATAACTGCTGGAGATCTGGATTTAGCACGTTTGCGAATCATGAATGGTTTGCAAGAGATTGTTTCCGTCCGTGACGGCAAAGTTGTGATGAACATTGATAAGCTCACTATCAATGCTCAAGATGTAGCGACAAAAGAAGATCTAAAAAAAATTGAACTGACTCCTGGACCGAAAGGTCCTCAAGGAGCTAAAGGTGACCCTGGACCAAAAGGTGACCGAGGAGAAAAGGGAGCTTTAGATGAAAAACAACTAAAAGAAATTAGGACCAGCATTGACTCAAAAGCTGACCAATCACTGACTCAAGAGCAATTAAATGCGCTAGCTGAGAAAACTCAACTTCATGACATAGAATTAAAAGCTAAAGCGACAATGGATCAGTTCAGTGATTTAGAAAAAGCCTATAATGCTTTGGTAAAATCAAATGCAGACAGTCAAAAAAAATCTGAATCTGATTTAATCGAAGCAGGCAGGAGAATTGAGTTTTTAACAATAGAATTTGGTGGCTTGAAAGAGCTGAAAAAGTTCATTGATACCTATATGAGTGCTTCAAATGAGGGATTAATTATTGGAAAGAACGATGCTAGTTCATCAATAAAGGTCAGTCATGATAGGATTTCCATGTTTTCTGCAGGTAAGGAAGTAATGTATATTAGCCAAGGAGTGATTAATATTGACAACGGGATTTTTACCGCGTCAATTCAAATCGGACGCTTTAGAACAGAACAGTATTATCTTGATAAAGATGTGAATGTTGTTCGATATGTAGGAGGTTAAAAAGAGGAAAATGACTAAATTTATCAATTCTAGTGGTCCATTGCACTTGAATATTTATATTGAACAGGTTAGTCAGGATATTGCTAACAACTCTTCTCGAGTTAGATGGAGAGCTACCGTTGACCGTGATGGAGGATATAGAACATGGAACGCAGAAAATGGAAGTGTTCTTTCAGTCTGGTTAAATGGTTCTAGTGTATATAAGAGCAATTTAAGTTTCGAAACTGAGGGGCAAGAAACTACTCTAGCAAGTGGAGAAGCTACAATTCCTCATGACAGTGACGGAACAAAGACCATGTCGGTCTGGGCATCTTTTGACCCCAATAACGGAGTTCATGGAAACATTACAATTTCGACGAATTATACATTCGACAAAATTCCTAGGTCTACGCAAATTTCTAGCTTAGAGGGGAATCGAAATTTAGGGTCACTTCATACCGTCATATTTAATCGAAAAGTGAACTCCTTTACTCATCAGGTCTGGTATAGAGTTTTTGGAAGCGATTGGATAGACTTGGGGAAGAACCATACTACTAGCGTTTCCTTTACTCCATCTTTAGATTTTGCTCGACACTTACCTAAATCTAGTTCAGGGCTAATGGACATCTGTGTTCGAACATATAATGGGTCTACCCAAATTGGAAGCGATGTGTACTCCAATGGATGGCACTTTAAAATCCCAGACAGTGTAAAACCTACCTTCACAGGTCTTTCATTAACTGACATGAATACGGTCGCAAGACAGCTTTTGAGTGGAAATGACTTTTTACAAATAATTTCAGATATCCAAGTAAACTTCAACAATGCGTCTGGCGCCTATGGATCTACTATTACAGGATATCGAGCTGAAATTGTTAATAAAAAAATGGTCGTAACTAAAAACGGTGGTAGTTTTGGTATCATGAACTTTAGCGGTTTGGCAACCATTCGAGCTTATGTTGTCGATAGTCGGGGTAAACAATCAGATACTAAAGATATTACTGAGTATTATGCCCCCTCATTTAGCTTCTCCGCACTTAGAACTAGAGGCAATCCAAATACATTGCAAGTGTTAAGAAATGCCCGAATAGCCCCTATAATGCAGTCAGGAAAGCAAAGAAATGTAATGTCCTTAACTTTCAAAGTCTCTCAGATAGGTAATGAGAATTTCACGGATGATAATGGTAGTGCATCTGGTAATTTTACAAGTGTTCATACATTGACTAATTCAGCTGCTAACATGGCGGGGAATTATCCATCGAATAAATCCTTTGTGATTATTGGTAAGCTTGAGGACAAGTTTACAAGCGTTGAATTTTCAGCTACTGTTGCAACTGAAAGCGTAGTAATGTCCTATGATAAGAACGGGCGTGTAGGCATCGGTAAGGTTGCTGAATTTGGGAAACCAGGTTCTTTAGATGTTCTAGGTGATATCTACGCAGACAACAAGCCCATTCAGCAACATCAGCTGACAAAAAATGGAGGAAACTCCTTGAGCGCTGAAATTGATTGGAACAACTACACAGATTCAGGTCAATACATGGGTTATAATCTATCAAACTCTCCTCAAGGGGGCAATGGTTGGAAACATGTGCAGGTCTTTAAATACAATGATAACTGGGTAGTGCAAGTAGCTTATGATTTCGGAGGCAAGATAGGAGCTATCAGGGCTAAAGTAAACGGAGTATGGAATGCTTGGAAGTATCTCGCTACCAAAGATGATATTTCAATGATGATCACTTCAACTAACTGGCAAAATGCCAATTTACAAAATGGGTGGAGCCATCATAGAGATTATGAAAATGTTCAATTTTCAAAAACATTTGACGGTATTGTTTATTTAAAAGGTACTTGTAAAGGCGGAAAGACTACCCGTGAGTCAATTATCTTTACTTTGCCTGAAAATTTCAGACCATCCACAATATTGTATAAGACCGCACTAAATAATGATTATGGTTCTGCGGTTATCGGAATCTATCCGAGCGGTGACGTAGCTGTCAAGAGGAACGTTGACGCTACATGGCTCAACTTTGACAACATATCATTCAAAATTTAAGGAGGAAATATGAAACTAGAATATGGCTCAAAATCACAGGAATTTGATGCAAGTGGAACAGCATCAGCTACCAAGGTCACACTTGTCAACTCAAATGGTGCTATCGTACCTATCTTGCTACCAGCTGACAAAATCAGCCTATCAAATAGCGAACTTTTTGAGTTAGCTCTTGAGGTTCTTTATCAAGAGAATTTCCCAAATCGTGCGGAAACCGAAAAATTCAACAAGGTAGATGAGCAAATTCAGAAAAACAAAGAGATGACCGCTAAGATGGAGCAGGCTACTACTGAAAACAAGGAAAATCTTGACACGGTATCATCTATCACTGAGATTCTGATCGCTTTGGCTATTTCTCAAAATGGAGGCATGCCTACTCATGCTTACAACAAGGTTGCTGGGTTCATCAAGCCACTTGTCAAGAGCACTCGCTATGCAAATGGCGACATCGTAGCTATGCCTTATCCATTTGATACGAATCCAAAATGGCCGAGTGGGACCAAGACTATCTTTAAGTTCCAGATGCAAGTAACAGAGGGCTACACTTGGAAAGAACAGTCGCTATCTGATATGCTTCAGCAAGGCGTGCTTACTGTGGTCATGCCACGGATCGATTAGAGAGGAGAGTGTATGCGAGACTTACCACTGCATGAACTTATTGAACATCTGAAGAATCTTTCATCCAGTCCTTACATTCATATCTTTTTTTGGCTGATGATTTTAGATATTATCACAGGATATGTCAAGGCGTTTAAAACCAAGCGATTTGATAGTAAGATTGGCACTATGGGATTGATTCGTCATTTCGTAGTATTCACAGTCATCTTACTTGTTGCGATGTATGCTCGTTCGCTTGGCGTTCGTCCGTTAGGAATTACCTGGACGATGTTCTTCATTGCTAACTATCTAGGCTCGGTACTTGAGAACTGGGAAGCGATTGGTTGGGCGTTCCCTGAGTTTTTAAAACCGTACATCAACCAAATCAAGAAAGACAATGCTAGAAAGCTAGGTCAATTATTAGTAAATATTGACCAGAAAGATAAATTTGACGAAAAGGAGAAATAACATGAATCAAATCACAGAAATCATCACAAACGGAGCAATCAGCATCCTTGTCATTTTGGCAGGAGTAGCAGTCAAAGCGGTCAAAGACTACCTGGTTCAAAAGGGCGGAGAAAAGACCATCAAGATCGTTGAAATCCTTGCTAAAAATGCGGTCAATGCAGTGGAGCAGGTCGCTTCTGAAACTGGATATAAAGGCGAAGAGAAGCTCGAACAAGCACGAACTAAAATCCGTGCTGAGCTTGCCAAATATAACATTAATATGACCGACAAAGAACTTAACACATTTATCGAGTCATCTGTTAAGCAGATGAACGATGCGTGGAAAGGGGAATAATTATGACAGTAAACATTGAAACAGCTATTGCTTGGATGCGTGCACGACAAGGTCAAGTA
>ENA-OWMY01000355-OWMY01000355.1-metagenome-genome-assembly--contig:-NODE-355-length-14051-cov-8.657402_pt1 | contig 14051 bp, 7 predicted proteins | sample MGYA00245358_ERZ651122 | MGnify/ENA primary metagenome ERZ651122 (study PRJEB26857, sample SAMEA4031752) | metagenome | biome: human; feature: oral; material: saliva | place: Philippines | collected 2014 | study...
ATTTCCGCAGGCGATGCAAACATCATAAACAAACGAACTGTATCCGCACCGTATTTTTCCACCATTTCTTGTGGGTCGATACCATTGTTTTTCGATTTCGACATTTTGGTCATCCCGGTGTGAACCAATTCTCGACCTTCAGGATCGGTTGCTTTAATGATACGACCTTTCTCATCACGCTCAAGCGTCACTTGCGTTGGACTCACCCAAATACGCTCATTGGTTGGGCTAGTGTAATAGAACGCATCCGCAAGCACCATACCTTGACATAATAATTTGGTGGCTGGCTCATCGCTGGTCACAAAACCTGCATCACGCAAGAGTTTGTGGAAGAAACGGAAGTATAACAAGTGCATTGTTGCGTGTTCGATACCGCCGATATATTGATCCACAGGCAACCAGTAATTCGCTTCGTCTTTGTCTAACATTGCCTCGGCAAATTTTGGTGACGTATAACGAGCGTAGTACCAAGAAGATTCCATAAAGGTGTCGAAAGTATCCGTTTCTTTTAATGCTGGTGTACCATTAAAGGTGGTCTTCGCCCAGTTTGGATCCGCTTTAATCGGGCTTTTCACACCGTCCATCACTACATCTTCAGGCAGAATAATCGGTAAATCTTCCATTGGTGCAGGCATCACATCACCGTTTTCAAGAGTAAGCATTGGAATTGGTGCTCCCCAATAACGTTGGCGAGACACGCCCCAGTCACGCAAACGGTAGTTCACTTGGCGTTTGCCCACGCCTAATTTTTCCAGTTTGTCTGCGATGCCGTTGAATGCGCCCTCAAAATCTCTACCGTCAAATTCTGCAGAGTTTACTAATGTGCCATGTTCGATAAACGCTTCTTTGCTTAAGTCAATTTCTTGCCCTGCAAGCGGTGCAATTACTTGTTTTAATTGCAAACCGTATTTTTGAGCGAATTCATAGTCGCGTTGATCATGTGCAGGTACTGCCATTACCGCTCCAGTACCGTAATGCATTAACACGAAGTTTGCGACCCAAATTGGTAATTTTTCACCTGTGAGTGGGTGAATGGCAAACAAGCCTGTTGCCATCCCTTTTTTCTCCATGGTCGCGAGATCAGCTTCTGCTACTTTGGCATTTTTCGCTTCTTGAATGAAAGCCGCAAGTTCTGGATTATTCTCTGCTGCAAGGCTTGCCAATGGGTGAGCAGCTGCAATGCCTAAATAGCTCACGCCGTAAAATGTGTCTGGGCGAGTCGTGTAAACCGCCACTTTTTCATTGGTATCCTCTACGTCAAAGATAATTTCTACCCCTTCAGAACGACCGATCCAATTGCGTTGCATGGTTTTCACCATATCTGGCCATTGTGGAAGGTTGTCTAAACCGCCTAATAATTGCTCGGCATAATCGGTGATTTTAATGAACCATTGTGGAATCTCTTTTTGTTCCACTGGGGTATCACAACGCCAGCAGCAACCGTCGTGCACTTGTTCGTTCGCCAACACAGTTACATCGTTCGGACACCAGTTTACGGTTGAGTTTTTTTTGTACACTAAACCTTTTTTATAAAGCTCCGTGAAGAACCATTGTTCCCACTTGTAGTAATCGGGTTTGCAAGTCGCAATTTCGCGATCCCAGTCAAAACCAAAGCCTAAAAGTTGAAGTTGTTTCTTCATATAGGCGATGTTTTCGTAAGTCCATTTTGCTGGTGCGGTTTTGTTTTTAATTGCCGCCCCTTCAGCAGGTAAACCAAATGCATCCCAACCAAAGGGTTGCAACACGTTTTTACCCAGCATACGTTGATAGCGTGAAACCACATCGCCGATAGTGTAGTTACGAACGTGTCCCATATGCAGACGACCAGACGGATACGGGAACATAGAAAGACAGTAATATTTCTCTTTTGATTCGTCTTTGATCGCTTTGAAAACTTTATTTTCTGCCCAGTATTGTTGAACCTTCGGTTCAATTTCACTTGGATTATATTGCTGTTGCATAAACTTTAACCTTTACTTGAAATTACAAAAAATTTTCGTGATTCTACCGTAAAAACGTAGGTTTTTAAATTGGTAATTTTCCGTATAAGATTCGTTTCAAAATAGGATTCACCAATGCGTCAAAACTAAACTACTTAATCAATGCCTTAAGCTGCTTTAACTTCTCTTCTTTACTCATTGCTTGTTCGGCAACTTTATTTAAATCATCCACCAAATGCGGTTGTGCAGTTTGCCCTTTCGCATAAACAGGTTTTGCTTCTGAAATTTCTTCAGCATATGCCATGAGTTGCTCAAGCCATTGCAATTTTTCAGGATCATCGTGGTAAGTTTGCGAAAGCATTTCGATTGACTGTGCAAACTGCCCTGCTTTGGCATCAATCTGCTGATTACAATATTTCTGCCATTTGACTTGCTCTGCTCGAGTTAGGGTTTCTGGATAGTGACGAGCACGATAATGGAATAACAATTGTTCCACACGCGGATCCGCAAATTTCAAGCCGTGATGTGCCAATTCTTCAGGTTTAAGCGTACGTAAAATTGCCATATTATTTTTATCTGCTGGCGAGAAAAAACCATCATAAAGAGTGGTTTCCACATTCTCACTTGGTGCAAAAGCGCGTTCATCGCTAAAAATTTCGCTCACTTTTTGGCGTAATAAACTTTTATGCTGTTTTAACGCTTTTAAATTTTGCAGACAACGTTCGCGATCGATACCTAAACGAGCTGCATTTTCGGGTAAAAGTACTTTTGCAGGGGCTAAAATTGGGCATTTATTAATATGCACTAATTTCAACGGTACAGGCAATTCGCTGTCGGCTAAATTTTCACGCTTGGTGTAAAGGCGAGTTTTGAGGGCTTCGGCATCATCATTCAGTAAACCTTGAATATCGCCCGATAAATCGCACACAATGACGGCATTTTTATTGGTTGGATGCCACTCAATCGGCACTACCCACGCGGTATTACCGCGATAATTGCCAAGCATACCAGATACGTGTACAAGCGGTATCATTTCACCTGTATCTATCAAACTTTCCACTTCTTTTTTACCACGATGTTCAAAGAAATAATCAAACAATTTCGGCTGTTTCTCTTTGAGCAATTTCGTCATTGCAATGGTTGCATACACATCCGCCATCGCATCGTGGGCATTTTCGTGCTCAATCCCATTCGCTCTGGTAAGATTTTCCAATTTAAAATTAGGGATGCCCTCTTCATCTGTTACCCAATTGATTCCATCTGGGCGTAACGCATAACAAGCGCGTACCACATCTAACAAATCCCAACGCGAATTGCCGTTTTTATAGCTGTATTCATAAGGATCAAAAAAATTGCGAAAGAAGGTATAACGCGTCATTTCATCATCATAACGGATATTGTTATACCCGATTACGCAAGTATTAGGTTGGCTAAATTCAGCATGAATTTTTGCCGAAAATTCAGGCTCAGATAAACCTTCAGCATTGCATTGTTGAGGTAAAATCCCAGTTACCATTACCGCTTCAGGGGCAGGCAGATAATCAGGTGTTTGTTTACAATAGAACATCACAGGTTCGCCAATGATGTTAAAGTCGCTATCGGTACGAATACCTGCAAATTGGGCGGGACGATCCGAGGCAGGATTAACGCCAAAACTCTCGTAATCGTAGAAAAAGAAGGTTTGGTTTTTGTTCATAGAATGTAACTTGCTTAAAATAATTGGCATTATTGTAACATATTGAAATCACGATGAAATACGCAAAAAAAAAGCCCGTAATCAAAAATCGAAAACGGGCGGAGGTCTTATTAAGAAAATGAAAAAAACTTTGCTGATAATTTCAATCAGTTAGCGATTTATCTGACTAAGTCATTTTTATAAAGTTCACTATTTTTTCAAAAAATGTAAAAAAATTTTTAAACTTGCAATAAGTGATTGTTTTATCAACCATCTTTTTGTTCTTTCGCCTCTTCTTGCACGCGTTGGCGGAAACGTCCTGCGGCGAAGTGATAGAACGGTTTCGGGCAGAAATAACGAGAGACCATTGAAGCAATGAGGCTACCGACCAGCACCCAAAACAATACAGGCTGACTTCCTGTCATTTCCATCACAACGACACTGGCGGTAATTGGGGATTGCGTTCCGCCTGCAAGAAAAGTAGCCATACAGAGCAACACCAACAAACGCTGATCGACAATCCCACCTGTAAGCGTTGCAATTTCCGCCCCAATGCCTGCACCAACAGTTAAGGATGGTGTAAAAATCCCGCCTGCAATGCCAGTCCAATAGGTTGTTACCGTTGCAAAAAGTTTAGCAATTCCAACCGCTTGTGGGTCTATTACTTCTCCATTCAATGCTCGACTCACGACCTCATAGCCCGTACCGTAAGTTTGCCCTGAAGTATAACTCCCTAATCCTGCAAGAATAAGCCCCAACATTAACGCCATATAAATTGGATGACGACGAACCCAACCACGAATCTTAGCAGGCGAAACACTCGCTACACCTTTTGCCAACAAGCGGGCGAATAATCCTCCTAAAATGCCACAAATGACACCGCACAATGCAACCCATAAAATCATTTTAGGCACAGTTGTAGCCCCTTGATATTGCGGGAAATAGGGGTTATTGCCTTCAATCGCCACCAAAATAAAACCCGAGGCAAGCACGCCAAGTACAACACGTCTACCCCAGCGAAGCACCATTCCTCGACCTAATTCTTCAATCGCAAAAATCACGCCTGCAAGCGGTGCATTAAATGCCGCCGCTAAACCACCGCCTGCCCCTGCTGCCATCAGTTCGTTTGCCGTTAAACCTTTAAACGCATAGCCGTGCTTATGACAAAAATTTCCCCAAGCTAACATGACCGCAGCCCCTACTTGCACTGAAGGACCTTCACGCCCTACCGATGCACCAATTAACATTGCCAAAAAAGTAAGTGGAATTTTCCAAATCGTCTGCCCAAAAGTCACCAGACGACTTTTAAGCGAACCGTGTGGCAGGCTCATTGAGGCAATCACTTGCGGAATACCACTGCCCGATACATAAGGTGTATATTTTGCGGAAAACCACGCGAGTAACGCCATTCCAAGCGGAAAAATAAACCAAACCGCTAGCGGATATTTTGCTGTCCAAATGCTATTCCAATGCAAACCAAGTTCGGCTAATTTGGCAAAACCCAGTGCCGAAAGCGAAACAAAACTCGCTCCGATAAGCAGACAAGCAAATTCAATGCTTTTACGTGAAATGCGATTCGTTTGGCGAAGTTTTTTATGCAATCCTCGCCGAAATTTTGTGATAAGGGATTTTAGATACTGGGTCATCATATTCGTGACTACCATAACGAGAAGAATTTAGGCTTTAACATAAAACGAATAGCGAAATTTTCTATCTGATTCGATCAAATTTCTAGTATTTTTGTAAGAAAATGTAAAAAATCCCCCATTCATTGCGGAATTTCTTGTAAAATAACCAACGATTTTTTATTAAAAATTGATCAAAATAATTTTGAGGTATTCAATGTCTAAATTTCCATCAATTTCAGAAATTCTTTCAGGCAAAGTTGCCGTAGGAGAAGAAGTTTCTGTACGCGGTTGGGTACGTACCCGTCGTGATTCAAAAGCAGGTTTATCATTTTTAGCCGTATATGACGGTTCTTGTTTCGATCCAATCCAAGCAATCATCAATAACGATTTACCAAATTATCAAGATGAAGTGTTACGCTTAACTGCAGGTTGTTCTGTGATTGTGACAGGTAAAATTGTGGAATCACCAGCTGAAGGGCAAGCAGTTGAATTACAAGCAACCAATGTTGAAGTGGTTGGTTGGGTTGAAGATCCAGACACTTACCCAATGGCAGCAAAACGCCACTCTATCGAATACTTACGCGAAGTGGCTCATCTTCGCCCACGCACAAACTTAATCGGTGCAGTGGCACGTGTTCGTCACTGCTTGGCACAAGCGATTCACCGCTTCTTCCACGAACAAGGTTTCTACTGGGTGGCAACCCCGCTTATCACCGCTTCTGATACAGAAGGTGCAGGTGAAATGTTCCGCGTTTCAACCCTTGATTTAGAAAACCTACCACGTACAGAAGAAGGCAAAGTAGATTTTAGCCAAGATTTCTTCGGTAAAGAGTCTTTCTTAACCGTATCAGGTCAGTTAAACGGCGAAACTTACGCTTGTGCATTGAGTAAAGTTTATACATTTGGCCCAACTTTCCGTGCTGAAAACTCAAACACAACCCGCCACTTAGCGGAATTCTGGATGGTTGAGCCTGAATTTGCATTCGCTACGTTAGCGGACAACGCAAAATTAGCGGAAGATATGTTGAAATATGTATTCAAAGCGGTATTAGCAGAACGCCCTGACGATATGGCATTCTTCGCAAAACATATCGACAAAGAGGTGATTACTCGCCTTGAGAACTTCATCGCTTCGCCATTTGCACAAGTAGATTACACCGATGCAATCGAGATCTTATTAAAATCAGGCAAAGAGTTTGAATTCCCAGTGTCTTGGGGTATCGATCTCTCTTCTGAACACGAACGTTTCTTAGCAGAAGAATACTTCAAATCGCCAGTAGTAGTGAAAAACTATCCAAAAGACATCAAAGCATTCTATATGCGTTTAAATGATGATGGCAAAACTGTGGCAGCAATGGACGTATTAGCACCAGGAATTGGTGAAATCATCGGTGGTTCACAACGTGAAGAGCGTTTAGACGTATTAGATAAACGTATGGTTGAAATGGGCTTAAACCCTGAAGACTACTGGTGGTACCGCGATCTTCGCAAATACGGTACCGTGCCACACTCTGGCTTTGGTTTAGGTTTCGAGCGTTTGATCGTGTATGTAACGGGCTTACAGAACATTCGTGAAGTAATCCCATTCCCACGTGCTCCGCGTAATGCGAACTTCTAATTTTGCTTATTAACAAGCGATAAAGAATCATATTTAAAAAGGAAACGGCGGAAATTTAATCTGCCCCCAAAAGTTAGACTTATTTAGTTCAAGGACTGAGTTCTGCATTCACAGGGCTCTGTCCTTTTAGTTTTCCCTGAATGCACTTATGGTTGTAATAATGAATGTACTCGTGGATTGTTTTTTCCAGTTGTTCTAACGTCTCAAATCATTTACCGTAATAACATTCCCGTTAATCGTCCAAAGCAGCGTTCCATCGCACTGTTATCTAAACAATTTCCCTTCCTTGACATACTCTGTTGAATACCATTCTCCATGAGTATGTTTTGATAGCCTATCATCTGATACTACCAACCTTAGTCGGAATGTAAAGGGTTGTCCATTTTTCATTATGGTTGTGTTGCCGTAAAATTGCGTTGTAATAGATTATCCACTTTTAGGTTTAGGGTATTTCGGTTTCATGGTTGGGCGACCTTTAGCTTTGGGCAATAAACCGTTTATACCTTGTTTTTCAAAGACTTGCAACCATCGGTTAATCACACTTGAATTGGTAATGCCAAAGTATAAATAGGCAGTTCTGCAGAAAATTGCCTATTTTTAACCGCTTGTATCACGTTAAGTTTAAATTAAGGTGAATAAGTGAACGATTCTTACTATTTTGAAGATAAAACTCAATGACTTGTTGTTTGAAAAGAAACTTGTATTTGTCCATAAAAAATCTGCACCTTAGTTAATTATTTAGTCCAACTTTTGGGGTGCAGATCATTTTTAAATCCTGTTAGTCTTACAAATAGAAAAATCACTTAAAATACTTACCATAATACCAAATTTATGAGATGAAATGATAGGGATTGAGAGAATTAAAACAACTAATAGCTTGATTTAGCTAAATAAAAACCCTCATTTGAGAGGGTTTGATATGGTTCGAAATAAATATATGGTGCGACTAGCTGGACTCGAACCAGTGACCCCCACCATGTCAAGGTGGTGCTCTAACCAACTGAGCTATAGTCGCGTAAAAGATGTGGCAGATGATAAACAGTTTTAATGATGAAAACAAGGGGATTTGTTTTAAGTTAAATTTAGCTGCTAAAAAAATAACCAAAATTTGTTGCAAAAACTCTCAGTGCTTGTTTTGATTTTGCAGTGGTTTAAGCGTATAATGCGCGACGGTTTTTATCTCGGATGAGCCGAAATTAAAAAAGCTTTTTTAAATTGTAACCATTTGTGGAGTTTAGATAATGTCTAGAAAATTAAGAAGAACGAAGATTGTATGTACAATGGGTCCAGCAACAGACCGCGATAACAATCTTGAAAAAATTATCGCAGCAGGCGCTAATGTTGTACGTATGAACTTTTCTCACGGTACACCAGATGATCATATTGAGCGTGCTGAGCGTGTTCGTGCGATCGCGAAAAAATTAGGTAAAACCGTGGCAATTTTAGGTGACTTACAAGGCCCTAAAATTCGTGTTTCTACTTTTAAAGACGGCAAAATTTTCTTAAATGTTGGTGATAAATTTATTCTTGATGCGGAATTACCAAAAGGTGAAGGTAATCAAGAAGCCGTTGGTTTAGACTATAAAACACTTCCACAAGATGTTGTACCAGGCGATATTCTTTTATTAGATGATGGCCGTGTTCAATTAAAAGTCCTTTCTACTGACGGTGCAAAAGTATTTACTGAAGTGACTGTTGGTGGTCCATTATCAAACAATAAAGGGATCAACAAATTAGGCGGTGGTTTATCTGCAGATGCATTAACTGAAAAAGATAAAGCAGATATCATCACAGCTGCACGTATCGGTGTAGATTACTTAGCTGTATCTTTCCCTCGTTCAAGTGCAGATTTAAACTATGCGCGTGAATTAGCAAAACAAGCAGGTTTAGACGCGAAAATCGTTGCTAAAGTTGAACGTGCTGAAACGGTTGTTGATGAAGCAGCAATGGATGATATCATCTTAGCTTCTGATGTAATCATGGTTGCGCGTGGTGACTTAGGTGTTGAAATTGGTGACCCAGAATTAGTTGGCGTACAGAAAAAATTAATTCGTCGTTCACGTCAATTAAACCGTGCGGTTATTACTGCAACTCAAATGATGGAGTCAATGATCAGCAACCCAATGCCAACTCGTGCAGAAGTGATGGACGTGGCAAATGCGGTATTGGATGGTACTGACGCGGTAATGCTTTCAGCAGAAACTGCAGCAGGGCAATATCCAGCTGAGACTGTGGCGACAATGGCTCGCGTATGTTTAGGTGCAGAAAAAATGCCAAGCATCAATATTTCTAAACACCGTTTAGATCGTGAGTTCAGAGATATTGAAGAATCTGTAGCGATGTCTGCAATGTACGCTGCAAACCACTTAAGCGGTATTGCAGCAATCATTACCTTAAGCCACTCTGGTCGTACACCATTATTAATGTCGCGTATCAGTTCAGGTTTACCAATCTTTGCACTTTCTCGTGTTCAAGAAACATTAAACCGTTGTGCATTATACCGCGGTGTGACACCAGTTCATTTTGATGGTGAATCTCGTAGCTCTGCGGGTGCAAAAGCAGCGATTAACCTATTAAAAGAAAAAGGTTATTTAGTTTCTGGTGATGTTGTTTTATTAACACAAGGTGATGAGTCAGAAGGTACAACTAACGTTTGTCGTACTTTAACTGTTGAATAATCAACATTCATGAATAAAAAAGAGCGGTGGATTTTTCCACCGTTTTTTTATATCTAAAATATTGAAAATATTGACCGCACTTTTTTCTTAAAACCACCTCGTATTTGCGGTATCATAAGCACAGTTTTTTAGTTTAAATTGAAATCCTTATGGCATCACAACGACAAATCCAATCTCCTGATCAGAAAACTGAACAAGTTAGCATCCCGCCTCATTCCACTGAAGCTGAACAAGCCGTACTTGGCGGCATTATGTTGAGTAATCAACATTGGGATGGTATTGCAGAAAGAGTGATCGCTGAGGATTTTTATACTTTTGCGCATAAAGCAATCTTCCAAACCATGGAAGAATTAATGCGTAACCAAACACCGATTGATTTAATCACCCTTGATCAAGCCCTTAAAGCGAAAGGTATTAGCGATTCCGTAGGCGGTTTTGCTTATCTAGCGGATCTTTCTAATAACACCCCAAATGCCATTAATATTTTGGCTTATGCTGAAATCGTGCGTGAAAAAGCGATTTTGCGTGAGCTTATTGCAGTGGGAAATCGTATCGCAGAAAACAGCTATTCTCCGAAAGGCAAAGACATCAAAATGGTGTTGGATGAAGCCGAGAGAGAAGTGTTTGCTATTGCTGAAAAACGCAGTTCTTCAACTGAAGGGCCACAAAATGTGATCAGCGTGTTGGAAAGTACTATTGCTCGAATTGATACCTTAAGTAAGCTTGAAAATCATAGCGGTGTGACAGGCGTCACAACGGGCTTTGTTGACTTAGATAAGAAAACAGCAGGTTTACAGCCTTCAGACCTCATCATTGTCGCTGCACGTCCTTCTATGGGTAAAACCACGTTTGCGATGAACCTTTGTGAAAATGCCGCCATGGCAAGTGATAAGCCTGTGTTGGTATTCAGTTTAGAGATGCCTGCGGAACAAATCATGATGCGTATGATTGCCTCTCTTGCTCGAGTGGACCAAACCAAAATTCGTACTGGTCAAAATTTGGATGAAACGGAATGGAGCAAAATTGCCAGCGTGTTTGGGATGTTTAAGCAAAAAAATAACCTTTATATCGATGATTCTTCAGGTTTAACCCCAACAGAATTGCGCTCTCGAGCACGTCGTGTGTATCGCGAAAACAATGGTTTGAGCATGATTATGGTGGATTACCTTCAGTTAATGCGTGCACCGGCATTCTCAGATAACCGAACCTTAGAGATTGCTGAGATTTCACGTTCTTTAAAAGCCTTAGCGAAAGAATTAGAAGTCCCCGTTGTAGCTCTTTCCCAGCTTAACCGTACGTTGGAACAACGTGCAGATAAACGCCCAGTAAACTCGGACTTGCGTGAATCAGGCTCTATTGAGCAGGATGCTGACTTGATTATGTTTATTTATCGTGACGAAGTGTATAACGATAATTCTGAAGATAAAGGTGTTGCTGAAATCATTATTGGTAAACAACGTAACGGTCCGATTGGTCGTGTACGTTTAGCATTTAACGGTCAATTCTCACGCTTTGATAACCTTGCCGAACAGCGTGAATACAGAGATGATTATTAGGCAAGAGATAACGGATTAGAAAAATGAACGTAAAACCGGCAACAGCGAAAATCAGTTCGCTTGCCTTAAAACATAATTTACAAGTTATTAAAGAAAAAGCACCACACAGCAAAATTATTGCCGTGGTAAAAGCAAACGCATATGGTCACGGTGTGGTGTTTGTCTCATCCGCTTTAGAAAGCATGGTGGATTGTTTTGCTGTAGCACGTTTGGAAGAGGCGTTATCTTTACGCTCCAACGGTATTATTAAACCGATCTTATTGCTAGAAGGCTTTTTTGATGAAAAAGATCTGCCTATTATTGCAGTAAATAATATTGAGACGGTGGTACATAACCGCGAACAGCTTGAAGCATTAAAACGAGCTGTAGTACCAAGTCCAATTAAAGTTTGGTTGAAGATTGATACTGGTATGCACCGTTTAGGTGTATCACTTGATGAAGTGGATTATTTTTATCAAGAGCTGAAAAAACTCCCTCAAATTCAACCGCACTTAGGTTTTGTGAGTCATTTTAGCCGTGCTGATGAATTAAATTCAGATTACACTCAACTTCAACTCAATCGTTTCCTTCAAGCCACAAAAAATAAAGAGGGAGAGCGAACCATTGCCGCATCAGGTGGGATTCTATTCTGGCCAGAAGCGCATTTAGATTGTATTCGCCCAGGGATTATTATGTACGGCATTTCACCAACAGATACTGTAGGTGCTGAATTTGGTTTAACTCCTGTGATGAATTTAACGTCATCTTTGCTTTCTGTACGTGAGCATAAAAAAGAGGAGCCTGTTGGCTATGGCGGTATTTGGACGAGTCCGAAAGATACTAAAATTGGCGTGGTTGCCATTGGTTATGGTGATGGATATCCGCGTGATGTGCCAGAAGGTACGCCAGTTTATCTAAATGGTCGTATTGTTCCTATTGTCGGTCGCGTCTCAATGGATATGCTGACGGTAGACTTAGGCGAAGATAGCCAAGATAAAGTAGGTGATGAAGTGATTTTATGGGGTAAGGAATTACCAATTGAAACGGTAGCTAAATACAGTGGTATTTTAAGCTATGAATTGATTACAAAATTAACCCCTCGTGTTATAACAGAATATGTCGATTAATTGTTTTTGTAAGAAAGCAAAAATGTAAAGAATTCAATTTTTAAAAGGAAATATTCATGAAAAACATCAACCCAACCAATACACAAGCGTGGAAAGCGCTTGAAGCTCACCAATCTCAACTGGCTCATACCACCATCGCTGATTTGTTCAAACAAGAACAAAATCGTTTTAACGATTATTCTTTAACTTTTGAAAATCAAATCTTAGTGGATTTTTCAAAAAATAAAATTAACCAAGAAACCCTTAAATTGCTTCGTCAATTAGCCAAAGAGTCTGCATTAGATGAAGCGATTAATGCTATGTTTACAGGCGAGAAAATTAATCGCACAGAAAATCGAGCTGTATTACATACCGCACTTCGTAACCGTTCAAATACACCAGTATATGTAGATGGCAAAGATGTGATGCCGGAAGTGAATGCTGTATTAGCGAAAATGAGCGCGTTCTGTGATCGTGTGATTTCAGGTGAGTGGAAAGGTTATACCGGAAAAGCAATTACTGATGTGGTGAATATCGGTATCGGTGGTTCGGACTTAGGCCCTTATATGGTGACCGAAGCGCTTCGTCCTTATAAAAATCACTTGAATATGCACTTTGTTTCAAACGTAGATGGTACACATATCGCTGAAACGTTGAAAAAAGTAAATCCTGAAACCACACTTTTCTTAGTCGCATCTAAAACCTTTACCACACAAGAAACCATGACCAATGCGAATTCTGCGCGTGATTGGTTATTGGCGGCAGCGAAAGATAACAGCGCGGTGGCAAAACACTTTGCTGCACTTTCGACCAACGGTAAAGCGGTAGCAGAATTTGGTATTGATACAAACAATATGTTTGAATTCTGGGATTGGGTTGGTGGCCGTTATTCTTTATGGTCTGCAATCGGTCTTTCAATCGCACTTTCAATCGGCTTTGATAATTTTGAAGCGTTATTAAGTGGTGCGCATGAAATGGATAAACATTTCCGTACTGCGCCATTAGAAAAAAATATCCCTGTAACATTAGCATTGGTTGGTTTATGGAATACTAATTTCCTTGGTGCACAAACAGAAGCGATCTTACCTTATGATCAATATTTACATCGCTTCGCAGCCTATTTCCAACAAGGTAATATGGAATCAAATGGTAAATATGTGGATCGTGATGGCAATGTCATTAATCATTACCAAACTGGCCCGATTATTTGGGGAGAACCAGGTACAAACGGACAACATGCGTTCTATCAATTAATTCACCAAGGCACCACTTTAATTCCTTGTGATTTTATCGCACCGGCTCAAAGCCATAACCCATTGGCAGATCATCACAATAAATTGCTTTCTAACTTCTTCGCACAAACAGAAGCATTAGCATTCGGAAAAACAAAAGAGGAAGTCGAGGCTGAATTTGTAAAAGCGGGTAAATCTTTAGATGATGTAAAAAATATTGTTCCATTTAAAGTGTTCACTGGTAATAAGCCAACTAATTCGATTCTCATTCAAAAAATCACGCCATTTACCTTGGGGGCATTAATTGCTATGTATGAACATAAAATCTTCGTACAAGGTGTGATTTTCAATATCTTTAGCTTCGATCAATGGGGTGTAGAACTAGGCAAACAACTTGCAAACAGAATTCTTCCTGAATTAACAGATTCTGAAAAAGTAGCAAGTCATGACAGTTCAACCAATGGGTTAATTAATCAATTTAAAGCATGGCGTTAATTGTTTATTTAATATAAAAGATTTAAACAATTATAATTTTATATCAAGGACTAAATTCCATATTTATTATAGGATTTAGTCCTTTAAATTTATCTTTAAGATGTTATAAATAGATATAGCAATTTTTAATTGATTGTTTTTTGT
>ENA-OWMY01000359-OWMY01000359.1-metagenome-genome-assembly--contig:-NODE-359-length-13974-cov-6.845535_pt1 | contig 13974 bp, 14 predicted proteins | sample MGYA00245358_ERZ651122 | MGnify/ENA primary metagenome ERZ651122 (study PRJEB26857, sample SAMEA4031752) | metagenome | biome: human; feature: oral; material: saliva | place: Philippines | collected 2014...
ATTCAACAAAAACATTCTATTCTAGAAGCTTTAAACGCTATGTAACTAGAAAAGAGGTATTAGATTATATATTAGCTATAGATGCTGAATTTACAGCTAGTTATGAGAGAGTTCATGAGATTAGAGAAGCTATTAAGGCTAAAGATTCTGTAGAATTAGAGAAATATATAGATATGGATACTAAAGGATTATCTAAAGGTGTAGCTAAAGCTATAAATACTATGAAAAAGCACAAAGAATATATGCTTAACGCTGTTAAATATGTGTATTCTAATGGCCCATTAGAAGGATTTAATAATAAAATAAAACTACTAAAGAGAGTATCTTATGGATATTCTAGCTTTAGTAACTTCAGATTACGTATTTTAATTATGTCTAGATTATTTGTTTCTGAATATAAAAATAATGTTAAACTTAGTGAAAGTAAGAAAAAATCTAAGCAGCAAAATGCTGCCTAGATCTTATTTCCTATTTTTCTCCATGCCCCGAATTTGACAAAGAGCCTTTTATTACTACATAGAAGGAAGAATTTAGAGAAAATCTCCAGATTCTTCCTTCTAACTTTATTCTAATTATTACAATTTTTAATTATTCTATTAATAGCTTCTTTAACATTTTCTGGGCTAGTCGCTAGATTTATTCTAATGTATTTATTATAACCTTTACCAAACCAATGTCCAAAATCAATTGCTAAACCGCATTCATCTTGTATGAATTGTTTTGTTGTTTTTCCATCTAGTACTTTTTCTAAATTCACTAAAACTAAATATGTTCCTTCTAGCGGATAAACCTTAATATCTGGAACCTTTTCTGCAAGAGTATCATGTAGTAAATTATAATTATATAATACCGTTTCCTTCAATCCTTCAAGCCATTCATGCCCTTCTCTATAACCAGCTTCTAAAGCAATCTGCCCTAACAAGCTAGGTTCCGCTTCTAAGTTCTCTTTTTTATACACATCAAAAACTTTTCTGATATCTTCATCAGGGATTAATATAGTTGCGTGAACTAATGATGCAAGGTTGAATGTTTTTGAACCCGAGTTAGCAACAATAAGACGATGATTATATTTTCCATCTTCCAGTGCTAATGCAGAAATTTGCTTGTGATTATTATATGTAAAATCTTGGTGAATCTCGTCAGATAATACTAGAACATCATATTTTTCACAAATTTCAAACACTCGTTTTTGTTCTTCTAACGTCCATACTCTACCTACTGGATTATGAGGTGAACAATGAATATATAATTTTACATTGTTATTTCGAATTTCTCTCTCAAACGTATCAAAATCTATTTTAAACTTACCGTTTTCCTCAAGTAACGGAGATTCAACTAGTTTTCTACCACTATTTCTAATAGAGTTAGCAAATGGGTAATATACAGGTGGCATAATTATAACTGAATCATCTTTTTTCGTATATGCATGAATTACCCATAAAATCGCCTGAACAATACCAGGAGCAAATCTTATCCATTCTTTTTGTACATTGATATCATATTTTTGTTTGTGCCATTTTTTATATTGATCATAATAACTTTCAGGTAACTTAGTATAACCGAAAACCCCATGATTAACACGCTCAATTAATGCTTCTCTTATACTATCTGGTGTTTTAAATTCCATATCAGCTACCCACATAGCAAGAAGGTCTTTGTCTCCAAATCTCTCCTCTAACGCATCCCATTTTAAACTATTTGTATTTCTTCTTTCTACATAATACTTGTTTACAAATTCTTCTACTCTACTCATTATACTTGTCCCCTATACTTCTAAAGCTTGTGCAAAATCTTCTAATAAATCTTCAATATCTTCAATTCCTACAGATATTCTTAATAAATCTGGTGTAAGACCATAAGAAAGACGTAATTCTTCTGGTATATCGAAATGTGTTTGAGTTGTAGGGTAAGTAACTAAAGTTTCTACTCCTCCTAAACTTTCTGCAAAAATCGCTACTTTTAACGAACGTAAAAACTTATCAATTTTAGAAGCATCCTGAAGTTTAAAGCTTAACATAGCTCCTCTATTTGGATACAATACTTCTTTAACATTTGGATTTTTTTCCAACTCTTCTGCTAATTTCATTGCATTTTTTTCTTGTTGATTAAATCTTAATGGTAAAGTTTTTAAACTTCTTACGAATAACCAACTGTCAAACGCCGACAATACAGCTCCTGTTGTATTAGAAATCCATGCTAATCTTTCTCCAACTTCTTCATTATTAGTAATTACAGCTCCGGCTAAAATATCGTTATGTCCTGTTAAATATTTTGTTGCTGAGTGAACAACAATATCAGCACCCATAGTTAATGGTTTCTGTCTTAATGGCGTTAATAGAGTATTATCTACTATTAATAAAGCATTTTTTTCTTTAGCAATCTTAGCAATTTTTTCAATATCAACTTCTTGCATTAATGGATTAGTTGGAGTTTCTATAAATACAGCTTTAGTGTTGTCTGTAATTTTCACTTCAAGATCTTCTTCATCCGTAAAATAGATAAACTTCTGTGCACCTTTACGTTCAAGTTCATCAAAATATCTAAAACTTCCACCATATAAATCTCTAGAAACAAGAAATTCACTATTTAATTCAAATAATTCAAAAACTAATTGAATTGCACTCATACCTGAACTTGTTGCTATCGCACGACACCCTTCTTCAAGTTCACATAATCCTTCTTCTAAAATTGTACGAGTTGGATTCTTTGTTCTTGTGTAATCATAACCCGTACTCTCACCTAGGCCAGGATGAGCATATGCTGTAGATAAATATATCGGTGTTACAATCGCACCTGTTACTTTGTCTTTTCTATTTCCTAATTGAGCTAATTTAGTTTCAATTTTCTTCATTAAACAATACCTCATTTTATTAATTTCTTTTCAACATTACTATTATAACATTATATTTACATATAATAAACAGATTTATCTGAATTTTTTGTTTTTTTCGAACTATTTCAAGAGAATCTATTAAAATTCATTGAATTAACGAAAAATGATTGTTTGAAGAATCCTCAAACAATCACTCTCTTTATTAATATTCCTTTTTTTAAAATAATACTATAAACATTTTCCCCAGAATATTTATAGCTCATACAATTTTTCTTGGATAATAGAAAAATAAGTACTAACATTATCGACAATTTCACCAGTTAGATAAAACCCTCTATTTATAACAAATAGAAACACTTAGTCATATTAAGTACTCTTCACCCACTAGCTCTTTTCCCTAATGATTTTTCTTCTTTTATAATAATAAGTAAAGTCACAGAAACAAATTATTTTATTTTAGTTCCTCAATTAGCTTATTGATAAACAAATCTAATATCAAATATTTATCCATATATGAAGATTTCAATAACTTATCATAATCAGCAGCTAGAATTAATGTCTTCATAATTTTATCCACACTATAATTTCTAATCCCTTGTGCCGCTAGTTGTACTCTATATGGATGAACTCCTAATTCTCTAGCTATATCTTTTTGTGAATAGTGTTCATTTAGAAGAACCTTTACTTTATAATACATTCTTAATTGTCCGCTAATAAGTGATAATAAGAAAATCGGTTCTTCTTTTTTTAACACTAAAGAATTGTATACTACCCTTAATTTCGAATAATTTTTCCCGAATAACTCGTTAGTTAAACTGAACACATCGTATTCTAGACTTCTTGTCGCTAATAATTCGATATCTTCTCTAGTAATCTCTTTCTTCTCATCACAATAAAGAAGTAGTTTTTCTAATTCTTTTTTAATATTAGCAAAATCTAATCGTGTATAATTCACAAGAAATTCTGCATCATCTCTTGAAATTTTCAAATTAGAATCAGCAACAGTTTTCACTATATAGCTTGCTATTTCCTTTTCATTAAAATTAGAAAATTCCTTAACTTCTCCTACTTCTTTAATTTTCTTAATAAGTTTTTTTCTACTATCAATCTTTTCAGAAACCTTTAAAATCAATACGACTTCTTCACTAATATTATCCAAATAACTTATTAATGTATCTACATTGTGCTCTACTTTAATCTTCTTAGGTTTAGCAAGTAGAAAATTACAATTTTCTGCAACTACTACTTTTTCATTCCCAAATAAACCACTGCTTCTACATTCATACACTAAAGACTCCAATGTGTTTTCATTCATATTTATTTTTATATAATTAAATTCATCCAAATCTTTTAAATACTTTTTAGCTATACTCTTTTCATAATCATTAATGGCTTCAAAATTTTCACCATATATTACATAGACATTTTTCATTAATTATCTACCTCAATTTCAAATTCAGAATTCTTATTCTTTACTCTAACTTTTTTATTATGATAATAAATAGAACTCTTTCCAAATTTCATCTCTATATCCTCTTTAAGGACAATATAATCAATTTTTTTATACTGCGCCATATACTTTATTTCTTGTAATTTATTTTCTAAACTATCTATTACAACAACTTTTCCAACCAGGTCTTTTGCTATAAGATCTAGAGAATATCCACTCTTGTTCTTTTTCGCAGAAGTCAAAAGCAAATAATCAAATTTATTTTTTCCTTCATAATTAAAAAGCAAATCGTACTGATTTATTATATCATAATCCTTATCTTTTTTTCTGTAATCTGTATAAAAATTTTGAATATTATTAGATGTATTTATTAATAGATTATTCTTATTTTCTCTAATATATAAAACACTCTCTTTTCCTATTTTTACATCTTCGATATATGATTTAGGTGTATATGTTGCTCCTAAACAAATTAAAATTATCACAAGAACTCCATAAATAGCATTCATATATTTGAATTTATTCAAGCTTATCAATATTGATAAAACAACAATAAATATAACTATTATAAAAAATATGTTTAACTTACCTATGCGAATAGGTTGAGCTATTAAAAACAACTCCTGAATTTTATCGAATATATTGAAAGCAATATTTAATATTGGTCTACAAATAACATTAAAAACTTGGACATTTATTAGGAATACAAGATAGCTAAAAATAACTAAAGGAAAAATAACAACACTAAAAATTGGTACTAAGATAATATTACTAAATACAGAAATATAAACAATATTATAAAAATTATACATTAATATCGGAATACTTGCTAATGTAGAAATTACACTGATTCTAAACGCACTATGGAATTTATTCTTAGATTTTTTAATATAACTTTCAGACATCAGTAGACTAAATGTAATTAAAAATGATAATTGAAAACCAATATTAAAAATTAGTAATGGATTATACATTAGTAAGATTAGAAATGTAAACAATAAACTACCAAGTTTATCTATATTTTTTCTTCTAAGCAAGATATAAAATATGATCATAAAACCTGCCCTAAGAACAGAAGCGCTAGCTCCACTAAGCAACATATACAATGGAACTATAATCAAGATGAATTTCTCTATATAATCAACACTTACTCTAAATTTTAATAAGCTAAAGTATATTAGAGAAATAAGTACACCTATGTGTAATCCTGAGATAGCTAATAAATGACTTGTTCCAAGATTTTTAAAAGAATTTATATCATCTTTTAATAAATAACTTTTATCTCCGAAAATTAAAGCTTGAAAATAACCACTTTTATCAAAGGTTAGTTCTTTATTAATTTTCAAACTCAATTTATTCCTAAAAGTTAAGAATTTAAAGTATACGGAATCTATATTTTTAACCGCTTGAACTTCATTAATAGTTAACCTTTTAAAGATCCCTCTATTCTCATTATATTTTTTATAATCAAATGAATAAAAATTATTCTTTTCTGAAACATCTTCTATATTAGCATTCACTAATAGTTTCCCACCCCCAAATTTTTCTTTAAAAAATTTCTTTTCTTCTTCACTCTTGACTATATAACTCACCAGCACCTTCTCATCTGAAAGATAGCCAATAGAAGACACATAGGCTCCATTAATATCAAATCTATCGGAAACTATTAGTTCTAAATTTTTATTTTCAACATTACTCAGATGCGTAATGTTATTCTTTTGTTCATATGCTCCCCGAATAAAAAAAGCTAAGAAGACTATTACACAGATAATAGTTTTCCTAGCATTAAGATTTTTATTTTTCCAAGTTATCAGTAGAAAAATAACAATACATAGCATAGATATTATTACATTATAATTTAATAATATCGCCCCTAATGCTAGTAAAGAAAGTTGTAAGTATATCATTACTATTTATTTAGTAACCTTTCTACTACATTATTTACGTCGTAATCTACTTTTCTTACGACAACCCCTGATTTTTCTAATAACTCTCGAGCATATTCATTATTTCTATAATCATTTGCATAGCAAATTTCTTTTATCCCTGCTTGAATTATAGATTTTGTACAATTCAAACATGGGAAGTGCGTAACATAAATAGTTGCACCTTCAGTTCCAACACCGAACTTAGAACATTGTAAAATAGCATTTATCTCAGCGTGAATTGTTCTTACACAATGCCCCTCTACTACTTTACAACCAACATCTATACAATGTTCATCCCCTTTAATTGAACCATTATAGCCACCTGAAACTATTCGTTTGTCTTTTACTATCGTCGCTCCAACAGATAATCTGCTGCAAGTCGATCTAAGTGAAAGTAGATGGCTTTGAGCCATAAAGTACTCATCCCAACTAATTCTCTGCATAACTATACCTCTATTTTATCTTTAATTTTCTCAAAAGTAGCTTTACCTATACCGCGTACTTTTGTAATATCTTCTTTCTTTTTAAAATCCCCATTTTTTTCTCTATATGAAATAATTGCCTCGGCCTTCGTTTTTCCAACTCCTGAAATTTTCATAAGTTGCTCTTTATTAGCAGTATTAATATTAATCACATCCCCATTAGTTGAACTTGTACTGCCATCAGATATTTGTTTCGGCTTTTCTCCGTGTTTAAGCACGTAAATAACCATCTGATCTTTTACTTTTTGACTCAAATTCAAAGTAGAAGTATCAGCATCATCCAAAAGTCCACCGGCTTCTTCTATTAAATCTTTTACCCTTTTATCTTTTGTCGTTTCAAATACCCCAGGATGTTTTACTGCACCTTTCACATCAACAAAAATCTTTTCATCGTGTCTATTTTCAGCTCTTTCATCCTTATTATTAGCCTTATTACTAATATTAGAAAAACTAACACCGCTATAATCTTCTGTCTTATTTTGATTAAAATAAAACAAACCCCCGAGTATTAAAACAAGACTACACACAAATGCCAAAATAATAGATTTAACATTTTGTCTAAAAAATAATACGACATCTTCCTTTTTAATATTCATATGTCTCTCCCCCTAGTACCTATATTATATCATTAAATTTATTATATTAGTACTGAAAACCTAATTATAGTACATTATTTATAATTCATGTATTTTATGTTATACTGATAAAAAATCACAAAATTCAATCGAATAATTAATTTTTTAAAACAAGGAGAAACATTATGGCTAACGAAATGAATTTATTAAACTGGACATTCTTCAGAGAAGTTGCTATCCCTCAAGATATAGTGAACTTATTGATAAATGGAGAACAACCTGTCGCAGCTTTCGCGACAATAAGAGATATTGCTGTGTTCACTGACAAAAGACTTATAGTAAAAGACGTACAAGGGATTACAGGAAAAAAAGTAGAAATCTATTCACTACCATACTCTTCAATACTAATGTGGTCAACTGAAAATGCGGGTAAAATCTTTGACTTGAATGCTGAAGTGGAACTTTGGACTAAGGTTGGTAAAATAAAAATTAATCTAAAAAAAGATATAGATATTCGTAGATTTGATACATTACTAGCTCAATATATACTTTAATCACACAAATTAGAATAAATGAACTAAAAAATCCTAAAAATTAGAGTTTTTCTCTAACTTTTAGGATTTTATTAAATATTACAGTTGAAGTTTTTCTCCATCTTTATATACTTCGTCGATAATTGCTCCACCTAGACAAACATCTCCATCATAGAAAACAACCGCTTGTCCTGGAGTAACCGCACGTACCGGTTCTTTATAAACAACTTTTACTTTGTTATCTTCTAATACTTCTACTTCTACTTCAGTATCTGGTTGACGATATCTGAATTTTGCAGTACATGTGAATTTATTAGGTTGTGGATTTTTCGTTGTGAATGATAATGAACTAGCTAATAAGCTATCTGAATATAGTTTTTCATTGTGGAATCCTTGGCAAACGTACAGTATATTGTTTTCAAGGTCTTTTCCACATGCAAACCATGCTTCACCTTCTGTATCTTTAGTTCCACCAATACCTAATCCGTGACGTTGTCCGATTGTATAATGCATTAAACCAATGTGCTCTCCACGGACATTACCATCTAAATCAACCATTTTTCCACCTTGTGCTGGTAAGTACTGAGATAAGAATTCTCTAAAGTTTTTCTCACCGATGAAACAAATACCCGTTGAGTCTTTTTTCTTCGCTGTCGCAAGACCCGCTTCTTCTGCAATCTTACGAACATCTTTTTTCTCTAGTTCTCCTACAGGGAATAAAATATTTTTAATTTGATGTTGTTTTAATTGAGATAAGAAGTAAGTCTGATCTTTATTATTATCAACACCACGTAACATTAAACGTTCTCCATCAACATCTTTAACTCGTGCGTAGTGCCCAGTTGCTACATAATCTGCACCTAAATCTTCAGCATATTCTAAGAAAACTTTAAATTTAATTTCTTTATTACACATAATATCTGGGTTCGGTGTACGACCTTTTTTATATTCATCTAAAAAGTAAGTAAATACTTTATCCCAGTATTCTTTTTCAAAGTTTATAGAGTAATATGGAATATCTAATTGTTCACAAACTTTAATTACATCTTCGTAATCTTTTTCTGCAAGACAAACTCCTCTATCATCTTTTTCTTCCCAGTTTTTCATAAACACACCGATAACATCATATCCTTGTTGTTTCAACAAATACGCTGTTACTGATGAATCAACTCCACCACTCATTCCAACTACTACTTTTTTGTTGCTATTCATTATTAATTCCTTTCTTTTATTCTTTTCTCTAAAGTTGCAATCTTTTCTACAACTTCATCAATTAATTCTTTGCTTGTATCAAAGCCAACACTCATTCTTACAGAATATGCAGCACGTTCAATATTATACATCTCTGTTATTATACGACTTCCTTTAATATTTCCTGAACTACAAGCAGATCCACCAGAAATATAAATATCACGAGCATCAAGATATGTAATCAGTCGTTGAGCTTCTATATTTTTAAAATAAATATTCAATATATTCGGCAATGAATTCTCTATAGATCCGTTTACTTCAAATTCAACTCCATTTTTTGTAAGTTCAGAAATAAAGTAATTTTTTAATTCTCTAAGTGTTGGAATTGAATTTAAGGTCTCTGATAAACAATCATTAAGAACTAGTATCCCTAATAAATCAGTTGTCCCAGAACGAAGACCATTTTCCTGACCTCCACCTAATAATAGTGGTTCAACATCTCCATCTTTTGCGTATAAAAATCCAAAATTATTAAGTGAACCCAATTTATGCGCTGAAGCTGAAGCAAAATCCAATCCTAATTCTTTTACATCAATTTCTACTTTACCTAAAGCTTGAACAATATCGCTATGCAATAGTATATTTTTATCCGCAATAAGTTCTGCGATTTCTTTTACAGGATTTAGTACCCCTGTTTCATTATTTGCTAACATAATTGAAATTAATACTGTCTTAGAATTAATCTTCTCTTTCAATTCATCAAGCGATATAGCTCCACTTTCATCTACTGATAATTCATGAACCTTAAATCCAAACCTTTCAAGTCTCTTAGCACTAGCTTTTACAGATGGATGTTCTATAGATGAAATTATTATTTCTCCTGTTTCAAATCTAGTTAATACATGATTAAAAACTGTATTATTACTTTCAGTACCACCTGAATTAAAAATTATTTCATTACTATTAGCATTTAAAGTTTTAGCTATTTTCTCACGGCCTTCTCGAACTAGCCTATTATTTTTCTTTCCTAGAGTATGGCCACTACTTGGATTAGCATAAACTTCTTTTAGTATATTCATATTCTTTTCTATAATATCAAAATGTTTTCTTGATGTTGCTGCGTAATCTAAATAAATATTCGCCATATCATCGCCTCCTAATATTAATCATATTATATTTTAACACAAATAATAGTCAAATAAAATCAAAACCACTTTACGCTATATAAATATATTGAATTTAAAATTATTAATCCCTTTCTTATCAATATAGAAAGGGACTAATATTAATTTTATTTAGTTATTTCTCTAAGTTTACTTATGACTATTATTAATATTGCTAATACTCCTGAAACATACAACAATATATTTTGTTCCTCTAAAATAGGAGTATTAATCACTCTTGGTTGAGTGTATACTAAATAACAAAATGTCATTGGATAAAATAGAAGTTTTTCAGATCTTGTAGCACTAACTTTCTTTAATACTCTAACACTACTTACAATTAGAACAGTTACCAGAATATACATCCAATCAATTGGTAGTTTTCCAAAAAAGTAGGCAGGTATGATACAAATAAAACTTATAAAAGCTATTATTTTAAAGATTATTGTATATACTGTATACATAAAATCCGCAGAATTTTTTAATTTGAATAAGCCATTAACAATCATTAAAATAAAAATATAAGTACCTATAGTAAGTTTAATTTCATTATTAATATTGTAGTTAGACCCTTGTGTAATAAATGTAGAAATATTCATATATAAGTACATTATTATAATCGGAATATATGTCCAAACATACGCTAGGAATTTACTATTTTCAAAATATGGTACTTCCCATTCCCAGATGTACTGTCTATCAATTACTTCAAGAATAAGGGCATTTAAAAAAGTTCCTGCTATTAAATTAAGAAGAACCTCTTCAAAATTTCCACGAGCTAACATTAACATTATAAAATTAAAAATTACAAACAATCCTACTCCCAAGAAACCTGCAAAATATAACACTATCATTGCTGGTGTATTTTTAGAAGCACTCTGTCCGTATCTATTAAGATATTCTGTATTTTCTACTACTAAATAATTATATATATTTGAAATATTTGAATTATCTTGTTTATTTTTTAATATACCCGCCAACAACAATCTTACAGGGAAAAATTCAATTTTTGTAAAATCTATATTACAAATTTCTGTCCAAAAATCATCATTCATTTCTGAATCCTTAGAAACTATTTTTGACAGTTCTCGCATACTTTTTAAATCATTAACATTCTCTTTCAACCTATCGACTAAAAGTAATGCTTGTCTACGACTTTCTTCTAGTTTTTTTTCACTAATATTACTCACTCTTCAACTCTCCTATTCCTTAATAGTTATTTAAAAAAATAATTTTCAACATCTTCTAACATCTTTAATCCTAACTCCTCAAATTTTTTATCTTCAACACGTTTAGTATAGTTTAAAATACCTAATGCCGAGATAAAAATCATGCAGTACTCTAATTCCTCAGAAAGAACCTCCTCATTTGAATATTCATAATAATGTTTTAAAAATAGCTCTTTTTTAAATTTATCATTATCTAAATCTTGATAAAAATATTTAATGAAATCTAAATAATAACTAGCATATTTAACTCTTTCGAAATCTATTAATACTACATCATCAGCTTTTCTCATAATGTTTCTGAGACCGAAATCACCATGAATTAAAACTAATGTTTTTACATATTCTTCATCTAACTTACTAATATTTTTTAGAAATTTAGCATGAAGCTCACTTATTTTAGTATACTCTTTTCTATCAGTCAATCTATATACATTTTTTTCTAGAACTTTTCCCAATGAAATTTCTTTGTCATTTTCAATTGAGAGCCAGTTTCCTCTATGAAAATCAGATATTAACTCTGCTATTTTTATTATGTCTTCATTATTTGCATTTTCTTTACTTAGTGGAATATAGTCTTCATATTTCAAAACTAGTGTAGAATACTCAGGAAGATCTAATAAAAAATTACCTTTATTTCTTAAAACTTTATACTCTAGTCTATATTTTAATGGATCTTTAAAAATTTTAACGAATACTCGTTTTCCTAATCTTTTAGAAAATCCTATAAAGTGCTTATTTTCAGAAATATGATTTATTTGTTGTAAATTAGTATCTAATAATTTATCAAGTTGTCTTTTCATAACTACACCAAAACATTTATTAAATGGGAGTGACTCAAAAATTATGATTTTAAAAAAATCAATTTTGTCGAGTCACTCCCCTTTTAATGCTTATCCTCTAACTTCTTCTAAGTCTAATGTTGACTTCGCATTTAGCGTTAATGGATTAGCAAAAATATTATTTTTATAATAATAGTATCCTGCTGCCCCCATCATCGCGGCATTATCACTGCAATAACTCATTTTTGGAATAAGTACTTCTACTCCTAATTGTTGTTCTAGTTCTAGGACTTGCTTACGAAGTTCACTATTACCTGCAACACCACCTGCTAAAATCAACTGTTTAACACCTAAATTAACAATAGCTTTCTTAGTTTTTGCGATTAAAACTTCAACTACCGCTGTTTGGAAGCTGCATGCTAAATCTTCAGGTACAATTTCTTCTCCTCGTTGTTTTGCATTATGAACAAAGTTAATTACAGCTGACTTCATACCTGAAAAACTAAAGTTATAATCATCACTATCAATCATCGCACGAGGGAATTTGTACTTATCTTCACCTAACTTAGCTAGTTTGTCTACTTTAGGTCCACCAGGATATTCAAGATTTAACTGTCTAGCAACTTTGTCATAGGCTTCACCTACAGCATCATCATGAGTAGAACCGATTATTTCAAAATCAAGTTCATCTTTTAAATATACAAGTTCAGTGTGTCCTCCACTAACTACAAGTGCTAGTGATGGGTATACTATATCATTATCAATATTACTAGCATAGATATGACCTGCAATATGATGTGCTGCAATTAGAGGTTTATCTAAAGCATAACTTAATGTTTTCGCCACATTAACACCAACTAGTAATGAACCTATTAACCCCGGTCCTTGTGTTACACAAATTGCATCTATTTCATCTAATGCTGTTTTTGCTTCTTCTAGCGCTTCTTCAACAATCTGCATCACTACTTCTATGTGTTGTCTACTCGCTATTTCAGGTACTACCCCGCCAAATTGCTTATGAGTTTCAATTTGACTACTTACAATATTCGATAGTACTTCTTTACCATTTTTAACTACAGCTACACTAGTTTCATCACAACTTGTTTCTATAGCTAAGATAGTTACATTTTCTAAATTTTTATATTCTTTCATTACTAAAATCCCTTACCATTACAAAAGCATTTTCGCCATTGTTTTTGTAATAATTTTTTCTCATATCAACTGTTGTGAAGCCAGATTTTTCATAAACAGTTATCGCAGGCATGTTACTTACACGAACTTCAACAATTGCTTTTTTTACCGAAAATACTCCTATAACATTGACTGTTGCTTGAGTAACTGGTGCAGGTTTATGAACATTTAAAAAGACTATTTTCTTTTCAGTTCCTACTATTATTGACATTCTTTCCTCCTTATTTTGCTTTTATGTCTATTTCAACTTTTTCAATATATTCTATTCCAGCGATATTTTCTTCAAGAGTATTAATATACATATCAAAGCTATATCTTTCTGTGTAACTATCCTTAGTTAGTTCTGACAAATCTACGGTTGCTGTAATTTCTTCTATAACTATACTTTTTCCACTTCTTGCTATAAGCCAATCAAAGCCTATTTTATGCTCAAATTTTTCTTTTATTTTTCTTATTACAGGAGTTGTTAAAAGAACATCTCCAAAAGAACTAAACCTAATTATCAATATTTTCATTTATTTTCCTCGTCAATTAATTTTTCAAACTTAATTTATAAAACTATGATTTACAAAAATTTGCTTTAACCTTTATCTTTTATTTCCTTAAGTTTCAATTTTGCA
>ENA-OWMY01000360-OWMY01000360.1-metagenome-genome-assembly--contig:-NODE-360-length-13963-cov-10.268119_pt1 | contig 13963 bp, 16 predicted proteins | sample MGYA00245358_ERZ651122 | MGnify/ENA primary metagenome ERZ651122 (study PRJEB26857, sample SAMEA4031752) | metagenome | biome: human; feature: oral; material: saliva | place: Philippines | collected 2014...
GATTAGGTTTTCGTATTTCATTTGGGAATTGTAAATCTTCAGGATACTTTCGCAAGAGGTCTAATATACTGCTTATAGTGATTCAATTTATTCTCAATATAACGTTCTGCTTTGAATACAAAATATGCAGCAAGCTTTGAAGGGAGATCTAAAATTGCTTGGGACATTCCCTCCATCATCCAAAAACTCAACGCAAATTCATCTTTATGATTTACAAAAAAATCATTTACAGAATCATTAATTTCTTTATTGTATTTCTTTATAAATCTTTCAATTAAAACTTTCTCGACAAGAGCGATATCAAAAACATTTGTCAAATCAATACTACCATCATGACTCCTGAATCCTGCAAAATTATCACTATTACCAGTACCAAATAAAACCAATCTTCCACTATCATTAACGAATTGGACGGACTTTAACTGAAGCAGTTTATCCAAACCATTCCATAATGCAGACATAACTTCAGAAGTATAGGGAGTCAAATTTTCAGGAATGCTGGGATTATCTGAATTAGGATGATTCTTTACATATTCCCAATATTCTTCTTGCGTATAACGACCACTATTTAAGGCAACAAAATCCCCATCGTACTTAATATTGACTTTCCTTCCGATACCGGATGGGTCTGTTATACTCCTGAGTATTGGATTAACCATAGATGCTAACCCATCGGAACTCTCCAAATCATAATTATCGTCATTAGGTTTAAGTTTGATATTGTCAAGATATAGTGGTTTACCGGTTTGCTTATCAAAAACATAGTGTATGGAATCAGTATCTAAAGCAAAGGATGTTGAACCAAAAACTAATGCTCTTTGCCAGTAGTCCGCAGTATTCGGCTCTAAACTGTACTGACTGACAATTAAATTCCTAGACGTAATTAGTCTTTCATATAAATCCGAGTTATTATTTTTTAAATCTTCATAAAAATAACTAATAAATTCATTGTGAGATAGAATAATTTTATCCCCATTAGAATGCTCTACAAAATCCTCCTTATTACTATCCAAATAAGAATTAAAAAATTTCTGAAAAATTTTCTGTTGTGCTATGGGAAATTTATTTCCAACATAATTCATATAATCATTTGAAGATAAGGAAATATATATTTCTTTATCATTTCTTATATATTTATCACTAGATAAAGATTCTGCTTCAGGTGGAATAGCCTCTCCATATAGATAATAAGAAAGCATTGTTTCAGCATAATTCCCATTATTTGCCAAGAAAAAAGAAGGAACAGGTTGTGAGTTAGACATATTTTACTCCTAAAATTAAAATTTGATAAATGGTGTTATTTTCCCGCAATATGTAACTGGATATGCCAATAAGACAGCACTACCGGCATAATTGTTACTTCTTCCTAGCATATTCAAACCAGTATAAGAAGATACTGCGCGATCTAAATTATAGGTTTTTATAACTAAGAACTTAACTTTATTTAACTCCTCAAGACTCATAAACTTCTCTATAAGATACAATGTATGTACAAAATCATGGCTACTTTTTAATTCTGAATATTCCAGCAATCGACAACAATCTTTGGGATACCATACAACACCATCGTAGCTTCGCTGAATAACTGCAAAAGGAGTCTCTCTATTAAAATATTTTCCTGTGTAAGGTCTATCTTCAAAAGGATTAAAAGAAATTCCTGACCATTCTTTTGATACTAATGATTTAAAATCACTTATCTTGTAATTTTTACTTTCCCATTTTTGAATTATATTTAAATCATTATATTCATATAATAACCAAGGATAACAAGTACTGTTTATTTCATTAGATTTTTCTTCATTTATATCCCTCAGCCCGCATATTTTTCTATTTAGATCATACGGAGTATCATCAAGTATTAATTTTTCATCTTTCAATGTTTGAATTATATTATCCCAATCGGAAATTTTTTCAACCTGATATTTCCAATAATCATCCATAGCTAATTCATATAATTCGCTATTACTTAGCTTGTTACTTGGATTATTACATATCAATTTAGAAAAAAAATGCTTCCTATAATTTTCCCTGCTCTGCCCTTCTTTTTCTTTATCCGAAATTCTTTTTCTTTTGGGGATTCAAAATAAGAATTGATACCCAAATATACTTTTTCTATTTTGGATGCTATCCAAGGTAAATTAAATGCGAAAGCAGGAAATAAAATTAAAATGAATATAACTGATGTTAAAATCAGTATAATTATATTTTTATTATTAATCATATAGTTATCCTTGATTTTGTTTTTTGTATTATAAATGACTTGTAAAATCATGCAATCGAACTACCAGAGAGTATAGGATCTTTTCAGACGATCTTACAATGCCAAATCCAAACACCCGTATGTGTGCATTTCGCACGCATCCTATCTGATGAAACAGAGACTTTATGCAGGCTACGGCTTGCTAATGTTAAATTTTTATCGAGCAATGATAGTGTATATCCCAATGCCAAAGCATCGGTAATTTTGTACATATAGTGATTTTCATGACGAAAGAACATGCTTTCTTCATTAAATAAAGGTTGTCGTTTTCCAACCTGATTAAACCACCAATCATTAGTTGTAAGATTAATTCCATGCAATGCAAAATAATTATTTTGCTCTTGATAGAATTTAGTTTTAGGTAAAGTTAGAATTTCTTCAATTTTAGAGAAGAAACTCTCACTTGAGGAAATAAATCCTGCACTGTTAAATGTATTGACGGATTCAATATTAACTTCATTACCAAAAAGACGGGCAAATGATGATGCCAAATGTCCACCCAGGCTATGTCCGTTAACTGTAACAGATAATTTTTCTCCATTAGGATAAATATCAATCAGACCAAGACCTGATACAGCTTTTGCAGTTTCAAGAACTCTTGAATAACCTGTATATGGTCTATCAATGTGATTAAACACCTGAATTTGCTCAGCCATTTTTCCTATAGGTGTTGTTATTTGTTTCCACCAATTAAACATGTTCGCAATCTGTTTACGGGCAGCAGAATTTACAGCTAAATCAGTATCAGTCAAAAAGTCTTGAATTCCTTCCGTCCCACGAGTAGAAACGAAAATTCTTCCCGCATAAAAAGAGCCTGGCTTTCCTCTCCATACAACCGCATCAAAACCACTTCCATTGATATCATTAGTTTCTAAACTGGCAATAACTTCAAAATTATCAACAATAAACTTTGCTTGCGACTTCGTCATACGTTGTATCAAGCCGTCCTGCTCATCAACACTATTAATTTTCAATAGGCTATCAACATAAACAGCATCCGCCAATAAAGCATTTACATAAACCTCTTTCAAGTTTAAATTAATCATTTAAATATCCTTAAATTATTTATAGATTACATCTGAAATTGAGAATTTATATTTCTCTTTCAAAATATTATAATCTGATGATTTACATACTTCTTTCTTATCAAAAAACAATACATATCCCCCTGCGCCGATTAAAGATGCCATCATTCGAGAAAACCACCCTCCGTATGGCGTATATGTCTTATATGTAAAAATTTCACTTTGATTTGAAGCATCCAGATACTTCGATATATTATATTTTATAGGTATAGCAGAATACCTAACATTCTTACGATTTTTACTATCAAATTCTAAAATTAAATTTTTATTACTTAGTTTACTGACATCCTTTATTAAAAAGATTCTTTCAGACTCACATAATTTTTTTAGCTGATACATGCCTATTATTTCATCACCAAACATTATAAAAAACCAAAGTATCACACCGACAATATAAAACAAAAGCCTTTTTTCAGAACGTAGGATTTCATATTTTTTGCTTTTCCATTCAAATACTATCCCAACAATAAATCCCAAAAAACCAAATATAGTGATATTGGCAATAAAAAAAAGTATTCCTATCATAGCTCTTTCCTATTCATTTAAGATTTATTTCCCGAAATCCTACGATAAATTTTAACTCCAAGAATAAAACCTGGAATAATTCCAAAAAATAAACTGATTAAATAATACACAAACGCTTGCATATTCATCTCCAATTATTCGACAAGATATTCGTTTTAGACGGAGGTGTTTTCTATCCCCATAAATAATAAGACAATACTTCGCTTGTATAATTTCCAGACAAATCCAAAACAAATTTTTTAGTTTGAGACATTATTGCATTTCCTCGTGTGATTTAAGGTTTCTTAGGGCAACTGTAAAATCATTACCATCCCAAAGGGTTTGGTAATAAAACATATAATCAAAGGATTTTGAGAGGGAGTTCATTACAGAATAATCAGGTTTACCATGATTCCATTTCCAACAGCCAATAGGAATTTCGGAAACAATTTGAATAAAATCTTGCGGCAGATAAAATCCATAGGAATTTGTCATATATTTAGTATAATTTCCTTGTATAGAAGAATATTTATCAGGAATATATTGTCCGCAATTATTAATAATATATCTATGATAATAAACATTAATTTTTTCGCTTACTATTTTTAAATCCAAAAAATAATTTCCCAGTCCTCTTTGTTCCAATAAATCGGGTGTGCCATTGAACGGATAATCAGATTTCAACAACTCTGACTTTTCCTTGATACCGCAGCAGTCATAGGGGTAAAAAGAATTGAACCTGTTTGAGGCATAAAACCCGAAGGGCAGTTTGTGCGATTGGTAGCGGACATTTTTTGGAAAAAACTGATCCGCCCTGCTGAATGTAACTCCGTTATTCCTTGCCTTTAATAGCGAGATTCTTTTTTCCTTGTCAAAGATATAATCCCCCATCTCGATAGCGGGCATCATATACAACTGACACGATTTCTCAGTGGGGCATCTGTCCTTCCAGGCGTAGTCAGATGGGTCATCGAAATACTGCCCCGACGACTCATGCGTGAAATAGCTGACCAAAGCCCGTCTCAGCAGCTCTTCCTTGCTCAATTTCCTTCCCTCATCCACGCAAATCCCTTGCAGGTTCTGCTCTATGGTTTTGTTGCTGAGGATTTCAAAAGGGGAAAAGAAAATACGGTAATTGCTGAAAAAATAAATTGAGAACAAGATAACCGAAGTTAAAATCGCCAAAATTATTTTCTTATTTTTAATCATATAATTACCTGCTTTTAAAGTTTTCGGATTATTCCACGAATGTCATATTTGTGTAATAGGATTATCAAAAAGGTCGTCTGAAAATGGTTTCAGACGACCTTTCCACACCAAATCCAAACGACCGCATGCATCCATTCCGCACACATCCTACCTGGTGAAACAGAGACTTTATGCATGCTACGGCTTGCTTTCCCTTACAATGCCTCTCAATCCTGTTGAACCTGAATTAGCGGCTTCAATTAATTTTGTATAACCCGCACCACTCAATAATGAGTTAATACACATATTTTTAATAGTATTAATAAAAATTTCCATAGTATGATTTTCAAATATATATACGCCTAGAAATCAATCTCTTTAACTATATTAAAATTATATAACTTATCAATTGAGTTGATATAATGAAGTTTACAGTACCTATTAGAGAAGAGAAAAGGAGTTTTCTCCCCTCCCACAGCTCCATTCAATACTTTTGAAACCCATCCCCCTTTAGCTACATAAGGATAAACGATAATATATTTTTCTCCATGAGAATCAACATATTCTCTCTTATAATAATAAATTTCTAAAAAAGAAAATCTAACATTACTTTTTTTATACCTTACTTCTATTAAATTCTTATTTTTTATCTCATTAGGATTATGCAGAAATACAATACTGGATTGATTACATAATTTTTTAAACTGAATCAATCCTATTAGCTCATCAAAGAACATAAATCCAAATCCTAAAATGAGGCTTATAAAGAGATATAACTTTGTTTTTTTACAATCAAGTAGAGTATTCTGCTTTGCATACTGCCACTCAAATGCCACACCAAGCACAAACCCGACTGCCCCAAAGACAATAATATGAAGAATCAGGAAAAGAATACCTATCATAATTTAAGTCCCTACCTTTCTCTTTCTTTCCGAATGCCTTTTTCTGTAAAACCTTGCCCCAATCCTAAACCCAGGAATAATTCCGATGACTAAAATAAAAATGTAATAAGCAACCGCTGCCATAACCGTTCCATCATGTCTAACAATAAACACGAGCACTATTATCTCTAAGTTTTTGAATATCTGTATAAACTGCATCAGCTAGCAACGAGCTAATATAAATTTCCTGAATCTGATTCATAATATTTCCTAAATTTAATTATTTAAATTAATGATTTTAACATCATATAAATCTTTTAGCCTTTTATAATCCATAGAATTACAATGTTTATTCCAATCTGAAATCCACATTGGACCAAGGACATCTGTCCTTCCAGGCGTAGTCAGATGGGTCATCGAAATACTGCCCCGACGACCCATGCGTGAAATAGCTGACCAAAGCCCGCCTCAGCAACTCTTCCTTACTCAATTTCCTTCCCTCATCCACGCAAATCCCTTGCAGGTTCTGCTCTATGGTTCTGTTGCTGAGGACTTCAAAAGGGGAAAAGAAGATACGGTAATTGCTGAAAAAATAAACTGAGAACAAGATAACTGAAGTTAAAATCGCCAAAATTATTTTATTATTTTTAATCATATAGTTACCTGCTTTTTTTAAAGTTTGCGGATTATTCCATGAATGTCATATTTATGTAATAGGATTATCAAAAAGGTCGTCTGAAAACACTTTTCAGACGACCTTTTTTACGCTTGAAGCTTAATGCTCCAGCCCCTCGGTATCGATTTTGACGACTTTGTCGGTTTTATCCTCCGGTAAAAGCAGGTTCAGGATAACTGCCGTGATGCCGCCGGCGGAAATGGAGTTTTGGAACAAGACAGGTAGGTTTTTAAACACTTCCGGCTCAAACGCCACGCCCAAACCCAAACCGACCGACGTTGCCGCAATTACCGCTTCGCGCCTGCGGATGCCGTGGCTGACCAAAATCCGCACGCCCGCAATCGCAATCAAACCGAACATCAAAACCATCGCACCACCCAACACCGGACTCGGAATCGTCGTAAACGCGCGTCCGACCACGGGGAACAAACCCAGCAACACCAAAATCACGGCAATATATTTGCCCACATGGCGCGAGGCCACGCCGGTCATCTGAATCACGCCGTTGTTTTGCGCGAAAGTGGTCAACGGCAGCGAACCCAAAGCCGTCGCAATCACCGATACCAAGCCGTCCGCCAACACGCCGCCGCGCAGGCGTTTGGTGTATTCCTCGCCTTCAATCGGCTGGTCGGACACCATTGCCGTCGCGGTCAAATCGCCGACCGCCTCAAACACGCTCAACAGGAAAATCGCGCCCGCCACAATAAATGCGTGCCAGTCAAAAGCAAAACCATATTTAAACGGTACGGGCAGCGTAACCAGCGGCAGGTTTTGCAGCGCGGAAAAATCCACCTTGCCCAAAAACAGCGCGACGATGTAGCCAACAATCAGCCCGACCGCGATGCCGCTCATGCGCAGCAGCGGATTTTTCATGCAGTTGAATATCAACACAATCAGCAACACCAGCGACGCCAGCCCCAAGTTTTCCATCGAGCCGAACGTGCCGTCCGCCTTCGCGTCGAAGCCGCCGCCGAAATCGGTAATGCCGACGTGTACCAAACTTAGACCAATCAGCATCACGACCACGCCGCTGACCGTCGGCGTAATCACTTTTTTCAAATACGGCAGAAGCCACGCCGAGAAACACACCAAAAACGCACCGACAAACGATACGCCCAACAGCGTCGAAATCATCGCATCCTTGGTCAAACCACCCTCTTTCATCCCCGCGCCGAGCGCGATCATGACGGTAACGAACGAGAAATTCACAGACTGGATAGACAGCATCCCCGAACCGACCGGCCCGAAGCGGTTGACCTGCAAATAAGTGCCGACACCCGACGCAACCATCGCCATCGACACGAGATACGCCGTCATCTCAACCGGCAATTCCAGCGCGCCGCCCACAATCAGCGCGGGCGTAATCATCGGCACAAAAATCGCCAGAAGATGCGTGATCGCGCTTAATAAGGCATTTCCGAATGGCGGTTTGTCTTCCAAACCGTACACCAAATCAGGCGAATCTGCCTGTTTTTTCATTGTTTCAGCCATTGCAGTCTTTCTATCCGTTGTCAAACGTTAAAAAATTTTAAGAAACGAAATTGTAACCAATACTGCACGTTCTATCAATTTCAGCCTGCAATACAAATACGGCAAAAGGTCGTCTGAAAACCCGCATCGCAAATTTTCAGACGACCTTTGTATGTAAACAGGCGGTTTAGGCTTTGCCCGTGCTGCCGAAGCCGCCTTCGCCGCGTTCGCTGGCGGCAAATTCGTCCACGACTTTAAACGAGGCTTGAACGACGGGAACAATCACCATTTGCGCGATGCGTTCCATCGGTTCGATGGTGAACGCTTCTTTGCCCCTGTTCCACACGGAGACTTTGAGTTCTCCCTGATAGTCTGAGTCGATCAGTCCGACCAAGTTGCCCAAGACGATGCCGTGTTTGTGTCCCAGACCGGAACGCGGCAGCAAAATGGCGGCGTAGTCGGGATTGGCAAGATGCACCGCCAGACCGGTCGGAACGAGATAGGTGTCGCCCGGTTGCAGGGTCACGGCTTCGTCCAAACAAGCGCGCAGGTCCAGTCCGGCAGAACCCGGCGTGGCGTAGGCGGGCAGTTTGTCCGCCATTTTCGGATTGAGGATTTTCAGTTCGACTTCGGTTTGCATGATTTTTTTCCGTTTCATTTGATTTGACGCGGATTATACACATATTCCCCCTCCCTATCGTTGGAGTCGTCTGAAAAAACGGGGTATGATTCATTCAAACAAACGTGAATATCGGAGGACATCATGGATTTGCACAATATCCGCGAAGATTACAGCAAGCGCGAACTGTCGGAATCGGAATGCCATGCCGACCCGATTGTCCAGTTCGAGCAATGGCTGAACGAGGCGATTCATTCGCAAGTCAACGAGCCGACCGCCGTCAACGTGGCTTCCGTGGGCGAAGACGGCAGGCCGAACAGCCGCATGGTGCTGCTGAAAGAAGTCAATCCGCAGGGATTTGTGTTCTTCAGCAATTACTTAAGCCGCAAAGGACGCTCGTTTGACGCGCATCCGTTTGCCGCCATGACGTTTTTCTGGCCGGAGCTGGAACGGCAGGTGCGCGTTGAAGGACGCATCGAAAAACTGGATGCCGCCGCTTCGGACGAATATTTCGACAGCCGCCCTTACACCAGCCGCATCGGCGCATGGGCAAGCGCGCAAAGCGAAGTGTTGTCGAGCAAGGCGATGTTGGTTGCCAAAGCGGCGGCAGTGGGCGCGAAACACCCGCTGCACGTCCCGCGCCCGCCGCATTGGGGCGGCTATCTCGTCATCCCAGACCGCATCGAATTCTGGCAGGGCCGCCCCAGCCGCCTGCACGACCGCATCCAATACCGCTTGGTTGACGGCAACTGGATACGCGAGCGGCTGTCGCCTTAAACTTCCCACAGCTTCAAGCCGATAGGGTAAAATCCCGACTCAGCAAAAGGTCGTCTGAAATATAAAAACGTTTTAACAAAACTCGTTTCATTCGTTTCAGACGGCCTTTTATCCGTAACTTATCCTGCCGCCACCGCCGCAGAAGAACCGTTCCGATCATCAGGAAACGCGTTAGGAGAACCCCATGTCCAAGCAACCCACCAGCAAACGCCAATGGCGCGACGGCGCAGCCCCGTCTGCCAAGAAAACCGCCAAACCTTTCAAAAGCAAAGCCCGTCCCAAAGACGAAACGCGGAAAACCGCTTCCCAACCTTACGGACAAAAAGTTTCAGACGACCTCAAGCCGCAAAACGCCCCCAAACAGCGTGCCACCAAAGCCAGAAAACTCGTCGTCCGCAATCCCAACCAAAAAATCATGGAACGCGCGCGCGATTTGAAAGAACGCCGCAGCGACCTGTCGCGCATGGAACCCGAACGCCTGCAAAAAGTGCTTGCCGCGTCCGGCGTCGGTTCGCGCCGCGAAATGGAAGAGTGGATTAACAACGGCTGGGTAACGGTCAACGGCAAAACCGCGCAACTGGGCGACAAAGTCACCCCCGACGACCACGTTACCGTCAAAGGCAGCATCATCAAGCTCAAATGGGCGGACCGCCTGCCGCGCATCATCCTGTATTACAAACAAGAAGGCGAAATCGTCTCCCGCGACGACCCGCAAGGCCGCGTCAGCATCTTCGACCGCCTGCCGCAGGCCGCCAGCAGCCGCTGGGTCGCCATTGGACGCTTGGACATCAACACCAGCGGCCTGCTCATCCTGACCACCTCCGGCGAACTCGTCCAACGTTTCGCCCACCCCAGCTTCGAAGTCGAACGCGAATACGCCGTGCGCGTACTGGGCGGGCTGACCACCGAACAAATGCGCAGCCTCACCGAAGAAGGCGTGATGCTCGAAGACGGCTTGGCAAAAGTCGAACGCATCTACGAACAAGGCGGCGAAGGCGCGAACAAATGGTACAACGTCGTGATTAAAGAAGGCCGCAACCGCGAAGTGCGCCGCATATTCGAAAGCCAAGGACTCACCGTCAGCCGCCTTGTGCGCGTCGGCTTCGGCCCCATCGGCCTGCCCAACCGCCTCAAACGCGGACAGTTCTACGAACTCAACCCCGCCGAAGTCGCCAACATCATCAAATGGGCGGACATGCTGCTGCCGGGCGAACGCCGCCGGAAGGAATCCTGACCGCAAAGGTCGTCTGAAAACTTTTCAGACGACCTTTTATACACCCTGCCTCAACCACCATCAGGAGCCGCTTCATGTTCACACTCAAAACCGACAACGACCGCCTGCTGCTCGCCTCAGCCGATTTGCGTGCGGAAATTTATCTCTACGGCGGGCTGCTCAACCGCTACGAAATCCGCCGTCCCGACGGCACATGGTTCAACATCGTCAAAGCCTACGACACCCCGCAACACGCCCGCGAGAGCCTGACCGAATGGTTCCGCAGCGGCAAACTCAGCCCGTACGCCTGCCGCCTGCGCCACGGCAAATACAGCTTTGACGGCAAAGCGTATCAGTGCGGCAAATTCAAACTCGCCGAACACGCGGCACACGGTTTGATGTATGATCGCGAGTTCTCCCTCCTCAACAGCCATGCCGACAGCCAATCCGCCGAAGTCGAAATCCGCGCAGATTACGCACAAGACGACAGCGGCTACCCTTTCCCCTTCAGCCTGACCGTCCGCTACCGCCTCAGCGCAGACGGCTTAAGCATCCGCTCTACCGTCCGCAACCAAGGCGCAACCGCCATGCCGCTCGCAGACGGCTGGCACCCCTATTTCACACTCGGCGGCAAAACCGACGATTGGTCGATGGAAATCGACAGCAGCAAACGCTTGGGCTTCGATGCCGATTTGGTTCCCGACGGCAGCATGATTGACGACACCCGTTTTCAGACGACCTCAAGCCTGGCAGGCATCGAATTGGACAACAGCTTTGTCTTGGCACGCAGCAAACCCGCCGCCTGCACGCTTTCAGGCAACGGACTGACCCTGAGCATTTACCCCGACGCATCCTATCCCTACCTGCAAATCTTCACCCCATCGACCCGCGACACCATCGCCATCGAAAACCTCAGCGGCGCACCCGACTGCTTCAACAACGGCTTAGGGTTAATCAAGCTGGACGCGGGAGAAGAAGCCGCATTTGAAACGCGCTACCATATAGCAGCCAACCATCCGTAAACAACCCGAATCTTTACCGGCAAAGCATAGGTCGTCTGAAAAAGCCCAATCAGGTTTTCAGACGACCTTTTTGATTTTTAAACGACACATTCGTCCCCAAAATACCGCAGCACACCGCCAACACTCAAAACAATAATTTCCTAATTAACAATATATTAAGATTATTTTAATAAAGAAACTGTATTAAAACTCTAATTTCCTATTTAATTAGAGTATAATTCCTAAAATCTTAAAACAGGCGTTATTTAGCCGATAAAAGCAACCTCGATACAGATATCCGTCTATTAAAAACACCACCCGCAACCATCAAGGAACCCATACATGCAAAGCAACTTCGACCCATTGCTCATCCGTGGCAAATCATTGATTCCCGTCGTTCAAGGCGGAATGGGCGTGGGCGTTTCCGCATCGAAACTCTCCAGCGCAGTCGCCCGTGAAAACGGCGTCGGCACGATTGCCAGCGTCGATTTGCGCCACTTGCACGACGACTTGCTCGCCGAATCCAAAATCAATCCGAGCGAAGAAAAATACACCCAACTCAACTGCACCGCGCTTGACCGCGAAATCCAAAAAGCCAAAGCCGACGCAAACGGCAAAGGCATGATTGCCGTCAACGTCATGAAAGCCGTCAAAGACCACGCCGCCTACGTCCGCCAAGCCTGCGAATCGGGTGCGGACGCGATTGTGATGGGTGCGGGGTTGCCGTTGGATTTGCCCGAAATGACTGAGGGTTATCACAAAGATGTCGCCCTGTTCCCGATTTTATCCGAATCACGCGGTATCGGTATTGTATTGAAACGCTGGATGAAAAAAGGCGTTTTGCCCGATGCCATCGTTATCGAACATCCCGCGCACGCTGCCGGACACTTGGGCGCGGCAAGCGTGGCAGGTGTGAACGATGCCAAGTTTGAATTCAAACGCGTCATCGAAGAAACTTTTGAAGTATTCAAGAACTTAGGCCTTGAAAGCGAAAAAATCCCGCTCATCCTCGCCGGCGGCATGGCGAACTTTGAAAAAGTCAAAACTGCCCTGAAAAACTGGGGTGCGTCCGCCGTCCAAATCGGCACAGCGTTTGCCGTTACCGAAGAAGGCGATGCCCACATCAACTTCAAAAAAACGCTGGCAGGCGCGGAAACCGAGCATGTTGTCGAATTTATGTCTGTTGCCGGACTGCCCGCACGCGGTGTGCGCACCAAATTTCTAGACAGCTACATCAAGCGCGAATCCAAGCTGCAAGCCAATGCCAAAGCCGACCCGCGCCGCTGTACGCAAGGCTTGAACTGTCTGACCAGCTGCGGCCTGCGCGACGGTTTGGCAAAAGCCGGGCAATTCTGTATCGACATCCAACTCTCCGCCGCCTTCCGTGGTGAAGTCGATAAAGGATTGTTTTTCCGCGGTAAAGACCCGCTGCCTTTTGGCAATGCTATCCGTACGGTGCAGGAAACCATTCAATATCTGCTCAACGGCGCTCTCCCCGCAGCAGCGAAATAAATCATATCCGCAGATTTGCAAAACAAAAAAGGGCATATTCAATATGTCCTTTTTTATCGCCGGCGAATCATTCTCCTCTTCCAAAGGTCGTCTGAAAACGGTTTTCAGACGACCTTCATCCTGCCTCCCTTTCTATGGATACATTGTCAACAAAATCCGCATAAAAAATGCTAAGATGACTGTCTCGATAGACATTTGGAACACCCATGAACCCACTACTCGACCAGCTCCAACCCTATCCATTTGCCCGCCTACGCGAAGCCATGCAGGGCATTAACCCTCCCGAAGACGTTACCCCCGTCCCCCTGCACATCGGCGAGCCGAAACACCCCACCCCCGAAGTCATCACCAATGCGTTAACCGCCTCGCTGCACGAACTGGAAAAGTACCCCCTGACCGCAGGTCTGCCCGAACTGCGCCAAGCCTGCGCCGACTGGCTGCAACGCCGTTACGACGGGTTGACCGTCAATCCCGATACGGAAGTCCTACCCGTGCTCGGCAGCCGTGAAGCCTTGTTTTCCTTCGTTCAAGCTGTCTTAAACCCCGTTTCAGACGACCCCAAACCCGTTGTCCTCAGCCCCAATCCGTTCTACCAAATCTACGAAGGCGCAGCCATTCTCGGTGGCGGAGAAATCCGTTTTGCCAACTGTCCCGCCCCGTCTTTCAAACCCGATTGGAAAAGCATCGCCGAAGACGTATGGCAACGCACTAAAGTCATGTTTGTCTGCTCGCCCAACAACCCCAGCGGCAGCGTCCTGCAACTGGAAGACTGGCAAG
>ENA-OWMY01000386-OWMY01000386.1-metagenome-genome-assembly--contig:-NODE-386-length-13538-cov-4.891196_pt1 | contig 13538 bp, 10 predicted proteins | sample MGYA00245358_ERZ651122 | MGnify/ENA primary metagenome ERZ651122 (study PRJEB26857, sample SAMEA4031752) | metagenome | biome: human; feature: oral; material: saliva | place: Philippines | collected 2014...
GAGAGGGTCATGCCGAGCCGGTCAATATCTGCTGGCTCCACGTGCCCGACCGCCACGGCGCACCACTGGCGGATTTCGGGAACCATGGATTCGCGGCGTGCCGGTGAGAGCGCCTTGGAATCGATCAGCCCGCCCACCTCGAGGGTGGCGTCCGGGGTGAGGATTGCGACGCCCACGGTGACCGGGCCCGCCATGGAGCCGCGGCCCACCTCGTCGATTCCGGCAACCGCGCGGGCGCCAGAGGCGAAGAGCTGCTGCTCGTACTCGAGGTCGGCAGCGGGCGGGGTTGCCTTCGCGGGCTTAGCTTGTGCTGGCTTCGTCGCGCTCTTCTGGGCGCTCACCATCATTCCCAAGCTCGCTTACTCGCTCGGGGTGGAGGTCGGCTCGGGAATCGAGGAGAACACCGAGCTCTGATCCTGCAGCAGACCGAAGTGATTCAGCGGCCACGCCACCACGAACACGTTACCCTGCACGTCGTCCTTGGAGATGAACGCGGTGCCGTCGCTAATGTGGTAGCGGGAGTCGGCGGAGTTGCTGCGGTGGTCACCCATCACGAAGTACTTGCCGGCGGGCACGGTCACCTTGAAGGGGACCTCCGAGGGCGGGTTGCCGGGGTACAGGTACGGTTCGGTAATCTCTACACCGTTGACCTTGATTTTGCCGTTGCCGTCGCTTTCGACCACGTCACCGGGGGTGCCGATAACGCGCTTGACCAGGAAGTTCGAGGAGGTATCCGGCAGAATACCCGCGAAGGACAGGGCGTCCTTGAGCGGGCTGCTGGACTTCTGGGTGGAGGGAATCCAACCCTGAGAGTCCTTGAAAACGATCACGTCGCCGCGCTTGGGCTCGCTAAAGTAGGAGCCCGCCACGTTAATGAACACGCGGTCGTTCACCTGCAGGGTCTGCTCCATGGAGCCGGAGGGAATGTAGAAGCCGCGCAGCAGGAAGGTCTTGACCAGGAACGCGATGACCAGCGCGTAGAGGATGACGGTGCCGCCCTCACGTGCCTGCACCCAGAACCATTCGCCGAGGCGGCCTTCTTCCTGCGCCTGGGAGTAGGTCAGCTCTGCCTGTTCGGCACGCTTTGCCTTGCGGCGTTCCTTGGGGGTCATTTCGGAGAAGTCCTTGGTGGTTTCCACGTCTGCGGCATTCTCCTTATCGGTGGTTTCTTCGCGCTCGGTATTCTTCGCGGCGGCACTCTCAGAAGTACCGGTGGAGGCGGTGCTCGCCTCGGCGCTAGCTACCACCTCGCGGGTGCTCTTGGTATCGTCTTCGGTCGCCTCCGTAGCGCCCGCGGATGCCGTCCAGGGGGTAGCCTTCTCGGTCTCGGCTTTTTCAGCGTCCGCGTTCTCTGCTGCTGCCTTCTCGGCGGCGAGGCGCGCGAAGTATTCTTCCATTTCGCGGCGCTCGCGGCGGCTTTGAGGCTGGTATCCCTCAGGGAAGGGGCTGGTGTTCGCAGTGTTCTTATCGTCTGCCATGCTGGAGTGAGCCTTTCGTTTGAGAGATACCTAGCTCGAGTGAAACGGTACCTAGCTATTGTATCGAGAGTGCTTGCGCTCTTGGGCTTTTATTTTCTGAGAGCGGCAAGGTTCTCAGAAAGCGGGGTCTCAGAATATGCAAAAACCGCTCCTTGCCCGCGGAATGCGGTTGGGGAGCGGTTTGCAACAGAATTCTGTATCTATAAAGATTAGAACTCGCGCTTCTCGCGGATACGAGCAGCCTTACCGTGGCGGTCGCGCATGTAGTACAGCTTTGCACGACGGACGTCACCGCGGGTCACCAGCTCGATCTTCTCGATGGAGGGAGAGTGAACCGGGAAGGTACGCTCAACACCAACGCCGAAGGAAACCTTGCGGACGGTGAAGGTCTCGCGAACGCCTGCACCCTGGCGGCCAACGACGAAGCCCTTGAAGACCTGGATACGGTGGTTCTTACCTTCAACGATCTTAACGTGAACGTTCAGGGTGTCACCGGGGCCGAATGCGGGGATGTCGTCACGGAGGGACTTCTTGTCGAGGAAGTCAAGAGTCTGCATAGTTGTAGATCTCCAGAGTCATCTGCCGCAGGTCAAATAGACTCAGATTGCTCTGCCCCACTGCGGGACAGAAAACTTTATGCTTCGGACAGGATTGGTGCCCGAAGGTTGACATCGTTGGTCGCTCTTCCCCCTGCGGCAGGGGCGTGCCCGATGTCAACACAATGCTCCATTATCCCAATGCACCCGCGTTTATGCAAGCATCCGGGGAGCACTTTTAGAAGGGGGGTTCGTCACTCTGGGATGCGCCGCCCTGGGACGCACCGTTCTGCGCCGGAGCATACTGCTGCGTGTACTGAGGCGCCTCCTGCAACGGCGCGCCCGAGTGCGGCATACTCTGCTGCGTTGCGTCCTGCTGAGGCGCACCCTGCACGGAACCCTCGTTGACCGTGCGCTTCTCCACGGTGCGGGCGAAGGTGCTCGTACCGTAGTTCAGGTCGTGGCCGATGCCGAGGGCATCCACTTCTACCGTGGTGCCCTGCGTGCCGTCTTCGCGGTTCCAGCGGCTAATGCGCTGGCGGCCGCTCACGACCAGCGGCTGCCCCTTCTCAATGGAGGTGGCGATGTTCTGGGCGAGGCGGCGGTAGGCTTTCACGGTGTACCAGTTGGTGGTGCCTTCTTTCCAGGTGCCGGTGGCGTCCTGCCAGCGCGGGGTGCTGGCGAGGCGAAAGTTCACGACGGGCACCCCGTTGGGCAGGGTGCTCAGTGCCGGGTCGGAGGCGGTAAATCCGCGGATCAGGATGGTGTCGCTCATGGTTTCTCCTTAGAAACTAGTGGGTGGGTTCTTCCACCCTGCCAGGGCTGAGCTATCCCTGCACCCGGTGATTACCGCTTCTGTGGATAACCTCGCGTTTTACGGTTTTGGGCACCGCCTGTGGATAAAGTTTTTGAACTTTTCACCCCGTTTTTTCAAAATTTGCCCGCGGGAAACACACTCCCTGCAGAAATATGACAGCTACTCCCCCGCCCTCATCACGCCCGCACCCTCAAAGCTGCCTCCACAAAACCCCACCCCATCCGGCATCGTGATAGGTATCTCAGCGTCGAGGCGGCTATTTTTGCCCTCAAGTTCACTAATTCAGCCCCGCGCACTCTATCCTTGATGATGCGGTGCACTCAGCCGCATCCCATCTACCCGCCTTGGAGAATCCGTGAGCAAAAAGCCCGCGAACAACAACCTGCCTTCTTTGCAGGAACTTCAGCAGCTGCAGCGCAACCTGCCCAAGCTGCCCGATTCGATGGACCCGCAGAAGAAGCGCCTCATTTACGGTCTGCTCGCTGTGTTTGCCGTGATCGTGCTGATTATTGGTCTGGTCTACGTGAGTAAGAACGGTGTGGACGGCCTGCTCGGTTCGGATACGACGACCTCCGCCACCGATGATGAAGAATCCAACGTTCCCACGGAAACCCTCGCCGAGGTCAAGAACCCCTACAAGGCGGTTGACCCCGCGACCGCGCTCGCACCGGATTTGGCGACTGCGAAGAGCGAGCTGGCGTCCCTGCAGGTGAAGGAACGCGCCTCGAAGAATGGCTACTCTCGTGAACAGTTCGGCCCCGCCTGGGATGACGTTGACGGTAACAAGTGCAACACTCGCGACGACATTCTGCGCCGCGACCTGACCAATGTTCGTTTCAAGGTCAGGACCCACGCATGCACCGTAATTAGCGGAACGCTGGATGACCCGTACACCGGCAAGACCATCGAGTTCAAGCGCGGCAAGAAGACCTCTTCAGCTGTTCAGATTGACCACGTGGTGGCGCTGTCGAACGCTTGGCAGACCGGCGCACAGGATCTGACCGCGGAGCAGCGCCGCCAGCTGGCGAACGACCCGGAGAACCTGCTCGCAGCAGACGGCCCGGCAAACCAGCAGAAGTCCGATGCGGACGCCTCCGAGTGGCTGCCGAGCAACACCGCCTACCGCTGCACCTACGTGGCACGCCAGGTGCACGTGAAGGCGAAGTACAAGCTGTGGGTGACCGCGGATGAGAAGAAGGTTATGGAGCGCGTGCTCAACTCCTGCAAGGACACGAACCCCACTAAGAAGTAGCCCCGACCAAGAAGTAGCCTCCCGGCACCGCCTCCTTACATACGGCGGCACACAAACGTCAAAGCATAAAGAAAACCGCCCCGCACCCTGAGTTTAGGGTGCGGGGCGGTTCTTTGTGTGGCGCCCCAGGAGGGAATCGAACCCCCGACCAAGAGATTAGAAGGCTCCTGCTCTATCCTCTGAGCTACTGAGGCCTTCCTCTAGGGTACATGAGAATTTGCGCTTCTCATGCACCGCGCCTCTGCAGGCGGAGGATGCTCCACTGGACTACCCGGCCAGGCTGGCGCGTTAGGAGTTCGCGCTATGAGCCTACCTTGGCGGCTTCGCGTTCTGCCTTCTTCACCTCGCGGCGGCGTGCGCGGCGGCGGGTTGCGCCGGGGAACAGCTGCCACCACAGGCGGATGGTGGTGCGGCGAATCTGCGTGGGGTGCAGGCTCACGTACACCAGGCGGCGGGTTGCCGGGTCGAGGGCGACTAGGTAGATGATGTAGCCCAGGCAGATGACCGTCGCGATGAGTCGACCCATGTCCTGGTTGAAATCGCGCAGGTAGGGCGACACGTTCAGCTGGTCGCTCACACCGTACGCCATGAAGAACAGCGTGGTGATGAAGTACCACATGAGCTGGAAGTGCGAGCGCAGACCGGTTGCGGCGAGCATCGGGATTGCCCAGAGCAGGTACCAGGGCTGAATCATGGGGCTGCACAGGAGCATGAACAGAATCGCGAGGCCGGCGTGGCGCACGATGTTGCGGTCGCGTCCGACGAATGCCATTGCCACGGCGCCGAGCATGCCGATGCCCTTGCCGACGGTTTCGATGAGCTTGCGGATGACTTCGAAGGTGTCGCCCTGAACGAACAGGGAGGCGGCGCCGATGACCAGGCCGAAGGGGGTGTACCAGATGTACTGACCGCCGGTGGTGGACAGTGCCTTGATCCAGCCGAATTCCAGTCCGGTCACCCAGCCCATAAGCGCCATTTCAGCGAACAGTAGCACGCTGGAGAGCGCCCAGAAGATGAACTTGCGCGGCCATGAGGCGTTCTTACCTGCCCAGAGCAGACCCACGAAGGGCAGTACCACGAGGGCGAGCGGCTTGACGGCAACACCGAGGGCTACGAAGGTCACGCCGAGCGGGCCGCCCCACCAGGTGTCGCGGTAGCGCTTGGCGTAGTAGAGGCCGCCGAGCATGAACATGGTCATGAGCGAGTCGTTGTGGCCGCTGGCAATGAACGATGCGATGAACAGCGGGTTCGGGCCAATCTGCCAGAGGGCGCGGACTTGGTTGAAGCCGTGCGCCTGGGCGAGTTTTGCCACGTAGAAGAGGATGCCGATGACCGCGAGCACGGAGAGCAGGCGGAAGTAGAAGAGGGAGAGGTCAATGTTCTCCCCCGCCAGGTGCACAATCCACTCTTCAAGCTTGAGGGAGACCGGGCCGTACGGGGGCGGGGATTCCGCCCACATGGGGTCCGCGCCGTTCTGCATGAAGTTTGAGATTTCGGAGACACCGTGCTTGTACGGGTTGAGGCCGTGCGCCATGACCATGCCCTGACCGTAGTAGGAGAACATGTCACGGCTGTAGATGGTGAAGGCGAAGACCTGCGGCAGGGACCAGCTGGTGATGACTGCAATCATCCAACGCATGGTGTTGGGTTCGTTCCAGTCGCCCATTTTCTGGTAGATGCGCAGCCATTCGCGGCACATAATCATGGCGCCGAGGGCGAGCATAATAATGCCGGTGATGACCCATGCGGCTTCGAATCGGATGGCGCGGATAGTGTCGTAGCGCCAGAAGCTGGAGCTGTCGGCGAGCCAGCCGACGGCGTAGGAGCCGAGGGTGACCATGATGGAGCCGATGGTGCCGATAATCAGCGTGCGCAGACGGTGATTATTGACGTAGTCCAGGAGTTTGGGTGAGAGAGGTGCGTCGTGTGCGCCGGGTGTGGTGAGCCGGTGTGCTAGCGCCTTTGATGCGCGCATAACTCCCTTTCTGTCTGCATCGTCGTTCTGGCTTTTATCATACCGGAGCCCTTGGATGCACTCGTGAGAATCACTGCCGCAAAGACGCTTGTGGACACACCGCAGGGCACACCGGATAGCACGCAGACTGGTGCGGTTCTCTCCTACTGTTGCCCGTTGCGCATCCTCTTATGCCCTGATGTACCCCGATATGCCCCTTTTGTGACGTGCTGTTCGCCGGGGCGGCGGCGTTTGGGGGTAGAGTGGGAGGGTGAGTATTTCTAGTGAACGTATTGTATGGATTGACTGCGAGATGACCGGCCTGGACGTGGAGAATGACGCTCTCGTCGAGGTGGGCGTTCTGGTCACGGATGCCGATTTGAACATTCTGGGTTCTGGCGTTGAGTTCGTCATTAAGCCCGGTGATGAGTCTCCTGCCGGTGCGCTGGAGAACATGAATGACTTTGTGCGTTCGATGCATGAGGCCTCGGGTCTGCTGCCCGATATTGAGCACGGTGTGTCGATGGATTACGCGCAGGAGCAGGTGCTTCGCTACATCAAGAAGTATGTTCCGGTGGCGGGCAAGGCGCAGCTGGGTGGTAACTCGGTGGGCATGGATAAGCGCTTCTTGGAGCGTTACATGCCCGAGGTCATGGCGCATCTTCACTACCGTGTGATTGATGTGTCGACCATTAAGGAGCTGGCGGCGCGCTGGTACCCGGCGGCGCGTCACAGCGCCCCGGCGAAGACCGGTAACCACCGCGCACTGGGTGATATCAAGGACTCGATTGATGAGTTGAAGTATTACCGCCGCGCTATTTTTGTGCCGCAGGGCCCTGATGCGATTGCTTCGGCGCAGATTGCGCGTGAGGTGGAGGCTGAGCGTGCCGCACGCGAGGCGGCTGAGCGCGAGGCTGAGGCATCCGCTTCTGAGGCGGCCGAGGCGTAAGCTTCGCTTTTCGGCTCTGCCGTGGGTAGTTCCTGCGGGCTGACTTTCGGGGCGAGGTGAGGGGCCTAGATGGGCTCCCCTCCCCCGCGGTTTACACCAAGCACAGCCTGTAACGAGCATCACGGCTTTTCAACTTGGCAGGTTTCCGAATCTCCTGTACAGTAGTATCCGTTGCATATCGCAAGGGAAACCAAGCGAAGCACATGGTGGTCGTAGCTCAGTTGGCAGAGCGCCTGGTTGTGGTCCAGGAGGTCGCGGGTTCAACCCCCGTCGATCACCCCGATGGAAAGGGTCGTTATGGTTATCCGTAACGGCCCTTTCGCTTACCCTCAATCCAGTTCACCCGCTGTTCGGTTTGCCCGCACACGGCGTACCGGATTAGAGCCCTGCACCCGCACTTTAAACCAGCGAGCGGAAACAGGGTGCGCCCCGCATCTTCATGAGGTACATCTTCAGAAGGCAGACGCACCCGGCAAGTTCCCACTCAACAGTTCCCGTTCAACACAAGCAAAGGATAATTCCGTGGCTATTCGCCCCATCGTTATTCACGGCAACCCCGTTCTGCACCGCCCCGCGGCACCCGTCACCGAGTTTAATGATGAGCTCAAGGAGCTCGTGGCTGACATGTACGAGACCATGGACGCATCCAACGGTGTGGGCCTGGCAGCACCGCAGATTGGTGTGGGCCTGCGCATCTTCACCTACAAGATGGAGAATGAGGACGGCGTTCCCCCGCGCGGCTGCATCATCAACCCGGTACTGACCCTGGGCAAGATTTCTACCGCCGACCCGGACCCCTACGAGGAGGAAGAGGGCTGCCTGTCCTTCCCCGGTTACGGCTTCCCCCTCAAGCGTGCCGAGTGGGTGACCGTGAACGGTCTTGACGAGCACGGCAACCCCGTCCAGTTTGAGGCGACCGGCTGGTTCGCCCGTTGCATGCAGCACGAAACCGACCACCTGGACGGCAAGCTGTACGTGAACCGTCTGAACAAGAAGTGGACCAGCAAGATGAAGAAGGTCGTGAAGAAGGAAGGCTGGACCGTCGACGGTAACTCGTGGATGCCCGGCGTTGATCCGGATCCGTTCGGCCACTAATCAGCTCTTCTGAAGGTCATACCGACCTTTCGAGAAGTTTAAAACGAAGACCGCGAATGCACTCTCAAGCGCATTCGCGGTCTTCGTTTTCCATTAGCCGATGATGTTTTTCATCAGCCGACGGTAGCGTGAAACGGGTCATCCTATGAGCCGGGTTCTGTCTAAAACGCCACCCGAAGGGGCGTTTCGAGGCAATCATCTATCTAGAACGTACGTTGCCGCACGTCTCAAGCAGCCTACCCGAATACGCACCCCACCTCCGTGAAGGAAGCTGACGGGGATCGGGCGCACTACCCTACCATGGCGTATTCTGTTTGACCTTGCTCCGAATGGGGTTTACCTAGCCGGGCACGTCACCGCGCCCGCTGGTGGTCTCTTACACCACCCTTTCACCCTTACCGCGGCGAACCGCGGCGGTTTACTTTCTGTGGCACTGGCCTGCGGGTTACCCCGAGTGGATGTTATCCACCATCCTGTGCTGTGGAGCCCGGACTTTCCTCGAAGCACGTGTGCCTCGCGATTGCCCGGACGGCCCGTTTCACCCAACCCATTATACGCACACCCCCGGCGGTGGCTATTTCCCGGGTTCTCTCACGGGTGCGCAGGGGCGTACTGAGGCATGCAGGGACACTCCAAGGGCATTCTGGCGCCTCGCAGCTACACTGCGCCTCACAGCTACACTGCGCCTCACAGCTACACTGCGTCTCGCAGCTACACTGCGTCTCGCGGGTACACTGGAGAGATGCTGATTCTTCTTCCCCCCTCTGAAGGTAAAACTCCCGCCCCCGCAGGCAACGCACCCGTCTGCTTTGCTGACCTCTCGTTCCCCGAACTGACGGCTGAGCGTGAGAGCGTCCTGGAGGAGCTGACGGCTGTCAGCTCGGGACCCGACGCCCTGGCGGAGCTCAAGGTGGGTGCATCCCTCGAAGCAGAGGTGGAACGCAACACCCACCTGCTCACCGAACCGGCGCAGCCCGCGATCCGTACCTACACTGGAGTGCTGTTCGAGGCGCTGGATTATGCGAGCTTCTCCCCCGCCGAACGCGATGCCGCGCACTGGTCGCTACTGATTTCTTCGGCGCTATGGGGTATTCTGCGCCCCGAGGACGCAATCCCCGCCTACCGCCTGTCGATGGGTGTGAAGCTGGGTTCGGTGGGTGCACTCGCCTCCTTCTGGAAGGGTGCGCTAGGTACCGCCCTGGAGGCGACCGCGAAGGACCAGCTGATTCTGGATTGCCGTTCTGCCGCCTACGCAAAGTCGTGGGTGACTCCCCCGTCGCAGACTCTGGCGGTTCGTGTGGAGCGTGTGGCGACTGATGGGTCACGTAAGGTCGTCTCGCATATGGCGAAGCATTACCGCGGTCTGTTTGCGCGGTACCTGATTCAGTCGGGCTTGGCGGCTCGTCCTATTGACGGCTCCACAGCGGGTATTGCCGAGTTTTTGGAGGCGGTCAGCGAGGACTGGTCAGTGGAGTGTACCCTGCCGACGGCGCGTAAGGCGGGCGTTTTGACACTACTGGTGCATGAGCAGTAGGTCGCCCAACTATTTTTTTCGCCTATTTTTGCATCATATTGAAAATTTTTTAACTATTTTTCTAGGGGCTTAAGCCTGTATCGTCCCCTGTAAAACCACATTTCCCCACATTTCAGGGGTTGCCTTCAATGAGCGGAGAAGGCGGTTAGTGTCCAACTATCCGCCTTCTTTTTGCGAGTAAAAATGTTTATAGTGTTAAACGTCTCGCCATTGGTGGCGGGTAATTCGCTCACAAACGCTCATATTCTCAACTCAGCACACACGAAGCACGACATGCCATCTACGTGCAGCAAACTCTCAGAGGCTTAACCAACGGTTATTAATTTGCTAGCGTAGAAGTGAACACTCAGAAACACGTCGATGGGACAATATCATGTCTATTTTTTCCTCTCGTCGCGCCCTTTTTAAGGGTGCGGCAGCACTAACAGTCGCTGGCGCTTTGGGTGCGCACCACGCCGGTGAGCAGAGCGCTCAGGCTGCCACCTTGGACGTTAAGACCACTCCGCTGACGTTTAAGATTACTGAGGCGTCATTTGATATTAGCGGCTTCAACCTCAGCTACGAGATTACCGGTCTGCAGGCTGTGCTTGATACCGGCCTATACACCCCGTACATCGAGGCCGGCTACTACACCAAGGAGAAGGGCTTCAAGCAGTTCTACTTCTTCGCTCTTGAACCGAAGAAGCGCATCGAGAATGATGTCTACGTTAGGCACCACATCATTAATCGTGATATCACCGGCGGCCCGAATGCAAACTATGGTATTCGCCTGTCTCTTCGTCCGCGCCGTGAGCAGTACACCATTCTGCGCACTCTTGAAGTTCGCCCTACGATTGACACTGAGTTCGCGTGGGCACCGTTCATTGTGGACATTGATATGGATGGCGAGTACGCTCCCGATATCTACAGGTCATGTAGCGCGAAGGTTCTGTTGCTCGATAAGAACCGTTGTTTCCACCCCCAGCGTGCGGTGACCCGCGGCGACCTGATGGATGCTATCTACCGAAGCGCCCGCTCGCCGAAGGTGAAGCTTCCTGCGCGTTCTCCCTTCCCGGATTTGTCCCCGAAGGATGAGCGTTACCCGGCGTATATTTGGGCGTATCAGAACGGTCTGACTTCCGGCTGGTCTGACGGTAAGATGCACCCGGAGGCGGTGGCTAGCCGCGCTACGATGGCTGCGTTCTTCTACCGTTACTTTATGCTTACCCCCGGTCGTCGTTCTTATTGGTTCCGTCCCACTACCCCGCAGGATATGAAGCCGGGTGCCCCGTTCTACACCGAGTCGGTGTGGCTGCACTCGTCGGTGAATATCGATACGAGCTATCACTATAAGAGCAAGGATTTCCGTCCGACCAAGACTGCTACCCGCGAGGAGCTGGCTCGTGTCCTGTCAATGCTCGACATGCTTGACACCATCCCCAACAGCCCCTATATCGATGCTTAAGATTTGGCAGGTGCCGTGAACCGGACGGCTGACCCTACACGTTTTAGCGTGAGTTGACTTCTGAGAACAGCAACTGAAGATAGCGGCTATAGAAGGGGCGGTGAGAGTTTTTCTCTCACCGCCCCTTTTTTTTGGTGTGGTCTTTTGGGGGTCGGGCTTTATATAAAACCGGGGGCGTAATTTTCGATTTTTTGTCTTATAACTCTTATTGGAATGTTTTTCTCGTGTTTTCATTGAATGTCTAAGACGCGGGTTGGTAGGCTGAAATTGCACTTCAGCATGCCGCCGCTACGGGTCCTCTACTATGTGGATTCGGTGCGGATTCGGTGCGGTGGACTGTCACTCATTGATCCTCTCAACTTCTTTTCTCATTCGCCCTCTTTCATGCAGAAAATTCAGGTTGGATAATGATGTCCTCTTTCTTTAAGCCTGCCCGTGGCGCACGCCGAAAAGTTGCGGGCGCTTCCCTGGCGTTGGGTTTGACTCAGCTGTTGGGCGTGTCTCCGCTGCTGGCTTTGACGCCGGTGGCGGCTCAGCCGGCGCCCGCCTCCCCCGCGCAGCAGGCAACTACTCAAGAAACACCGGCCCGTCAGGTGCCTCAAGTGCAGGGTGGCGATCCCGCCTCTAAGCTGGAGAACGTTGATTTGAAGGTCACGACAGGCCCCCTCAACATTTCTCAGGGCGGTATCGTGTCGGTGACGACCTCTCCGTTGAGCGCTGAATTCCGTCAGAAGTACACGTTCCACGAGCTCGCGTTGGTGGAACGTGGTTCCACGTACGTCCATGTCGGGCATCATAATTATGTTCCTCTCACTCAGTACGGTGGGATGGTTAGGGACCTCAAGCAGCAGGGTAATGTGCGAGAGAACCCGGATGGTAGCCTCACCTTCACGCTCGTTGTTCCCGCCCATGTTGTTGAGGCTCCAGAGGGGACTCTCTTCGATACGGTACTGACGTACTACCCGTCGAATGAGTTTGCGCCGGATCCGTTGACGTGGTCGAATCGCCGGATAACCCGTACTCCTACCGATGTGGTGCAGGACGCTAAACCTACGAAGACCACCTACCTCTTCAGTTCACCTTCTATCGAGCATCCGGAGGAGGATACAACCCTGACGGTTGAGGGTTTCCATATCCTCTCGAAAAGCACCTTCCTGGGTCCTGAAGGCCCGGCGGTCCTGACCCTCTATGAGGTCGATCCGGTGACTGGGCAGGGTATTGGTTCGCCTGTGTTTACTCAGAACCTGAATTACACCAGGTGCGGTCAGTACTGTGATACTTTCTTGAACGACCATTTCAGTACGGCTATCACGATTCCCGGGGGCACCCTCAAAGCGGGCAGGCAGTACAGGATTGGTTTCTACGGCGGTGGTCTTCCTGACCCGACTTCGGAGGAATACCCTGGGGCGTGGATGACCGATGTGGCAGATTTCATCCCGGTAGGTACCCCGGAGCAAGATGCAGCTCCCGCCAGCATCTACGTCTCAGGAGATAAGGTGAGCCCTTATCGCGAGAATAATACTTTGAAGGTGACTGTTTTGGGTCTGCCGCAGCTGACCAAGGGTTACTACCGTTTCTCCTTGCAGCCGATTGATGATCATGGCCGTCCGACCGGGCAGAAGTCTTGGGAGAAAGTGATTCCTGCCGAGAGCATTCAGAAGGGTCGTACAGAGCAGACGCTTTCTCTCCCCGGCTATGCGCTGAATTTTGATGTGGCATATAGGCTCTTTGTGGAGAAGGTAACCCCGGATCAGGGTGATGGTGTCGATTCGGTTGAGCAGATTGCTTCCAAAGACCTGGACTCGGATATCAGTCAGGAACGGGAGATGGAGGCTGCCAGGAAGTGGATTGTGAACCGTCAAATTCTGCCGGACTACCCCACTAATCACGATTGGGAATCAGTGAATCGCCGTTCTGTGACGGTGGCGTTGTACCGGTTAGCGGGTGCGCCGCAGGTTGAGCTTCCGGCAGTCAGCCCCTACACGGATATTACGCCGGACGACCCTGACTATACCGCTATTATTTGGGCTCGTCAGCGGGGTATTACCTTCGGCTGGGTTGATGGTCGCTTCCACCCGAATGAGCCGCTTTCGGACCGTTCCACAGCCGCGTTCCTCTACAGGTATCAGCGGTCCCTTGGGGAGGTGTCGCCAAGCTTACCGACATCTCCTTCGCTACCGAAGTCTAACCCGAAGAAACAGACGCATTTCCCGCTTAGCTCTCATTGGCGGCTCTGGATCAGCCCGGAGACTGCTTTTTCACGTGAGTCTCGCTGGGCTATTGAGCAACGTATCTGGGGTTACACTCCTGATCAAGGTTACCTCTATGAGAACTTTGATGGCTTTAAGATGTCGTACCGTCAGGTGGCTGTGATGCTGTACCGCATGGAGCACGGCGGCAGCCGCCTCAGGTAACGCCCGGTCGTGGTGAGGGGTAACCGGTGGGCTGGACTGCTCGATGTAGTTCGGCTTTTCAGCCC
>ENA-OWMY01000390-OWMY01000390.1-metagenome-genome-assembly--contig:-NODE-390-length-13470-cov-5.107268_pt1 | contig 13470 bp, 14 predicted proteins | sample MGYA00245358_ERZ651122 | MGnify/ENA primary metagenome ERZ651122 (study PRJEB26857, sample SAMEA4031752) | metagenome | biome: human; feature: oral; material: saliva | place: Philippines | collected 2014...
TTTAGTCCATGTAAAACATATAACTACAAAAATACACCAGCATGGTACAAAGAAAACCTTACAAAATTATCAGATATTGAAGGTTATGATAACACAAATAAACTTGAAGCATACCGTATTTTAGAAGAGTACAACGACTTAGTTACAGGAGTAATTTATAAAAATACTAATAAAAAGCATTATGAAGACACGTTAAAAAATTATAAGCGTGATGAACCTATTGCTCACCAAGACCTAACTTTTGATGAGGAAATGTTTAATTCATTATGTGATGAATTCAGATAAGAGGTGAACATATGAAAATCAAAAAAATAGTAGCACCTTTGGCTGCGGCGGGAATTGGATATTATCTTTTTAAGAAATCAGAAGAACAAGAATTAGATAATGATCACATCGATAGATGTCGCAATAAAATTATTGCTGAAGGATATAATGTAAAGGATAGTTACACACTAAACCTAATAGAAAACCCATACTTAATGTTCTATTTTGAAGATGATGGCGTTGAGTATGAAGTTAAATATATAAAAGAAACTGAAACAATACAATATATAAAAGAGGTATAAGAATATGAGCAAATCAGTAGAAAGATTTAAAGAATTAACTATGTTAGATGGTACATCAGGATTTGAAGGGGAAATTTCTAGCTATTTAGAAAAAAATCTATCTCCATATGCTGATGAAATTAAGTATGATAATCTTGGTGGGATTTATGCAATAAAAAAATCTAAAAATCCAAATGCTAAAACAGTAATGATAGCGGCACATATGGATGAAGTAGGTTTTGTAGTAACTAAAATCTTACCAAATGGATTTTTAAAATTTGAAACATTAGGTGGATTCAGAGAAGATGTTCTATTGGCTCAAACTTACACTATTACATCTTATGAAGGTAAAAAATTTACTGGAGTAATTGGTTCAATACCAAAACACTTTACAGCAGGAGTAGCTCAAAATGTAAAAATTAGTGATATGACTATAGACCTAGGAGCTTCTTCTAGAGAAGAAGTTCTAGCTATGGGAATTCGTGAAGGAGCTTTTGTAACTCCTAAAACATCATTTGAACAACTTACAGAACACAGATTTATGACAAAAGCTGTAGATAACAGATATGGTTGTGTTATTATTACAGAAATCTTTGAACAATTTGCAAATGTAGATTTAGATATTAACTTAGTAGTTTGTGCTACAGTTCAAGAAGAAGTTGGACTAAGAGGAGCAAGTGCAGCAGCAAATATGATTAAACCAGATGTATGTTTTGTTGTAGACTGTAGTCCTGCAAATGATATGGATGGATCAAAAACAAGTAATGGACGTTTAGGAGAAGGATTCTTAGTAAGACTAGTTGATAGAACTATGGTACTACGTCCAAATATGAGAGAAAAACTTGTTAACCTTGCTGAAGAAAATGAAATAAAATATCAATATTATACTTCACCAGGTGGAACTGATGCAGGTAATATTCACCAAGCGGTAAATGGTGTACCAACAGCTGTTATTGGTATTAGTGGTCGATATATCCACACTCATAATGCTATTTTTGATATTCGCGATTATTATGCAGCTAAAGCTATTTTAGGAAAATTAATTGAAACTATTGATGAAAAATTCATAGAAGACGTTAGAAAATAATAAAAATAAGCGAGGACAGATAGTCTGATCCTCGCTCTTAATTAATTATTGAATTTTTTTATCGATAATTGTTTTTTCGTTTACTGCGGCGATATCTATTTGGATTATCGTCGTAGTTATCATTATAATCATAATTTTCACTATAATCGTTAAATTGATTATCATAATTATTATAGTCATTATTATCGTATTCATAATACTCATCTTCAAGGTATTCTTCATGGATAGTAGCATTTATTTTTATAATAATACCTAGTAATATACTATTAGCCATGAGTGAACTTCCACCATAGCTTATGAATGGCATACTAATACCGATTACTGGGATTATGCTAAGAGTAGAAAAAATATTGATGAAGAAAGAGAAACAAAAACTACAAATAGTTAGAAGAATAAAGTAATAGCTGTAGTTACCTTGTTCACATTTTTTCATTATATTAAATAATCTTAGTATAAATATAAAGAATATAGTTAAGAAGATTGCAGCACCGATAAATCCAAAGTTTTTAGCAACTATAGAAAAGATAAAATCATTAAATTGTTCATCTATATAGTTTTTATTTTTAGCGAATGTACCTGTAAGTCCACCTAATTTAATCTCACTAAGAACTTGAGTGATTTGGTAAGAGTAATCTAGCTTGTAAGCTTCAGGATTTAACCATGAAAGGATACGATTAAGCTGATAAGATTTTAATCCGACTAGACTTAGAAGTCTTGGGAAATATAAGGCAGCAAGAATAATAATTGCTAGTCCAGCTATAACTACAGAGTAAATTCTAAATAATGTCTTCCCTTTATTGCAGACTAAAAATACTAAACCTAAGAATAAAAAGATGAAAAATAAGCCATTACCTAAGTCATTTTCTTTAGCGACCAATACGAAAGGTATTGAAATTATTAATGCTATTTTTAAAAGTTTTACAGTGTCGGTATTATCTTTAAAACTCTTTTCTTTTATCAACATACTAATCATAGCTACTGTGGCTATTTTACCAAATTCTGAAGGTTGTAAAGTGAATAGTCCAAGATTGTACCAGCTACGTGCACCATTTACGATAGGAGCATAATTATTAGGTACTAAGAATATCCCAACCAAAAGAACTAGTGCGAATATATAGAATGCTATAGAGAATTTTTCTATAAAATCTATTGGTATTTTCTGAAGTAAATATATTATTCCAAGACCAATTAAATAGAAAACAAATTGCTTAAGGAATAATGTAGGTGTTTTATTGTTATTATATTCAGCTAGTAATATAAATAATAAACTAGAAAAGCTAAATATAAAATAAAAAATCAATATCGATAAATTTGTTTTATTTTTTATGAAATTTAACATAAGTCAACTCCTTTGTTGTAATTATACAATATTGAAAGGATATACGCAACTTATGAGGCAATTTAAGTCAGTTTATGAGGTAAAGAAATAGGTTACAGATTTGTAACTTTCTCTTAAATTTTACGTTGTTAAAACAAAGAAATATTCAATTTTATAATATTTTATAACTTATCTAAGTATTTATAGTAAAATATAATTGTCTTATTATATTGACATTTTAGTTATCATTTTAAAAAAGGAGAAAAATAGATGAAGAAAAATACAAAAACAACACTTAAAGTATTATCAGGAATAGCTTTAGCAGGGACTGTAGCTGTATTAACAGATAGTAATGCTGATGCTAAAACTTATAAACCAGAAGTAAGATATCAAGATGGAAAATACTTTGTAAAAACTTCTGATCCAGCAACAAAAGGTAAACTAATGGCTTTTTCGATTAAAAAACCAAATTCAGATGAATTTTTACGTATCTCAGACGAAGTAAATTATAATAATCAAGAAGTTGCAATTAAAAAAGGATTCGATGAACAATTTGAAGGAGAAATCACAGATAATACGGTTGTTGCTATTCAGGACGAAGAGAAAAGACCTAATGGATCTGAGGATGTTATAGATAATCCAGCAGAACTTGCGAAATACAAACAAGAAGAAAAAGCATTTTTTGCTGAAGCAAAAGCTGGTGGAGTAACATTTAAGGATGCAATGAAGAAGGAAGAAAAACCTAAAGAAGAAGCAAAACTGATAACTACTTCAACAATAGCAGAACGTTTCATTGATTCTTTAACAGGTGAAGTAACATCAGATGGGAAACTTGTTTATACGATTAAAAGCAAAGAGCCTTTAAGTGGTGATATTGTTTTGCGAATATATAATGATAGAAATGGTAAAACTGATAATCATTTACATTTTAATAAAACAGATGATAACACATATGTTGGAGAATATAGTATTAGTTTTCTGCAAAAAGGAGTTTATAAACCATATGAGCTAAGTTTTACAGATTCTACCAATAAGGCCCATACTTTAAATAGTTTTGATTTAATACCATTTCAGGATAAATCGAAGGTAGCTGTTGGAGAAACAATTGAAGAACCAATTAATAGTCCACAATTGCAAGGAAAGAAAATTGGAGTGTTTGCAAATTATAAAAAAGTAAAAAAAGGAACAGTAGTAAAATACACTTTAAAAATAGCTAACGATAAATTAAAAGATAACGATTATCTTCTTTTACATAAGGAAGGACAATTTGATCATGTTAATGCATCTGGAAATCATTTATATGATATTAATGGTAACAGGATAGTATATATAGAAACAGATCGCTTAGATCCTGGTATCTATAATGTATTTGGCTTTGAGGGTAACAGCGATTATAAATTAGAAGATATTTATAATGAAGATGGTTGGTTTGAAGTAGGAAATGAAGATATTCGTCGTGAGGGACCAGCTGTTTGGGATACAGTTCCAACTACTAAACCAGATGAGACACCAAAACTAACTCCGGAGCCACAACCAGAGAAACCAAGTGAAACACCAAAACCGACTCCGGAGCCACAACCGAAGAAAGATGAAACGCCAAAACCAGGTAAAGAAGAAACATTAAAACCAAGTGAAACACCGAAAGGTGATAAAAAAGAAACGACAAAATCTGAAAAAGACAACAGTTGGAATCCATTTGCTCAAGGACAAAAAGCAAAAGAAGGTTCAACTGAAGTTAAATCTGAAGCTGGAGAAGTAGCTGCAAAACCTGTAAGTAACAGAAAAGAAGGAAAAGCATTACCTAACACAGGATTACAAACAACTTCTTATGGATTCCTAGCAGCAATCGTAGGATTATTCGGGGCTGTAGCTTTAAGAAGAAAAAATAGATAATATTTAATATTATTTTTAATAGACTATAGAGCATTAATTGTTCTGTAGTCTATTTTTTGTTGTTAAGGTTAATGCTTTTTAGAATTAGTATTTAGAAGTTACAAATTTGTAATTTTTTTCCTTTATATGATATAAAAATGATGAAAATCATCAAATTTGTAATATTATATTAGTTAGTTTAGCAATTAATGTAAAATAAAATACAAAGATCAAGAAAAGAAGATAGCGCAAGGTGGAGAAATATCTGTGAATAACAAATTTGAATATGGGAAAATATTTAAACAGCTGTGTTTAGAGCGAGGATTAAGGCTAAAAGAAGTGGTAGGAGATATTATTTCTACGCAAATGTTAAGACGCTTCGAAGCTGATGAAACGAGTATTATATTAGTTGTTTTTGAAAAGTTGATATTGTAATGAGGCGGAAGAGGTATGTAGAAAAATGATAGGAATTTTAGATTCAATAGATATTATCTTGAGTCATATTAAACCAACATTTGCTGTGCATACTTATATATTACTTACTCAGATTAAACTTGCCCAAAATCAAGTTGAAGTTATAGAATTGGCAAATAAATGCATTCGTCAAATAGATGCAGCAATAGATTTATATAATAGTAAAAAAGAAATAAATAATAGAAAAGATTAGGTTGAGAGGTTTTATGAACTAAACAAAATGGGGCTTGAGTTTGATTTTAAAAAGTAGTATAAATATGTTTAACTCTAGATTTTGACTAAAATCTTTAAAAACTGTTGCGAATGGTGTTTTATATCTAATTTGATATTGATAGTTACTTTTAAAAATATTTTATGATAAAATATAATTATATTATGATTTTAGGAAGATATTATAATAATCAACTGAGAGATCTAATCCAAATATTCTACGAGTGAAATACCGTACTTATAAACATATTGATTGTTTAGCGTTTAATTAATATTTAGTTTAACTAGGAGAAAAGAATGAACGAAAAAAATATGCATGGAAGTGTTTTTAAAAAACTAAGAGAGGAAAGAGGTTATAAACTGAAAGATGTTGCAGGTGATGTTATTTCTACAAGAACATTAACTCGTTTCGAAAATGATGAAACAAGTCTACCTATTGCTACATTTGAAAAATTATTAAAAAATTGTGATTTGGCATCACTTGATTATTTAATATATTATATCGAAAATACTGAAATAGAAACTACGGAGTTTGCAAAAAGAATGCAGGGCTATATAGAATCTGGTTCTTCAGAAGAGATAGTAAATGAATGTATGAAAGAATTGAAAAAGAGTGACATTAAGTTTGCTGTAAGGTTAGATATTTTAAATTTCATGCAACTAATAGAATGGAATGGTAGAAGTGAATTATTTGAAGAAAACAAAAGAATAATTAAGGAGAAGATAGAGTCAACGAGTAAATTGGGATGGAGTGAGATACATGGACTCATAAATCTAATAAACTCAGCCTCAAGTGAGGATTATTCATGTGAGTATATTGATAGAGTTATTGAGGACTGTTTCCAAAATATTTATGATGGAAATTATCCGAATAGTTTATTTAATGGGGCATACTGTATGTTATTAATCTCTTCGTTATTATTTTTATCAAGAAATGGATACTATGAATTAGTGGAAAAGCAATGTAAAGAAACACTTATTAATTTTAATAAACTATCATCCTTATATGATAGATCAAAATATTATATTGATGTTACAGAAATATTGGCTATGGTATATTTAAGTCAAAATAAAGAAGAAGGTATAGAGCTTGCAAATAAAGTACTAAAATATCGTAATACACTTGCAGAAAGTATTAATAATCCCTTATATAAACAGAAAAGAGATATTAGTTATGAAAAATTTTGTGAAGTAAATAAAACCGGTATTGATTTTGAATTTTAGTGTATAATTAATTAGAATAAACCGTTAAAATATACGAAGAGATATTAAAAAATAAAAGTATTTTAAATATGGAGAAGAAAAATGGAGAAGAAAAATAAACATGGAAGTATTTTTAAAAAGTTAAGGGAGGAAAGAGGATATAAGTCAAAGGACGTTGCAGGTGATGTTATATCTACAAGAACATTAACTCGTTTCGAGGCAGATGAAACAAGCCTACCTATCGCTACATTTGAAAAATTATTAGAAAATTGTGGTATACTTCCTATAGATTATTTAGCATATTATAATAATTATATCGAAGATGAGAATACTGAATTTTCAAGAAGAATGGATAAACATCTGAAATCAGGTTTTACAGCAAAGGTAATAAATGAATGTAAAAGAGAGCTGAAAAAGAAGGAAATAGATTTTGTAAGAAGGATATATATATTATTATTCATGATTATTTTAAATCATAGAGATGATAGTGAGTTTTTTGATGAAAATAAAAGAATAATTAAAGAAAAAATAGAGTCAACGAATAAATTAGGATGCTATGAATTGGGTTTGCTGGCTATATTAATAGATATATCTTCACGAGAAGACTTTACTGTTGAGTATATTGATAGGATAATTGAAGAATGTATACATAATATTTCTACTATAGATTATCTGAGTAAATATATATCTTTTGCGTATTGTGGGTTATTATTAGCCTTGTTAAAATTTTTATCAAGAAATGGTTACTATAGCATAGGTGAAAAGCGATGCAAAGAAGTGCTTAATTATTTAGAAAAACATCCACTGTTATTTAATTATGAGCATTTTTATTTTAAAGTTATTGGATTATTGGCAATGATATATTTGCGTCAAAATAAAATAGAAGGTGTAGAACTCGCGAATAAGATGTTAAAATATAAGAATGTGGAAGTAGAAATTATAGATGACCCTTCTATTAAAGTGATGGCTGATATTGATTATAAGATTTTATGTAAAGTTAATAAAACAGGTATTGATTTTGAATTTTAAAAGTTATATGACATCAATATAATGTATCAGGAGAGTATTTAAGATAATTAATTTTTCTTAAATACTTTTTTTGTTTGTAATAAAATGAAGAATGATCATTTTGGGTAAATATTAATCGGACAAATTTGTCTGATTATTTTTATTTAACCTTTATTTTTAACTATATTTTCTTTGAATCAGACAATGTTTTCTGATTATGAAAAAAGTGCTTTAATCCGTGATAAAATAAGCATACGATAACATAGAGAAATGGAGATGCTTATGAAAAATAGAAATCAACACTTATTATTAGATGAGAAACAATGTGGCTTAGGTATGTATCTATTTGGATTAAGCATACTAGGGGAATTATCTGATAATTTTACAAAGGAGAGTAATTTCGTAGAAAATATAGTAGAAGATCAAGGTGAAAATATGCAACGTGACGCACATGACCTTCAAAAGATAACGCTACTAAAATGTAATAAGTGTCATAGTGACAAAAATGACCTTGTTGATTACAAGAAAAAAGAGATCTCGACTGTAGTAGGATTAATGTCGGTGTTTAATTAATCACATTTATCAAATTTGTAAGTTTTCGATGTGTTTTAGTATAAAAATGATGAGAAATTATCAATTTTGTAATATTTTATTAGTTAGTTTTGTAATTATTGTAAAATAGTATTATAGATAAAGGATTGAAAGAAAATATTGGGTGGAGGAAATTTATGACAAATAAATCAATTCATGGGAAGGTGTTTAAAAAATTACGACTTGAACGTGGCGTTAAATTAAAAGATGCTGCTGGTGAAGTGATTTCTGCGCAAACATTAAGAAGATTTGAAGCGGATGAGACGAGTGTTTCGCTTGTAGTGTTTGAAAAACTGCTTGGAAGTCTTGGGATAGGCTATATTGAATATTTAACAGAATTACTTCCTAGATTAGAGTCTGATTATAAGGAATTGACAATTGATGTACTAAAATTTGCTAGAGTTGGTAATTATTCTGGTATGATGACTCATCTAGTTAGAAAATTAAAAGATGATAAGATTACTTTATCTGAGAGATTATTTATTGCTGTTATGATTACGGGATATTCAGGGATACTTCCGGAAAAATTCAAGGAAAACAATAAAATTCTTTTAGAGTATTTCCAAGGAATTGAAATGCTAAGCTTGAATGAAAAAGCAGCGCTAAATGGGATAATTACTACTAGTAGTACAAAAGAGATACCATTAGAATTTGTAAGAAGAACTATAACGGACAGTCTAAGTTATAATCCAGATGTTGAGGGGATAAACATAATATCTACAATTATTACATTTAGAGTATTACATAGTAGTATTGGATTCTTGTTAAGAAGTGGAAATTGTTATGAGGCTGAGGAAGTATGTAAAAAAGTAATCGACATATTAGATTTAATAGATATTACATTAAGTCATATCAAACCAACATTTGCTGTTCACACATACATTTTATTTGCTCAGATAAAACTTGCTCAAAATAAAGTTGAAGGTGTAGAGTTAGCGAATAAGTGTATTAGACAAATTGATGCTTCAATAGACTTATATAATAGTACTAAAGAAATAAATAACAGAAAAGATTATGTTGATAGATTCTATGAATTAAACAAAACAGGAGTCGAATTTGATTTCTAATAGTTAGAATCATTTGAAATTAAAAATATGAGATAAAATGTACTATTACTAAAGGTGTTAAAATTATTGCTTTTCTATTTTATCTATGCTAGAATATACATATAAAAGAGAGAGCCGTTTTAAAGACGGTAGCTCAGGTTAAATTTAATTTACATAACCATCTAACCCGCTAAAGTTTAAGATGGTTATTTTTTATTGTCATTTTTTAAAGCTGAGATACATACTCCAACTATTGTAACAATCAATAGATTTATTCCAATAATCGTCTGTACAATTTCGTAAGCTGACAACTTGCTACTCCTTTCTTCAAGATTTTGATACTTATGAGCATAAGCATCATCCCCTTTCATATTGAAGTAGCCACCATCCTTATTAGAAGATATTACACTCTTTAACTTCTCTCTCCAACTTGATTATATCAAATAAAAATTTAATAATCAATTGACAGAAGAGTTATTCTAAAAAACAGTGCGGAGAATATAAATTATTCCGACATCTATTTTTAGTTTTTGTATATTTCATAATATAACAGATTGATTGAGATTATTAATTGAAAAAGTGGTATAATAAATTTTAGATATAGAAGAATGATACAATATAACGGAGTTTTTTTGATGACAAGCAAAGAGGATCTATACAAATTAGATGAACTTTCTCTAGATGGTACATTTACAAAAGGAGAAGATATACCAACATATTTAAATACTAGGAAAGTTAAGGGAATACGTGAAAGAAAACAATTTATCCCTAGATGATTTAACGGAAGAAGAGAAATCTAAAATAATGAGCACCTATTGATTTCAGTAGAGGAGGAAAGATTATGTTACTTTTAAAACTGGTAAAAATTAATAATAATGTTGTTGTATATAATTATTTTCCAGAGAACGCTGAAGACTATGGAACAATAGAGTTAGACCTGATCTCAAAAGACGTTAGATTAATTAAACGAGCGGAAAAATACAAACAGTCGATGTATTTAATGCATGCATATCAAGGATTATTAAGAATGTTAGATGAAAATGATTTTTCAGATACAAGAGTAGTTGCTTGGTACTAAGAAACGTGGAAGAGAGACACCTGGTAAATTTACCAAGTGTCTTTTATTTTATTACCTAGGAAGTTCAAAGCCAGGAGAAGATATTAAAGTTTTAATTTTTTCTTGTGCTTTATAAATTATATCAGGAGTTCCATCTTTAAAAACTTTTTTCAACTCACCGTTTATTACCTCATAACTAATATAAGGATCGCACATATCTGTTAAATATGAATATTGTTCATATTCGTTCATATTTTCTAAATTAAACATATTCTTTATCACCTTTCAAAACAATCTTTCATGTATATTATAATCATTTTATACTATGTTTACAACATAAATTAGTTTTCTTTAGTATTAATCTTTTTGTAATTTGAAAAATGTTATTTTAAAAAACTCGTATTTTATGCTAAAATTATATATGTTATAAATACATGGAAGAAATAAAGAGAAAGGAACTTTTGAGATGAAATATACTCCAATGATAGAACAATATCTGAAGATAAAAAAAGATTATCAGGACATGTTTTTATTTTACCGTCTTGGTGATTTTTATGAGATGTTCTTTGAAGATGCGACTAGAGCATCAAAAATATTAGAAATAACCTTAACTGCTCGTGATGGAGGAGCTGAAAAAATTCCTATGTGTGGAGTTCCATTTCATTCATCAGCAGCTTATATTGATACTTTAGTTAATAACGGATATAAAGTAGCTATATGTGAACAAGTTTCTGAACCAGGTCAAGGAAAAATCGTAGAGCGTAAGGTAGTTCAGGTAATCACCCCAGGAACTTACATGAACTACAAAAACTATGATGAGAATAACTACCTAGGTAGTGCATATGTAAAGGATAATAATATCTACTTCGCATTTTGTGACATTATGACAGGGGATAGCCGTTGTACTGTACTTAAAAATATGACTGACCTCCAAGATGAGGTACTAAAAAATAATATTAAAGAAGTAATTAGCATAAAAGATCAAGAGTTGGATATTAGTGCTTATATTACTGAAGTTGAATTAAATAATGATATTACTAAGGAAAAAACAAGTAATCTTACAGACAACAATCTGCGTGTAGCATGTGATGTTCTTTTAGATTATATTGAAAAAACTCAAAATAAAGATATTTCAAGTCTTAAAGATTTTGAAGTATATTTCAAAGATAAGTTTGTTTATATGACAAACTATTCGTTAAAAAACTTAGAAGTTACTCAAAACATGGCTAACGGAGGGAAGAAAGGTTCTCTTCTTAGTATTGTAGATAAAACATCAACAGCTGCGGGTTCAAGAAAACTTAAAAAGTGGTTAGAAAATCCGTTGTTAGATCTTAAAGAAATTAAAAAACGTCAGGAAATCGTAGAAGATTTTACTAAACATTACTTTGAAAAAGCTGATGTAAAAACTAGTTTGAAAGAAGTATATGATCTTGAGAGAATTTCTACAAAAGTTTCTTATAATATTGTAAGTCCTAAGGAATTATTAAATCTGAAGAAAACATTAGCTCAAATACCAGAAATTAAGAAATTGTTATTAGGATTTGAATCTAATAAATTAAAAGATATTGCAGAGAATATCGATGAATTAACAGATTTATACGACTATCTTGAAGCGACAATCCATGAAGAAGCTGGTCAAACTGTTAAAGAAGGTAATGTAATTAAATTAGGCTTTAATGAGGAATTAGATAGTTATAAGAATGCTAGTAAGAATGGAAATAGAATATTACTAGAAATTGAAGAACGTGAAAAAGAGAGAACTGGGGTTAAAAATCTAAAAGTCGGATACAATAAGATTTTTGGTTACTTTATCGAAGTATCTAAAGTAGGGCTTAAGACTATAGATCCAACAGAACTAGGTTATCATAGGAAACAAACACTTTCTAATTGTGAGAGATTTGTATCTGAAGAACTGAAAAAAGTTGAAGAACATATTGTGAATTCTAAGACAAAAATCGAAGAGTTAGAATTACAATTATTCCAAGAAGTTAAGACAAAGATTCATAATTATATAGTAAGATTACAGAGAGTAGCGAATACTCTAAGTGATATTGATGTTTTTGTTTCACTATCTGATGTAGCAGAAGAATATGGTTATGTAAAACCTGAGTTCAATGATAATAATATTATCGATATTGTTGATGGTCGTCACCCGATTGTTGAAAGAAATGTGAGTGCTGATAGTTATATTAGTAATGATTGTAAAGTAGATAAAGAGAATAATATCTTGCTTATTACAGGGCCGAATATGTCTGGTAAATCTACTTATATGAGACAGCTTGCTCTTATCGTGATTCTTGCTCAAATTGGGTCATTTGTTCCGGCGACTTCTGCGAATTTACCGATTTTCGATAAAATATTTACGAGAATAGGTGCGAGTGATGATCTTGCTGGTGGTAAATCGACGTTTATGGTTGAGATGATTGAGGCGAAGAATGCCTTAGTAGAGTCTACTGCAAATTCATTGTTAATTTTTGACGAGATTGGTCGTGGAACTTCAACATATGATGGTATAGCTTTAGCACAATCGATATTAGAATACATAAATAATACTATCAAATGTAAAACTCTGTTCTCGACACACTATCACGAGCTTACAAAGTTAGAAAATATTACCCAGGGAATAAAAAATATCCACGTTTCTGCGAAAGAAGATCATGGGAAGCTAATTTTCTTATATAAAATTAATGAAGGACCTATCGAGAAGAGTTATGGTATTCATGTTGCTCAACTTGCCCACCTACCAGAAGATGTTATCGTAGGTGCTAATAAAATATTAAGAGAATTAGAAAGTGGAAATAAAGGTAGTGAGGATCTTGTTGATAATGCTAGATACAATAAAGTATTATTAAATGAAACTTCATCACAAGAGTCTGAAGAAAAATTAAGAGAAAAAATACGTCAAGAACTAGAAAAAGAATACAGTAGTAAAGTAGTTAAAGAAGAAGTTGTAAAAGTAGACGAGGAATCTTTAAGACAACAACTTCGTTCTGAATTAGAAAAAGAACTTAAAGAAGAATTAGAGAAAAGTATTAGAAAACAACTAAAAGCTGAAGAGA
>ENA-OWMY01000396-OWMY01000396.1-metagenome-genome-assembly--contig:-NODE-396-length-13443-cov-12.870630_pt1 | contig 13443 bp, 12 predicted proteins | sample MGYA00245358_ERZ651122 | MGnify/ENA primary metagenome ERZ651122 (study PRJEB26857, sample SAMEA4031752) | metagenome | biome: human; feature: oral; material: saliva | place: Philippines | collected 2014...
GTTAAATAACAAGTCGCTAAAGAAAGTAAGACATAAACGGCATCACGTTTAGCAAAATAGAATGTATCATTAAATACGCGTGCACTGTAAGGCATTGAAGCAGAAGTTACCGCTACTAAACCAATCAGCAATAGCACGACAAAAAGCCAAAACAATGCGCGATCGTAAAGTAATCCTTGCGGTGTCACTCTCGCCCATTGTTCATAATTTTGTTTAATTTTATTGATAAATTCCATTACTACCCTAATTCTTTAAGCTAATTTTGCTAAACGAGTAAACTCTTCGCCACGTTTTTCAAAAGAGGCAAACTGATCCAAACTTGCACAAGCAGGAGATAATAACACCATATCGCCTGATTTTAAATGTGGACGTAAAAATGAAATGGCTTGTTCCATGGTTTCAAACAAATGGCTTTGACTTGAAAGTGCCGCAAGTTGTTTGCCATCACGACCAAAGCAATACGTTGAAATATGAGGTTGATTGATTAAATCAGCGAGTTCAGAAAAATCTGCACCTTTGCCATCACCACCTAATAAAAGGTGTAACGTTCCCTCAACATATAAACCCGCTAATGCTGCAACGGTGCTACCTACATTAGTGGCTTTGGAATCATTAATCCAACGAACGCCATTCGCTTGATGGGCTAATTGGAAACGATGATCTAAGCCTTTAAATTGACGAAGTGCGGTACGAATTGCCTCTAAATTTATGCCTACTGCTTGCGCTAATGCTGTCGCCGCTAAAATATTCATGTAATTATGACGACCAACTAAAGTGGCTTCATCACAAGGTAAAATTACTTCCTCTTTCGCCATTAAGTACTGTTTACCGTTTTCGGTTTTTAGCCAGTAATCCGCTTGATTTTCAGCAAAAGACACAACCTTCTTAGCTTGATTTTCACCTTCGCCAAAAGTGAGTTTATCTTCTAAATTCACTACTGCTGTTTCTGCATTGTGGTAAATGCGTAATTTTGCTTGGCGATAATCTTCTAAATCCACATAGCGATCCATGTGATCTTCAGTCACATTAAGCACAGTCGCTGCAGCCGCTTTCAAACTATAAGTGGTTTCAAGTTGGAAACTGGAAAGTTCTAATACATAAAGATCGCAATCTTCATTTAATAATGACAACGCAGGAATACCAATGTTTCCACCCATTCCCACTTTTATTCCGGCCGCTTTTGCCATTTCATAGACTAATGTTGTCACGGTGCTTTTACCGTTAGAACCAGTAATCCCAACAATTGGCTTCGTTGCTGCTCGGCAGAATAATTCAATATCACCAATCACTTCTACACCTGCTGAAAGTGCGGTCTGAATTTCAGGTGTTTTTACCGCGAGTCCTGGGCTAATGACAATAATATCGCTTTCAAGTAACCATTGTTGATTTAGACTACCCGTGTGTAAAGGAACATTTTTAGGTAATTGCTCTGCGCCTGCTGGATGTTGACGTGTATCAATCACACGGATATTAGCTTGTTGAGATTGAAGATATTCAACGCAAGAAAGGCCTGTTTTTCCGAGGCCTATGATGGTGATAGTTTTATTTTGATATAGAGTTGTCATGTTGTTTTTCTTCTCTCGTATTCTGGGATCACGCAGGGTGCAACAAGTGCACCCTACAAAAATTATCTTAGTTTGAGCGTTACAAGCCCCATCAACACCAACATCAAGGATATAATCCAAAACCGAATAATCACCCGAGGTTCTGGCCAGCCTTTCAATTCAAAGTGGTGATGAATTGGTGCCATTCTGAAAATACGTTGTTTTCTTAATTTGTAAGAACCCACTTGCAAAATCACAGACAAGGCTTCAACAACAAATACACCGCCCATAATCACTAATAAGAATTCTTGGCGAACAAGGATGGCAACAACACCAAGTGCGCCACCAAGTGCTAGAGAACCTACATCGCCCATAAAGACTTGAGCCGGATAAGTGTTAAACCATAAGAATCCTAAGCCTGCCCCTACGATTGCGGTACAGAAAACCACGACTTCTGAACTATATTTGATATAAGGAATATGTAAGTATTCTGCAAAATTAACGTTACCGGTCGCCCATGCAATTAAAGCAAATGCACCTGCGACTAACGCTGTTGGCATGATGGCAAGACCATCTAAACCGTCAGTTAAGTTTACCGCATTACCTGTGCCCACAATCACAAAGTAAGACAATACAATATAGAATAAACCTAATTGCGGCATGATATCTTTGAAGAATGGAATCACTAAACGCGTTGCATCTGTATCATGACCTAACCAATACAACCAAATGATCGCCACTAATGCGACTACTGACATCCAGAAATATTTCCAACGCGCAATTAAACCATCGGTATTTTTACGCGTGATTTTACGGAAATCATCCACAAAGCCAATTGCACCATAGCCAAACAACACAAATAAGCAAATCCAAACATAAGGATTCATTAAGTTAGCCCATAATAACGTACTCACACCGATGGAGAATAAAATCATCACACCGCCCATGGTTGGGGTGCCTTTTTTCGCAAAGTGACTTTCAGGACCGTCATTACGCACTTCTTGGCCAAATTTTAAAATTTGAAGGCGTTTGATCACTTTCGGACCAATCCATAAAGAAATGAAAAGTGCGGTCAATAATGCCAAAATCGCACGTACGGTAATATAGGAAATGGCATTGAATGCCGTTTCATAGCGAACTAAGTATTCAGCAAGCCAAACTAACATAAGCTATCCTTTAATGAATAAATCGTCTCTTCCATTTTCATTGAGCGCGAGCCTTTCGCTAATACGACGACTTTTTGGTTTTCTTGTAATTTCTGTTTAATAATATCTAACGCATAAGCTGTCAATTCAGCTTTATCTGTAAAATGTTTTCCCAAAACAGCCTCAGAAATGACCGCACTTTCTGTTCCGTAAGAAAGCACTAAATCTAATTTAGCTTGTTTTGCATGCTCGCCCACTTGTTGATGACATTTTAGGCTATCCTCGCCTAATTCTTTCATATCGCCCACAAGTAGAATACGGAAAGCATCATAACCTTTTAAAACATCAATCGCAGCTTGTAAAGAATCCACATTCGCATTGTAAGTATCATCTAATAACAGCAAATTTTCATTCACTTGAATCGGGAATAATCTTCCTTTTACTTGAGAACGATGTTCAAGACCTGCTTTTACATCAGCAAGACTCGCGCCCACATTCATAGCAAGTGCGGTCGCTGCCAACGCATTTTTTACATTATGCTCACCTAAATAAGGCAAATTAATTTCAATACTACCTTTTGGCGAAACTAACGTAAACGTTGAGCCATTAGGTGAATGTTTTACATTTTCAGCTTTGTAATCGCCACCATTAAAATATTGAATAGCATGGGAACCAATTTCTTTTTGCCACAATTCAATATAATTATGTTCACTGTTAATAATCGCCACGCCATTTTGGGTTAAACCACGATAGATTTCACCTTTAGCTCGAGCTACACCTTCAATAGAGCCAAAACCCTCTAAATGTGCAGCCGCTACATTATTCACTAATGCGGCCTCAGGCTGAGCAAGATGCGTGGTGTAATCAATTTCACCTTGATGATTAGCACCTAATTCAATAACAGCAAATTTATGTTGTTCGGTTAAGCGTAATAACGTTAATGGTACGCCAATATCGTTGTTGAAATTACCATTAGTGAACAACACGGCTTCAGGATTGCCCGCTGTTTGTTGCAGAATGGATGCGGTCATCTCTTTCACCGTAGTTTTACCCGATGAACCTGTCATCGCCACGGTACGAGGATTAATTTTTTCACGTAACCATTTTGCTAATTGACCAAGGGCTAAGCGCGTATCTGCAACAACTAATTGTGGCGTTGCAATTTCAGTGTTGGCTTGTTGCACAACTAAGGCTGTCGCACCTTGCTCAACGGCTTTATCTAAGTATTGATGTGCATCAAAATGCTCACCTTTTAATGCAAAGAAAAGCGAGTTAGATACCGCTTTGCGCGTATCTGTATTGATATTTTCAACAACGGCCTGCTCATCGCCAATAAGATCAGCATTTAAAATTTGAGCAAGCTGTTGGGTAGTTAGTTTAATCATTCTGTTTTTTTATTTTTTCGTTAAATAGGCTTCAGCCACTTCTTGATCGGAGAAATGAAGTGTTTTATCCCCAATGATTTGATAGTTTTCATGCCCTTTACCGGCAATCACAATCACATCATTTTCAACCGCATTCTCAATGGTAAATTTGATGGCTTCTTCGCGATCTGGAATCACACCAACATCTTCCATACGGCTAAATCCCGTAAGGATATCTGCTTCAATTTTATTTGGGTCTTCTGTACGCGGATTATCTTGGGTTACGATCACTAAATCTGCAAACTGCTCAGCCGCTTTTGCCATAAGCGGACGCTTGCCTGCATCACGATCACCGCCACAACCAAAGATGCACCAAAGTTTGCCTTTACAATGTTCTCGCGCGGCATTTAATGCCTTTTCTAATGCATCTGGAGTATGGGCATAATCAACGATAACCGTTGGTTTACCTGCTTTTTTAATCAATTCCATTCTTCCATTTACCCCTTTTAGCTGTGAAACAGTACGGATAAGATCATCGAAAGAATAACCTAAAGCCAATAAAACAGCCGTGGCTAACAGCAGATTACTCACGTTAAAAGCGCCAATTAATGGGCTATGTAATGTGCCATTACCCCAACTTGAAGCAACATCAATCACCGCACCTTCGTGAGTAAAACGAATCTGTGTTGCATAAAGCCATTGTTTAGAAGTTGGTTGAAAATCTGGGCGACAGCTGACTGCAATACCATTTGGTAATTCACTTAACCATGCAGCCCCAATTGGATCGTCAGCATTGAGAATTTGTAATTCGGGGGCTAAATCAATGAAAAAGCGTTTTTTAGCTTCTGCATACTTTTCCATTGTCTCGTGATAATCCAAATGATCACGACTTAAATTGGTAAAAATGGCGGCTTTAAATTTAAGGGCTTCAACACGGTGTTGAACTAAACCATGTGAAGACACTTCGATAGAAGCAAAATCTGCCCCATTCTCTACAAAATCAGCGAGGTTTTCTTGAACTTCAACGGCTGAACCTGTGGTATTTTTGGCTTCTTTGACTTGACCTAATAAACCATTGCCAATGGTGCCCATGACAGCGGCTTTATGGCCGAATAGCGTTGCCCATTGGGCTAATAATTGAGAAACGGTGGTTTTACCGTTTGTTCCAGTTACACCAACTAAAGTCAGTTTTTCGGAAGGATGTTCATAGAATTTACCTGCCAATGCAGAAAGATTGGCAGATAAATGATAGTAATGAATCACTGGCACATTATTTTGCCATTGGATGTTCAAATGCTCGTTTTCTAAATCTGTTTCTAAAACGACCGCACTTGCGCCAGAAGATATGGCTTGAGGAACAAATTGACTCGCATCAAAACGATGCCCTTTTACTGCCACAAATAAATCTCCTTGAGTCACTTTGCGGCTATCTAACACCATCGCCTTCACATTAATGTCTGAAAGCACCGGAAGATCAAAAAGTGCGGTCAATTTTTTCATTGTTTTGCCTTTTCTTAATTCATTTTTTCAAATTTTTGATCGCTTAAGCGAACGGTACGTCTTGCTGTTTTTTCTGTTGGTTCTGCATCTGGTGCAATACCATTAGCACGTAAGGTATAACCCATAATGCTCGAGAATACTGGTGCAGATACTGCACCACCATAGTACTGCCCTGCTTTCGGATCGTTAATCAAAATAACTAATGCATAACGTGGATCGCTAATTGGTGCAATACCCGCTGTAAATGCCACATATTTATTAACATAGTGACCATTTTCAATTTTACGTGCCGTACCTGTTTTCACACCAACACGATAACCTTCAACCATCGCACGTTTATTTTTGATCGCGACTTTTTCTAACATGCCCACTACGTCTTTCGTGATTTTCTCAGAGAATACACGTTGACCAATGACTGGTGGATCAACTTTCGTGATAGAAAGCGGACGATAAATCCCGAAGCTGCCTAAAGTCGCGTAAGCACGTGCAATTTGTAATGGTGTTGAAGTGATACCATAACCATAAGCTACCGTAGCTCGTTCGATATCCGCCCAACGTTTACGGTTTGCATTTAACACACCACGTTGTTCACCAATTAAGCCTAACTCTGTATCTTTACCCAAGCCTGCATTTTGGTAAGTTTCCATTAATGCTGAAGGTGGCATACGTAACGCAAGACGGCTCACACCACGGTTACTGGAGTTAATCAAAATTTCATCTAAGGTTTGTTGTGGGCGAGGTGCCACGTCCACGATTTCTTTACCACTTACGGTAAATGAACCTGTATTAATCACTTCATCACGTCTCGCTGCGCCACGTTGAAGTGCGGTCAACACAACGAAAGGTTTTACTGTTGAACCTGGTTCAAAGGTATCCGTAATCGCACGGTTACGTTTTAATTCATCTTTAACATTAGCCAAGTTGTTTGGGTTGTAAGAAGGCGCTGTTGCCATTGCTAACACTTCACCCGTACGCACATCTACCAATACCGCAGTACCAGATTCAGCTTTGTTCTCTGTCACTGCTTTTTTGATTTCGCGATACACCATGGATTGCAATTTTTCATCGATACTTAAGGTCACATCTTGTGCATCGTATTTTTTCTCATCTGCAATATGCTCAACCACGTTACCACGTTTGTCTTTACGTACAACACGCGCACCGTCTTTCCCCACTAACATTGAGTTGAAACTTGCCTCAACACCTTCAATCCCTTTACCATCAATGTTGGTAAAGCCGATTAATTGAGCCGCTTCTTCTACACGTGGATAAAAACGACGTGGTTCAGTTTCTAATGAAATACCTTTAATTTTGAGATCACGAATATAATTCGCTTTGCCCGCTTCTACTTGACGTGCTAAATACAAGAAACCTGATTTTGGATTTTTCTCAATTTTTTTCACCAACTCTGCAGGTGTCATATTTAATTCGTTAGCAAGGGCTTTGATACGTTCTTTATCCTCTAATGCATTTTCTTTTAACATTAAACGAGGTTCAGCCACAATTGCACTCATCGGCACACTCACCGATAATAATTGGCCATTACGATCTAAAATTGAACCACGAACAGAAAGCACGTCATCTTTACGTAATGAACGTTTGTCCGCTTCACCAGATAGGGTTTCAGAATTAACAGATTGCACATAAGCAGCACGAGCCACTAATGCGCCTAAGCCTAAGAAAATAAAACTTGTCGCGATGAGATAACGACCACGAAGGAAGCATTTCTCAAACACCATTTTCGGTTTGTTTGGTTTTACTGACGCAGGTTGAGCCAATTTTCTAATTGTTTTCTTTGGCTTTCCTGGTTTCTTAGAGGAATTAAATCTAACCATTTTATTCAAAATCCCTATTCAAAAATAACCACTTCTTGTTCACTTTGAACACGTTGCATTTTTAATGTACCGATTGCAATGGATTCAACTCTTGTATTATCACTTTCGGTTGCTTCTTGTAATTGCAAATTGCGATATTCGTTTTCAAGGGCTTGGTGTTGTAATACCAACTGCCCGTTTTCAGAAATTAGGCCCCGTGTTTGATGCGTCATCCAAATTGTGCCCATTGCAGAAGCTAAAATTAATAAAAGTAAGACGACAATTAATTTATTAGAAGAAAAAATATCTTCAACGAGAATATGTTGTAAAGGATAACGTTCGCTATTTTCTAACATCTTATTTCACCCTTTCCGCAATACGTAAAACCGCACTTCTTGAACGTGGATTTGCCGAAATTTCTGCCTCACTCGGCTGAATCGCTTTACCAATGATTTTTAACTTTTGATTACGTTGAATTTGATCTTCACGTAGTGGTAAGCCTCTTGGAATATCCTCGCCTTTGCTTTGCTTACGCATGAAATGTTTTACCATTCTGTCTTCAAGTGAATGGAAACTGATAATCGATAAACGCCCTTCAGGGGCCAACATATCTAATGCAGAATTTAATACACTTTCTAATTCATCTAATTCCGCATTAATATAAATTCGAATGGCTTGGAAACTACGAGTCGCCGGATGCTTATGTTTATCTTTAAACGGCACAGATTGAGCAATTAATTCAGCGAGCTGAGAAGTACGACTTAAACATTCTGTGCCATTTTTAACCGCACTTTTATTAAATTCTACGATGGCAGTGGCAATTCGTTTTGCAAAACGCTCTTCACCAAAGGTTTTTAACACCCAAGTTAAATCATCAACAGATACTTGCTTTAGCCACTCTGCCGCGGATAAACCTTGTGTGGTATCCATGCGCATATCTAACGGGCCATCTTTCATAAAACTGAAACCACGCTCTGCTTCATCAAGCTGTGGAGATGACACCCCTAAATCCAGCAAAATGCCGTCAATTTTACCAACTAAATCGAGTTTTTGACAGATGTCTGGAATGTGAGAAAAGCTATTATGTTCAATATGAAAACGAGGGTCTTGAATTTTTTCAGCTTCAGCAATCGCACGCGGATCACGATCAACCGCAATTAAACGACCATTTTCAGAAAGTTGGGAGAGAATTAGACGAGAATGACCACCACGACCAAAGGTACCATCGATATAAATTCCATTTTCTTTCAACGCCAAACCATTCACCGCTTCGTGAAGCAAAACCGTGATATGTTCAGGTGCAGAAAAGGAATTTTGCATAGTCATAAGTAAAAAGTAAACGTTAAATCAAAATCGATAAAGAGAAGATAGAGCGGCGCAAGCACCGCTTATCCTGCTAGTGCTGCTGTTCTATAATGACAGCATTTTTAGTTCTTCAGAAGCACCGAATTCAGCACTTGAGCCAATTTCGATATCTTCATCAATTTGTGCATACCATTCGGTATCACTCCAAATTTCAAATTTATTCAACTGCCCTACCAACATTAAGCCTTTTTCTAATTTTGCGTGTTGACGTAATGGACCACTTAATAAGATACGACCTTGCGCATCCATTTCACATTCAGTGGCATAACCGAGCATAACACGTTGTAAACGGCGTTGATTTGGGTCAAAGTTGGAGAGTGAAAGTAGTTTTTGTTCGATTTTTTCCCACTCATCTAAAGGATAAAGCAATAAACAAGGCTGACGAATATCAACGGTACAAACCATTTGGCCTTGGTTCTTTTCCATGATTTCAGCACGATAACGAGTAGGAATCGCTACACGACCCTTCGCATCTAAATTTACCGCTGCTGCACCACGAAACATTTTTCTACCTTTAAACGTTTATTTTTAGAAAAATTAGCAGAATTCTCCACAAAATTCCACTTTTCACCACTTTGTGTAAGTTTATCGGTTGTAGCCTTAACTTGCAAGCAATTAAAACGTAAAGATTGGTAAATTTTGGTAATAAAATAAACAAAAAAACCGTTTGAGGTTTTCCTCAAACGGTTTTTCAATTTTTAACTCAATTTGACTAGTTATTTACATAAGCTTCTTCGTCACGTGCACCTAATGGTTTAAGCTGTGTGAAGAATAATACTAAACAAAGAGCTGTTAAACCTAAGCCGATATAAACAGATAATTGATAGTCTAAACCGAAACCAATTTTGTTGTATGCTAGGTAAGTGAAACATACTGTACTGATAAATACCGCAGGAATTGTACATACCCAGTGGAATTTATTATAACGGTATAAGTATGCTGCTGCAGTCCATAACATTACCATCGCTGTGGTTTGGTTTGCCCAAGTGAAGTAACGCCATAAGATTGAGAAGTCGATTTTTGATACGATAAAACCAAGCGTAAATAATGGAACAGCAATCAATAAACGTTTAGCTAAGGTTTTTTGTTCTAAGTTGAAGAATTCTGCAATAACAAGACGTGCCGCACGGAATGCTGTATCGCCTGATGTAATTGGAAGAACAACCACACCTAATACTGCAAAAATACCGCCGACAAAACCTAAGAAGTGGATAGAAGAATCATAAACCACTTTAGAAGGAGAACCTGCTTTAATTGCAGCTAATAAGTCTGGTAAAGAATCATAGAAACTTAAACCAACCGCACACCATACTAATGCAATCACACCTTCACCGATCATCGCACCGTAGAAAATGAAACGCGCTTCTTTTTCGTTTTCAGTACAACGCGCCATTAACGGGCTTTGTGTTGCGTGGAAACCAGATAATGCACCACAAGAGATTGTTAAGAACAAGAGTGGCCATAATGGTAAATCTGCACGGGTTTCAAAGTTTTGGAAGAATTTCTCAAAAGACATACCGTCCACAGAACGATAGAAAGAAATTGGATCCGCTGAGCTAAGATCTGCACTGACTAAACCATATACCATACCCACAGACATAAAGAGTAATAATGCACCGAAGAACGGGTAGATACGACCAATGATTTTATCAACTGGAAGTAATGTCGCAAGAATATAGTAAATGAAGATGATAGCCGTCCAAACACTGATAACCGTCGCTTTATCCATACCCCAAACGGTAATACCACCTGATTCTGCTACTTGATGGATTTCTTCTGCATTGCTAATGGAGATGCTACCTGATGCGGCACCGAACACATCCATTGTAATCGTACCCATTAATTGAGCTGGACTTGCAACGAATACCACACCCACTAATAATAAAAGTACAACAGCTAATACGTTAATGAATGCTTTAACTGGACGACCTAAGTATTTACCTGCAAGGTTTGGCATAGATGCCCCACCATTACGCACACTTAACATTCCGCAGAAATAATCGTGTACCGCACCGGCAAAGATACAACCAACTACGATCCAAAGCATAGCAACTGGTCCGTATAACGCACCAAGAATCGGACCAAAGATTGGGCCTGTACCAGCAATGTTTAATAATTGAATTAACCAAATCTTGGTTTTAGACATTGGCATATAGTCAACGCCATCATTCATGGTATACGCTGGCGTTTGACGATTTGGATTGATCACAAAAATGCGCTCAATCACTCGACTATAAAAGAAATAACCTGCAAGCAATAACGCCACGCAGAAGAAAAACCACAACATAAAAAATACTCCTCAGGAATAAATGAATACCGAAATCTAGCCATATGCTAGACTTCGTCGGCGGTATTCTAAGTTAAAATTCTCAAAATCAAAAATTTTAATTTTTACAATGTTTCAAATTTGTGATCTATATCACGTTTATCATTACGCTTTTTTCACTTACAATAAGCTCATAAATTCAAATAATTAAAAAAGGATCATAAATGGCTCTTACTCGCTGCCCAGAATGTCGTAAAAAAATCAGCGAATCCGCTCAATTTTGTCCAAATTGTGGTTTTTCTTTTAAAAAAGAAGATCTTGAAATTTACAAACAAAAACTCGAAGAACGACGCCAACATAATGCCGAAATTAATCGAAAAAGCACTAAACTTCACCTTATTTGGTTCGCTATTTTCACCATCGTTATTTTGCTCGCAAGTTGGCTAACTGGGGAATAAAAAGTGCGGTCAAAAAACAATGAGAATTTTGACCGCGCTTCATCTTTATTGCTTGGCTACGGGTGAATCTTTTATCTTATCTAACAATACTCTCACTACCTTCGGTACGCCCTTCCCCGCTTTTTCTTTTATTGCGATGACTTGCTTACGAACAAATCCTGTATTGGGATTTGGATCGATCAAGTAAATTGGCGCTTTGCTTGGTGCTTCATTAACTAAGCCATTAGCAGGATACACTTGCAAAGAAGTACCAATCACTAACACGATATCCGCTTGCTCTACAATATCAATTGCTCGCTCTAGCATCGGCACCATTTCACCAAAAAAAACAATATATGGACGCATTGGATGACCATTAGGATCTTTATCTTCCAATTTCTGATCGCCAAAACAATCCACAATATAATTTTCATCAAAACTACTACGGGCTTTATTCAGTTCACCATGTAAGTGTAAAACATTCGAACTTCCTGCACGTTCATGTAAATCATCCACATTTTGCGTGATGATTCTCACATCATAGGCTTTTTCTAATTCAACTAAGGCGAGATGTGCAGCGTTTGGCTTAGCCTCTGCAACATTTTTACGGCGTTGATTATAGAAATCGAGCACTTTCGCACGATTCTTTTGCAAAGCTTCTGGCGTACACACTTCCTCTACTTTATGCCCGGCCCATAAACCATCTTCCGCTCTAAAAGTAGGAATTCCACTTTCAGCACTAATTCCTGCCCCCGTTAAGACGACACAAATAGGTTTCATAATATCCTCCTCAGCGCTTTATATTATAAGCCTGAAAAACAGATTTACTTCGCATTTATAATAAAAAATCGGGCAATTTTTAAACTGCCCGATTTGTTTCTATTTTTGACCGCACTTTATGCCTTGGCGGTATCAATACGTTCGAATGACAACACTTTATTTTCTAACTGACGGAGTAATAAAGTGGCAATACCGGTAATGATGAGATAAATACCGCCTGCAATACCGTAGATAGTGAGCGCATCATATTCAGTACCGTAAAGTTGGCGTGCATATCCCATGATATCCATAATCGTAATCGTAGAAGCTAATGCTGTACCTTTAAATACCAAAATAATTTCATTGGTATAAGAAGGGAGCGCACGTTTTAACGCATAAGGAATGAGAATTTTTAAAGTCTGTATACGACTTAATCCTAATGCCGCACAGCTTTCCCATTGACCTTTAGAGATCGCTTTTACTGCTCCGTGGAATAATTGGGTTGAATAAGCCGCACTATTCAAAGCCAAAGCTAATGCAGCACAGAACCATGCATTGGAGAATAATCCCCATAATGGGCTGTCCACCAACCATTGGAATTGGCCTGGGCCTGCATAAATTAAGAAAAATTGTACTAAAAGTGGGGTGCCTGTAAATAAAACAAGGAACAAATTGACCGCACTTTTCACCAATTTATTGCCAATAGAAAGTAAGAAGGTTAGACCTAACGCTAAGAAAAAGGCAATAAACAAAGACACAACTGTAAGCAACAGGCTAGTCGGAATACCTTGAGCAATCACTGCTAAATACTCTTGAAACATTATTCGACTCCCCGTTCAAATCGAGTGAAACGTAATTCTAATTTGCGAATACCCGCTTGGCTGATCAAAGTAATCACTAAATAAATCAAGGCTGCAATCCCATACCAAGTGAAAGGTTCATGGGTGTTTGTATTGATGTATCCTGCTTGACGCATTAAATCATCTACCCCGATTAACGACACCAGCGCGGTATCTTTTAATAACACGAGCCATTGGTTGCTTAAGCCCGGTAAAGCGTGTCGCCATACTTGTGGCATAATCAAATGTATGAAGGTATAAGGACGACTTAATCCTAACGCTGCACCTGATTCCCACTGCCCTTTTGGAATGGCTTGAATCGCACCACGTAAGGTTTGTGAAGCATAAGAGGCAAAAATCAAAGACAATGCAAATACACCACAACCAAAGGCGCTGAATTCAATATACTC